>Ga0210003_1004860_pt1 | contig 10478 bp, 5 predicted proteins | sample LantaG_FD_182804 | JGI IMG/M metagenome (GOLD analysis project Ga0210003, IMG submission 182804) | Deep subsurface microbial communities from Baltic Sea to uncover new lineages of life (NeLLi) - Landsort_02402 metaG (SPAdes) (version 2) | ecosystem: Environmental > Aquatic > Marine > Oceanic >...
TGCCGCCGTCCATTCGAAAGCCGTTGCCGTTGTACTTGCTCATGGGCCGCTCATCGGGCGGCAGGACCTCACGGGTAGTCTGGTCACGAAAATTGGGCTCCAGCAGCTCAATGTCTTTGCGATGACTATTTTGAACGGACCAGCTTATCATATCCAAAGGAAATTCTTTAAGGCTCCAGACGGTTTGGTCCAAATCAAAATCCGCCGCTCCGGTCATTGCATATATAAGGTTCCACAGCGGATTCTTTTCAGGCCGTTCGATTTCCCAGTGTCCCTTAATTGTCTGGAAGTATTTTTCACGCAGCTCGTCATTAAAGGCATATTTGTATAAATTCCAGTAAGACATAAAAGCCAGCTCATCGTCGGAATGATTCCATTCGGTAGTCAGATCGATGCCGGGAATCCTGCCTATTCTGGAGATGGGGATCATGATGTTATCCATGTAGCCGTGCTTTTCAAACAGCTCGAAGGCTTTGTCTTTGTAGATTTCTTTGCCAGTGAAGTGATATGCCGTCTGAAGGAATCCGATGATTTCGACGGAGTTGAGCCTGCGGTCGCCCACCTGCATGGGAAACTTGTTTACGTAATCCGGATTCCACTTGCCCCAGAGCGTCGGCTTGCCGTCGAAATCGATAAGGTATAAGTCATTTCGGACGATGTGGGCCATGATATTGTCTATCAGGGTAATCGCCCGGTCGCGCCATTCTTTGTCCGGAACGACTTCGGCAAAGATGCTGTAGACTAAGATGTGCCCGACGATTTCATCGCTGCTGGTTGTCGCTTTCCATGTCCAGTTCGGGTCCTCGGCGGGCTGCCAGCGCGACTTGTCCGACAAATGGTAACCCGCACGTTCGAACGACCGGGAAGGATAACCTTCCATGTGATTGATTTGCGACAGGCGTTCCATTGCATCGAATGATTCGTAGCAATTTTTCAGGACATCGTCCGATTTGGTGACGGCGTAACGGAAAAGCTCGCCGGCCAGGTACATGCTGGTCCATAAGCCGTCGTTGTCGCTGTCGACAAGTGTTCCCGATGAAAAGTCACCTGCTTTGCTCATGGAAAGCGCGCAGTTCAAACCATGTCGCATATGGCGTTTTCGCGTAAGTTTGTCGAAGTGATCCGCTTTTTGCTCAAGGGTCATCGGCTCGAAGTGAATTATGCTGAGCCCGCTCTCGCTGAGGACCAGTACGGAACTGTCCGGACCTTTTGAAATATCGATGACGCTGTCGTCCGCGAGCCAGCGTTTAGAGGCGTAATAATTCGTCCGGCCGGCACCGTCTAAGACAAAAGCTCCACGGGGCGTTCCGAACCAGACCGATTCGCCGATTTGTCTGATGCAGCGTATATCTGTGCAGGGCAATTTCTTTTGCAGGCCCGACGGGGGCTTCAATGAGTCCGCATCCAGTTCGAGGTAACCATCCTGTGTGCCGATAACGAGGACTGTATCGTTATTTATCAATTCCATGCAATTCAAGTTACCGCTCTCGAAAACTGTAGCGGCTTTCGTCCCGGGACTGAAACATTCGAGCCGGTCGTCGAACAACAGTAGAAAGCGGCTGCGTGCCTGGTCGAACAAAATTTGTTTCGCCCCGATCCGAGATGTGTCCCACTCATTAACGCATTTGCCCTGATTGAAATATGCGAGAGAGTTTTTTTCCGCCAGTAGAAAATCGAAGTTGCTTCCCGGCACAAACAATCCGGCATCGGGCATTTTGTGGGGCACGAGCAGCCGGCCCGCCCAGGCATTGCTCAGAACGGCCTTATCGGTCAGGTAGATAAATTGGCCGCGATATGTCTCCAGACTTTTTATCTGCATATCGACCAGCGGCCGGTAACTGCGCTCCGGCACGAGCTGCCCGTTATGAACCTGCAAGAGCCCTTTATTCGATAAGACCAGGATCCGGCTGTTTCTATCGGAGCGCACGGCAGACAATCTTGTGCCGCCCAGCTCTTGGGAAAGCGGGATTTTCTCCGAGAAATCCTGAATAAAAGGACGGTCCTCGTAGAAATGCCGAACGTTACTTGAATAAACAGTCGGAACAGTAATTAAGAAGCCGCAGATTGCCGCGCAGAAAATTCTTATTTTCATATTATCCTACCTATATAAGTTGATTGTTCAATTCGTCCTCGGAACGTGAGTAAGTATGTCATTCGAATAAGCCATGGAGAGCATTGTAATAATCACAAGCGAGCATTCAAGAGAAATCCCAGACCTCACGAATGACTTAGGTGTCCCGAAATTGTTTAAGAGGAATGCAGTATTGAGTAATCAAACAAAAGGGGCCTATACCGAATTTATCGGCAAAGGCCCCTGATTGAAACAAATCTAATGTTATTCTAATAAAAGTCGCAATTACTCCTAAGGAACAGTGCTTGGTTAATATAAACGGATGTCATCAATGTACATTTTGCCTGAACCGCCGGGCGCTGTCATGTTGCCCTTAGTTCCCTGGCCAATCGCGATCCTGTCAACGTTTGTCAGGTCTATGCCCTGATCGGCAAACGCCTGAAGCGGTATAACCCATTCGGTCCAGGTATCAATCTGTGCAGCGGCCGGATCGTCATGGAACACAACAGCAGGTTGTCCGGCAGCGTTGGATACGGCTACATACAGTGGCTCAGCATCGTTGCTGGATATACCGATGTCCTGGTTCGCCCACTGCCCGGTTACATTGCCGGTTGTAGTGACATTGGAGAATACGGCTTCGCATGTCAGAGCGGTATCATGGCTGGTCAAAGCCAGACCCACATAAACATTCGAGGCCATCGGGATGTTTACTGCATTCCAGGCCATCGGTATCCAGGTAGAGCCATTGCTGGAGTAGAAACCGCTGAAGTTGCCCGCAATGTCACGTTCTAACTTCACCCAGTAAGGCGCAACAATTGCCGTTTGCTCGTCTGTAGCTACACTACTGTCGCTATCGGCGCCAGCGTCTGTATCCATCCGGGCCTGGAATCTACATCCGTTTGTAGCAGTGCCATCGGCGCTCGTGGGCGTGATGTAAACTCCAGCGAACTTCGAACCGGCTTCCAGCGTCTCACGGATCATCACGCCGGCTTTGGCCCAATCGTTCGTCTGTTCGACACTTTCGATCCTTGCGATAATCGTGCCAGCGCCGGTGAGCATCTTGTAAGCAAAGTGGAATTCGTCGGCCTGATTCCAGATATCTGCGCCGGAGCCGGTCATCGTGTAGGTACCGACCGGACCCTCGACAAAGCTGCCGACTGATCCCGCATAGCCTCTGAACCACAGTGACAATTCCGTAACGCCTTCTGCAGTCCAGTCACGTACGGCATCTAATGTCAACTCTACTTCCGAATAATTCGAGAAGCTCTGCTTGTTATTGTTGTATGCAACCGGCATAGACTTGCCGCCGTCCTGGACGATAGTTTCCTCGGTATAAGAGGCAGTGGTTTCATCGCCTACTGCAGCACCAGTGCCGTTACCGGCGAAGTAATCCGGAGTCCCCGTTGCGCCATAACCAAGCCCATCGTGCCACGAGTACCATATCTGGTTGTCGTTGGCATCGTAGATCTCGAAATCGTCTATGACAAAGAAATCACCGGTCGTGAAGCTCCAGACGTTACCGGCCCAGGGACTGTCGGGATTGGTACCGTTGACTTCATCGATCCGCCAGTAGTACATAGTATTCAATGTGAGCATACCGGGGTCATAGCTCTCATCGCCAAGGGCCTTTGGCCCCTTGTACTCGGGTGAGGTTGTCGTGGCATTGGCCACGGCATCTGCGTCAGTGCCGAAATACACCTCGTGCGAATCGGTGACGGCCCCCGCATCCCAGCTAAGAATCGCTGTCGGCTTTACGTCCACTGAACCATCAGCCGGATTCGGGCCGCTAACGGCGCCCTCGGTAGTGAAGCTCCAGACGCCACCTTTATGCGTCTCGGCGCCGTCGTACTCATCGACGCGCCAGTAGTAGGTCTTAGCTAATTTCAGTGGGCCGGGATTGTAATTCGTAGTGCCGTTAGGAGTACCTTGGGTAGCGTCGTTCACCTCATCGAAACTTTCACCGAATATTACATAATGCAATTTTGCTCCGTAACCTGGTGTCCAGCTAAGCGTTACATTAAGATCGATAAATTCATCACCATCAGCCGGCTCGGGGGAATATGCAGTCTTGGGTGGAATCGAGAAGTGCCAGATTTCCCCTTTCCATGGGCTATCGGGTTCCGTATCGTTAACCTCATCGACTCGCCAGTAGTATGTTGTTCCCGGAACAAGACTGTCTGGATAAGGATTTCCGGCGAAGCCGGCGATAATAAATGTATCAGTAATGTTGCCCCGGAATACGTCTGAGTCCCGCGTGCCTTCATTAACGTCGTCGAAGTTCTCGCCGAGGTACACATCGTGCGAAACTGCATAGGCTCCGGTTGTCCAGGAAAGGGACACCCAGGTATCCTCGTGCAGGGCCCCGTCGGGTGGATCAGGGCCAGACGCATACGGCAATGGTTCAGTGGTGCGGACCTGGTAAGCCGTGATATGTGCGTTGCCGAAGGCGTTGGTAATCAGGCTCAGCGTCTGGCTGCCAGCGTCGGCGGTGAAGGTTCCCACGGCGTACTGCCCTAAGCCGGCGCCACTGGCGTGGACGTCAACGGTATTACCCAAACCATCGCCGAAGGTCATCACGCGATTCATTTGGGCGGCGCGCAGATCCGTAAACCATAACTGGACCAAATAGGCGGCTCCGGAGGTGAGTGTTCCGCTCCCCACAGAGATTGTGGTGCTTGTTCCCCCACCGTAATCGAGAGTGCTGAGAATTTCATCATAATCGTCGTCACCTGTCGTGTTCCCGGCGAGAAAAATAGCCCCAACGCTATTGCCGAGAAGGTCGTCCGAGTTCGTGAAGGTCACACCGTTAACCACGACCTCCCCCACCACGGAGGACCCGTTGACGGCCTCGTGCAACATCCCGGTCGCAATAACATCCTCAGGCCCCACCACATCGAACGCGTCGCCCCACGTGATCATCGCCGCTGAAACGCTATTGGCTAAACTTACCACCAAAGCAAAAGAAATTAGATAAAGCAATTTCTTAATCATGGTACTACTCCTTCCAAATCAATTAGTAATAGAGTTAAAGTGCTTTGGTCACGCACCAAAACACGGACATTGTCTCTGAGAGTAAGAGGGCTCGCCCTGTTTAATTGAGCCTCTTTCCGAGCCCATGTGCCGGACTAGTCCACAACCCCTTGCAATCCCATGTATAGAAAACCCATCTCTGACAGCTCCTCCATTATCATATTTCTATATATGCCGGTTTACAGCGATGTAATTTCTAATACGAATCTGATAAGTTTCTCATCCACTGGGGCCAATCCTCCGTTAAACATCCTCCCTCCTTCGTCCATATTCCGTATGTATCGAATGTTCGATGCCAATTGAGTTTCCATAAGCCCTTTAGGCCGACTCTTCTGACAGACCAATCCAGAAAGGCACTATTAACGAATCCGTCGTGTCGACCGATGCAATAATGCGCCATTCGATTTCCTGCACCCCATGCCGGCGCCATGTCCTCGTAGGTCGGCGGCGCATCCGTATGGGCCGGACCCCCATGAGGGTGCGAAGCATCCATGAAGAGGGGTATGTTGTTACCCCCTGGGACGCTGGCGTACCTCCAAAAGTCTTTAGCGGGGCGGCCGCCTATTGATTCTGTTCCCGGCGCCGGATCATACACCCAGTCATTAATCCCGTAGCTGCCGTGATCCGTTTCGAACCAGGTCCAGGCCTTGAACCGACGAGGCTGCCCCTCCTGCTCAACCTTTGATGCCATGGGACAAAGCCGCAGGTCCGGATTTTTGTAGAGGGGACGCAGCGCTTCGATCCACATGAAACCTTCGATATTGTATCCCTGGCTTCTCATCATCTTGCCATCATTATCGTCGGCGTACATCTTGAAGATCACCGCCCACTGTTTCAATCTGGCCTGGCATGCGACGAGCCGTGCCTGTTTCTTCACTCTCTGAAGAGCTGACATCATGATAGATAACAGCATCGCTATGATCGCGATCACTACGAGCAACTCTATCAGTGTAAATCCTCTTTGTCCCCGGATCATAAATAATCTTTCCTCATCCGAAAAACTATTACCCGGAACTTCCCATATATGCTTCACTGAAACACTCCCGAAAGCTTAAGGTCTTATAATAACTTAATTTCATCTCATTATCAACAATTTTCTGTCCGGATCATCGCATCTTGTTATAGAAAACGCCGACGGAATTGAGTAAATATGTCAAAAAATCAAAAACTTATTTAAAAAAAAGAGCAGGCAACTCGTAAATGTTTCCAGCTCTTTTAACAATATTTGATGTTTATTTTTTCTAAAAGAGTCTATCTACGAAGTCGAATATCATCGATATACATCTTGCCGGAGCCGCCCGGAACTGTCATATTGCCTTTGTTGCCCAGGCCGACCGCTATCTTATCGACAGAAGACATTATATCTACAAATCCAATAAGAAGAGTCCTTTTATTTTCAAAGCTCAAATGAAGAGTATAGGATCAGATCTTCCATCCATTACGAAAATGGCCGTGGATGTGCTTATCAAGCGCTGATAGGACCAGCGCAGGATCGCGCAATACACCAGGAAAGCTCTCTGAAGAGTTCATGAAAAGGGATCAACCATGGGCGACGTTGCCAGAGTTCTCATCGAAACTCAAGTGAGCTACGAGATCAGCTGATGCACTGCCTGCAATACTTAGCACAAGGATAAACGAAAGCAGGTAAATCAATTCTTTAGACATAATAATCCTCCTTACAAAAAAAAGTTTGGATAAATTATGCTTTGGCCACACACCAAAGCGGCCGACAACAAGGTTCAATTTCGCTGCGATTCGTCTATGTCTGCCAAGTTCAATTTCTTATGACTTGAGGTAAGCCTCCTTCAAAAGTAGACTATGGGTATTTGACATAAATGCAAAGATGTAAAAAGCCTATGGGATTACAGTTCCAGTACCGAAAATACCCAAAATCTTCTATTGCTATTTATACAATATTGATCGTCTGGTTGTCAACTGAAATTTTTAGATGCTTATATATTTGTAAACGATTTGACAAGCTGCTTTGCCGGCGATAAAGTACACTTCAAAGGGGGGTAAGTTAACAGGATATAAATTCATGATGTGGTGTGACGCACAGTCGTTTATATATTTAGGAATCGGAATATGAAGAAATCAACATTTGAATTGTTAAGTTTATTTGTGCTGCTGACAATAACTCAATCAAGCCCGGCTATGGCGGCGAGGACGGAAGGCACCGGATGGGTCTCATTGTTCGACGGAAGGACGCTGAACGGATGGAAGGCCGGCGACAATAGCGATTCATTCAGTGTTCGTGACGGTATGATCGTGGCCGATGGGCCGCGGAGCCACCTGTTCTACGACGGTTCCGTCGAGGGCCAGGATTTCACCAACTTCGAGCTGAAGGCGGAAGTCAAAACTATGCCGAAGTCTAACTCGGGGATTTATTTTCACACCGAATACCAGCAGGCGGGTTTCCCGGCAAAGGGCTACGAAGTCCAGATCAACAATACGCATTTCGGAGCCGAAGGTTACCGGGAACTGCGAAAGACGGGCAGCCTTTACGGGGTCCGGGATGTGTTCGTCTCGTGCGTTAAAGACGATGCGTGGTTCACGGTTCATATCATCGTCGAAGGCCGTCGGATTCGAGTCAGTATCGACGGCAGGCTTCTGGTCGATTACATCGAGCCTGATGATCCCGTACGGGCCGGACTCAGCGCGGGCAAGAAGTTGTCACACGGCACATTCGCACTGCAGGGTTTCGGCGAGGGCAGCGTAGTGGCTTTCAGGAATATCCGCGTCAAGCCGCTGCCGGCCGGTGGGTGGGGCGAGGATTTACGTTCAGCGGAGCAAATTGCGTATGAGAAGCGGATTTCGGAATTTAATGCGACGGACCTGCCGCTGATCGATTACCACATTCATTTGAAAGGAGGATTGACCCTCGAAGAGGCACTTGAGAATTCAAGAGCCGCCGGCATAACTTATGGGGTTGCGGAGAATTGCGGCCTGGGATTTCCCGTGACAAACGACGAGCAGTTGAAGCAGTCGTTCGACCGGCTGGAAGGCCGACCCGTCTTCAAGGCGATGCAGGCCGAGGGACGCGAGTGGGTCAATATGTTCTCGCCCGAGTTGATCGCAAAGTTCGATTATGTCTTTTCCGACTCGCTGACCTTCCACGACAAGCAGGGCCGGCGAACCCGGCTGTGGATGGCAGATGAAGTGTTCATCGACGACGAGCAGGAATTCATGGAGATGTACGTCGGCAAGATCGTAAAGATACTGGAGGACGAGCCGATCGACATCTTCGTAAATCCGACGTTCCTGCCGGCCGTGCTCGCCGAGCGGTACGATGAGCTATGGACACAGCAGCGGATGCAGAAGGTCGCTCAGGCTGCCGTCAAAAACGGAGTTGCGATAGAAATCAATGCCAGGTACCGCATTCCCAGCGTTAAATTCATCAAGCTGGCAAAACAGGCGGGGGCGAAGTTTGCCTTCGGGACTAACAACAGCGGCAAGGAGCTGGGGCACCTGGAATACTCGCTCGATGTGGCTAAGCAATGCGGATTGACAAAAGACGATATGTTCGTCCCTAAACCGTACGGTGAAAAGCCGATTCAGACAAAAAAGCGGCGCTGAGGTAGTTGGAGTTTAAATCTCTGTGAAACATCCGAAGCTTGGCCGGCTATATGCGGCAAAGATTCTTAGCTTTACTGAGTTTTGCTAAAAATGGATACGAAAACAGGTAAATCTGATTGGGCGTTAATCGGCATTGTATTGTCAGGTCTGGCCATGTCGGTCGGATGGGGCTTTCGCGGCGACTACGGCCATGAGGCCGGCGCGATGGTTCCGGGCGCGCTGTTGGGTCTTTCAATATGCCTGGCTTCCGGGAGGCGGGACTGGTGGCATCGCTCGACCATTATGGCGGTGTGCGGCGCTATCGGGTGGGCTTTCGGTGGGCAGATGAGCTACGGACGGGTAATCGGGTACACGGCAAGCTCTTCGCTGCCGGACGTTGCTTATGGTTACGGCTGCCTGTTCCTGATCGGAGGTTTGTGGGCAGGGATTGGCTCAGCGATACTTTCGCTTAGCGTAACCCAATCACGTTCATATCTGGAGAGTTTCGCGGGACCCCTGGCGGCGTTGTGGCTCGTATGGTTTGTTATGGACTTTAACGGCTTTACCGAGCAGCTTTCTGAGGCCTGGTATTTAAATGACACCGACTGGGTTGCGGCGTTGTCAGCTTTGCTTGCAGCCGGCGTGTATGCAGTTATCGTTCCCCGCAGTCGGCCTGCCTGCTTTTTTATCATGCTGCTGGCAGGCGGCTGGTGGGTCGGATACTTAATACTTACAGGCCTGCTTGGACTGCACATGACCCCGCCTCGCAGTGACAATTGGTCGGGCTGTGTAGGCCTGTTTGTCGCTATTGTGTTTTATCTGATTCGTAAACAGAATCGGGCTGCGTTAAGTGTAACTCTCAGCGGCTTGCTGGCCGGCGGGACAGGTTTTGCTGTGGGAGGTTTTGTTAATATGCTTGGTCGCGCCCAGTGGGGGCCGATCGGCCGTTTCGAAGCGCTTCAGGGCCTGGACTACTGGAAATGGATGGAACAGCTTTTCGGATTGATTATGGGTATAGGAGTTGGCCTGGCTTTCCTTCGACGGCTAAAGCCGAAGCTTGTTTCACCGGCGGAAGATCGTGGCGACGGGAACCTCAATACTATTGGACTGCTTTTTCTGCTTCTGGTCGTGATGTGGACTAATCTACATAAAAACGTTCTTAACTGGGCAAAGGGCAAACACATCCCGGAAAGTCTCTTCGGCATCCGGGCCGAATGGTGGTTTTTGCTGGTTGGGCTTATACTTTCGGCAATGATATTAGTGGCGATCGTCCGGCGTCACCGTCAGGTATTGCCTTTAGCGCCTTCCGGCGATTTCGGACGAGGCCAGTTATTGTTTCTTGTTATTCTCTGGATTGCTGTTGTCGGAGCTTTCACACAAGCCTTCCCGGCTATGGCCGGCAAGGGGGTATTCTTCGTACATGTGACGTTCTGGATAACCGGCGGGATTTGTTCCCTGATCGTCCTGGGATTATCAGGGAACAAACCCCAATCCGAAGCGCAAATTGCCACCTCCGATAAATTCTGGAAATCCGGCATACGACATTGGATAAGCTGGCTGCTGATTCCCGCCCTCATTGTCCTGCTGGCGTACCTTACCGTTTCAGCGCACAATAAACCGATGCCGGGCAGTCACCTGCGTTTCACGAAAAGCTCACAGCAATAACCGATACACCGCCTTACCAGCGATTAATACGAAAACCTTGTCTCGTCACAAAGTGCCTGAGCAACAGTAAATGGCCGGGCGAGTTATTAGTATCGCCGTCTGTCGCCACCACCGCCGCCACCGCCACCGCCGCTGCCACCTCGGCCGCCGCCGCGTC
>Ga0210003_1004861_pt1 | contig 10475 bp, 7 predicted proteins | sample LantaG_FD_182804 | JGI IMG/M metagenome (GOLD analysis project Ga0210003, IMG submission 182804) | Deep subsurface microbial communities from Baltic Sea to uncover new lineages of life (NeLLi) - Landsort_02402 metaG (SPAdes) (version 2) | ecosystem: Environmental > Aquatic > Marine > Oceanic >...
GTTCAGGTCAGATGTACATTGACAGCATTCGGCTGTATCGATAGGTCCCGCAGGGATCAACGGAGGCGGTGTACAATTTCGCCTTTGATACGGTAGATGTGTAGAAACCCGGGGTCTGTACCGGATGATTCGGTACAGGCCCCGATTGTTTTTTGTGGGATTGCATGATTTTCACATTCCTTCTTTTGAATGCGTCTTTTTAAGGCTGATAACACCACCCAAATGAGCGATGCTTTTGCGTCCATCGCAACGGTCCCGATAAAACCCTGGTTTCTGTAGATCCGAATAAATACCTGTGTTGGCGAAATCACCGTTTTCAGGTATGATAGTATGGATTGATGTTGGCATTAACAGGAGAAATATAGATGTGTAATGTTTTTTTCCGATCACACCGGGGCAATAGCAAAATGCAGCGGCGAGATCTCCTCAAGGGGCTCGCAGCAGCAATACCTCTGACTGCCATCAGTAATAACACCTCAGCCGTATCCGGGGCAAGAACGACATCCTGGATCGAGGATACCCTTGACTATCTGGAGAGCCTGCGTCGGCCGGATGGTGGTTACGCATGGCCGGGTCAGATGCAATCGCACCTTACGCCAGCTTATGCCGTAACCGGCTGCTACAACCTGCTCGAACGGACGATGCCCGACAAAAGCAAACTGGTTCAGTTCGTTCGCGAGAATCATCCGTTCCGGATCAAAAAACTCGAGCGCGAATTGAAAGTCTTCGAGTTTCAGCAAATCCAAAGCCTGCTCTGGCTCGGCGAAAATGCCGGTTCGTTTCGTGAGCAAATCCAGCGATGGAAAAAGCCATCGGTCTATCCCAAACAATACGAACAGCACGGCTATCCGGTCCTGAGAATCGAAGTAATGGCTTTTCTCTGCCGGCGCCTGCTCGGACTTGCGATGGACGATATCTCATCTGAAATGATCGAATATCTCGATATTCGGCGCAGGCCGAACGGCAGCTTCAACAATACCCCCGCCGGCGACGGCGGCGATGGGCATGTGATGAATACGTTGTGGGCGGTTCAGGCGCTGGAAACAATCGGCAGGTCCGGCGAGAAACGCAAGCAGACTGTCGCCTGGGTACGTGACTGCCAGCTTCCCGGCGGCGGTTTTACCTACCAGCCGAAGCCAGAGCTGGCCGGAGTCGACGATGTCACTTACACGTGGTCGGCCGTGCGAATCCTGGAACTTTTCGATGCGCAGCCCGCCCGGAGAAAGGCCTGCATCACATACCTCATATCACTCCGGAACAGGGACGGCGGATTCGGCGACCGGCCGGGCCGGCCGAGCAATCCATTGGCAACGTACCGAGCGATCGATGCGCTTCGGGCCCTCGACGGCCTGGACTCGCTCTTGTTTTCCGCTCCGCGTAAGATAAACCCGCCGCAGAGTAAACAACTGCCTGAAGATTTGAAGGTCTATACAATTCAGATCGAGGCGCATGGAAAAGGCAGCCCGATCGAGGCGGTCGAGCTGGCTCGCTCACTAAAGATCGATCTCTGGGGAGCCAAGAACGCCGCGCCCGGCTGGATTGCCGCGGCACAGGACATCGCCCATCGCAGGAAAGTGCCGGTGACATTTTTTGTTGCCAATGAAGAATACGGCACTTTTGTCGACCTGCCGGGACTGGGAACTTACAGCCATACGAGTGACATTATCGCCCCGGCCGATGTCGACTTCGGTCCATCGCTGTCCGGCCAACAAGCAGTATCATGGGAAGAGTTTCGTCAAAGACGGCTTGTCCCCCTGCAAAAGGCCGGCGGCCGATTGATCTGGCAGTTCAACGAGAACGAGGAGATTACCCGACTCTATCTCGACGATTCGCTCCATCGCGGAGCCTACGCCGCAATCAGCTCGTTTCACTTCGGCAATCCCGATTTCACCAACAGCGAGCCGTTTCTAAATCATTATTGGGGGCAGATTCCTTATGTCGGTCTTCAGGATGCGCACGGGGCACAGCCCTGGTGGTGGGGTGATCGGCTTACCGGATTTCGCACATTATTTCTGGCCGAAGAGCCGACCTGGGACGGCTGGCTTAAAGCACTCGAACGCAATTGGGTGCTCGCCGTTCGGCATGATGAGGTTAGCTCGAATAAGACATGGATGCACGGCGGCTCGCCCGAGGTGGTCGACTTTATTCGACGCCGGGAGCAGCAGTGGCGGTGGTGGGACAATACCCGTATCAGCCGGCCGCTGGTTTCTGTTGTCGCCGTGACGCCCGGCGATAAATGGGAAACCGCACGGCCCGAACAAGGTGTCACTGTTCGTGTACGATGCCAATGGGGCAACACGGCACAGGGTTTGCCGAAGATCCCTCGTGTCGAACTGCTTAAGCTCAAGGTAGACAAACAAGAGGTTGAACCGACACTGGTGGCCCCGAAGGCAAAGTGGGGAGCCTACCAGGACTACTATCACTACTATCATATGTCCCGGCCTGCATCCGGAATACATACGGCGACGGCTGTTGTTCGCACCATCGACACCCAGGCAGTCTCGGAGAATACTATCGAGTTCGTTGTTTGAAGATATCGTATGAGCCAAACGCAGTGAAGGGCTCAGGATGACAAAAATCGGTCAGTTTGAGATATTCAGAATATGATCATTGGTTCAAAACAGTTTGGCGCTGTCGAGCAGGAATGTCACGGGTCCGTCGTTGATGCTGGTGACATGCATGTATCCGCCGAAGACGCCCTTCTCGACATGAACGCCCTGCTCACTTATCAGGTCTGCCGTTTTTTCGTAAAGCTGCTCTGCCGGCACCGGTTCGGCTGCGGCGTCGAAGCCCGGACGACGGCCCTTGCGGCAGTCGCCGTAAAGTGTGAAATTACTGATAAGCAGAATTGCCCCGGCGACATCCTGGACGCTTAGATTCATCTTGCCCGCCTGATCTGCGAAGATACGCAGGTTCACGAGTTTATCGGCCATGAACTGAGCATCCTTGTCAGTATCACCTTTGCCCACGCCGAGATAGACCAGCAGGCCCCTGCCGATTATGCCTACTGGCTGCTCGTTGACCGTTACCTTCGCCTCCAATACTCGCTGACAAACCATCCGCATAGCTGTCCCTTCCCTGTTACTTGCTTTAACAATCCGGCACGAGCAACAATAATACCCGCACTGAATACCATTCACTAACGGCTATACACCGATTAAAACCACGGTGACGAAGTTGCTCTTCTAATACGCAGCTCGTCCATAACAGCGTTTCCCTTGTGTGTCACGAGGTAGAGAACCAGTTCGGCGATCTCCCGGGGTTTTATAAGCTCGTCCTTGGCGATATCCGGACGTACACTATCTACCATATCCGTATCTACGCCCCCGGGACAAAGCAGATGCACCCGGATGTTCGAACCTCTCAACTCCTCGGCCAGCGAAATCGTCATGCCGCGAAGAGCATGCTTCGAGGCGGTATAGGCGCTTTGAAGCGGATAGCCTTTGATGCCGACGACCGATGCGATGTTGATAATATGAGCCGCCTTCGATTTTTTTAATAACCCCAATGCCTCTCTGCAAAGTATGAACGGAGCGCGTGCGTTGATTGACATACACCGCTGCCAATCCTCCGTTGAGGTCTGCTCCAGCTCCGCCGAGTGAGTGACACCCGCGTTATTGACCAGGATATCCAGCCGACCGAACTTTTCGCCGGTCACTTGAATGAGATTGCGAATCGACTGCTCTTCGATCAGCTCGACTTGAAAGATCTGTGCTTCTCCGCCGGCATTTGTCACCTGCTCAGCGGTTATTTGCAATTGCTGAATCGATCGTGCAGCCAGGACAATAGTCGCGGCTTCTTGCGCAAGCGCCACGCTAATCGCCCTGCCGATCCCTCGACTGGCCCCTGTTACTATTGCTACTTTGCCGGCTAACTGTTCTGCCATCCTTATCAGCGCCGCCGAGTGCGCGTTCCGCGTTGCTGAGTATCGGTTTGTGTTCCTGTTGTTCTCCCGGACGTCCGTCCCCTTGTCCGGCTGTTTTGCTGATTTGCCTGACCCGGATCGTTTGTTCTATTATTACGCAAGCTCTGTGCTTCCTGCAGTTTCCTTTTCTCTTCCTCCATTTTTATGACAAGCACGTCAAATCGTTCTTTCCTTGCCAGCAACAGCCCGTCAATCGCAGCCGTCGTCTTTTTAGCTTGTTCTTCGACAGCAATAGTTCGTATGTAGCCAATCTCTGACTGAATTTGCGGTTGTATCGCTTTGGCGAGATCTAACTTGTTATCCGGTGTTGCCTGCGACCACAGACGAATTTGTTCTTGTGTTTGTGGGTCGAGTTGCTCTGCCGGCCGACCCGAGTTTTCAGAGCCGTAACCTCTTGGCATAGTAGCTGCCCCGTTACCATAGAGGGTATCTGAGCTTGTTCCGGAAGTCTGACCTCTCTGTGAAGTCCGGCCTCTCGTACTCCTGCCGGCTGTTCGGCCTCGGGTACTGGCAGATTCAGTTTGATTCTGCTCTCTTTTTTGCTCAAGCAGTGCTCTGTTGATCTTTGAGGACCGCTTCCGCCGGTCAATTTGCAGATTTTTAATTGCTTCAACAGTTTTTTTTGCAGATTCCTCAACTGCTACCTTGCTTATGTATTCAACTTCGTCAACGATTTGCTTGTCAACAGCAATTAAAAGAGTCGTTCTGTTATCATATCTTGTTTGCAGCCACCGAAGTTCCTCATTTTTGCTCTTATCGGAAACCAACTTCACTGACTTCTCCAGGCCATCGAACGTCTTGACACGGGTTTTAATCTCGTTCGGATCGGCAAGCAGATCTACCGCAAGGGATGGTTGCCCAACGTTGCCGGTTCTGGCACTTTGTTGTGTTAGTCTGCCTGTATTCACATTTCGACCTGCCGCCGGCGAAGAATATAGTCTATCCCCGAGTAATTCACTCGGGTCCGGGTCTTGAGCGCCGTTCTTGACCAGCAGATCAGTAATTTCCTTGTTGTTGCTCTTTTTAGCCAACGACAAAGCATTGTCGGCCCGGCCGTCCATGACATTTATTTCTACTCCCTTGGCAATTAGCAACTCCACAATGTCCTTCTGGCCGGACTCCACTGCGAAATGCAGGGTCGTCCTACCGCGATTGTCCTTCGCTTTAATATCGGCGCCTTTTTCGATAAGAAATGTCACGATCTCTGTCTGCTTGTTTCGGATCGCTGTATGGAGCAGTGTCCAGCCCATTCTATTTTTAGAACTAATATCCGCACCCTCTGATATAAGAGTCTTAACCCGGTCGATGTCACCGTCTACTACAGCCTGGTTCAGGGATTTTTTCGGTGCTTGAGCAAAGGCATTATCGAGAGCCAAAGTCGCAAACACTAATAAAACCGACATTGAAATAGTTATACGCTTCACGGTATGTCCTCCAGAAATTATTAACTTTAAATATAACTCATGAGCATTATTAACTGAATACTTATCGGGCAAACCCAATTAAATACTCTATTAATTATACATTATATTGTCTAATTTCTCACGCAAATTATTTTTATCAACACTTTTCAGTATTTTTTAGATTTCGTCTCCGCAAGCTAAACCGATCCTTTCCAGGATTCCGTCGAACTCATCCAGTGAGTAAAACTCGATTATGACTTTGCCTCTCTGCCCGCTTTTCCGCGTTTCAATGTTAACTTTTGTGCAAAGCTGGCTGGACAGCTTGTTTTCAATGTCAAGTATATGAGGTGGTTTCGAGCGGACTGTTGTCTTGACCTGTCCTGTGCCGGCGAGATATTTTCGAACTAATCGTTCGACCTCTCGAACGCTTAACCGCCCTGCCATCGCTCGATTTGCCAATTTCCGGCGAAGTTCATCCGTCGGCAACGCGAGGATTGCCCGGGCGTGGCCCATGCTAAGCTGACCACCAGAAAGCATTTGCTTGATCTCCTGCGGTAAGTCTAGTAGCCGTATATAGTTAGCAACTACCGACCGGCCTTCGCCGAGCCTTTCAGCAGCTTCGGCCTGCGTCAATGAGAAGGTGCTTATGTATTCATGGTAAGCCTTTGCCCGCTCGATAGGATTGAGATCTACACGGTGTATATTCTCAACTAAGGCCCACTCCTGCAATTGCTCATCGGTTGCGCGACGAACCAGGGCAGGTACGCTTATAAGGGAGGCAAGTTCGGCAGCTCGGAGCCGGCGCTCCCCTGCTATAAGCTGAAAGCCGGTACCAATTGGCCTCACGATAATCGGTTGAATTATCCCGTTTGCCTTGATAGACTCAGTCAATTCAGATAATTCCTGCTCATTCCATACTGTACGAGCCTGATAAGGATTAGGCGATATGGAATCAATGTTGATCTTTTGTAGAGAATCTCGCAACTCCTTATCAGGAGGGAAGTTAGAGACCTCGGCAGGGCTTGAAAACACCTGCTCAGACTCTGAATTACTAATAGTTATAGGACCCATAAGGGACTGAAGCCCCCTGCCGAGATGCCTTGGCTTTTCTTTTTTACTGTCGGCCATATTAATACTCCTTTACACAGTTGCCTGGGGATCTTGCTTCATTTCCCTTTTGTTAACTCTTCTAAAAAGCGCTAACACAAATATTATTTCGGAATAATTACTTTAATTTCTGTAGCTTTACCAGACTAAAATATCAATTTTGAAAAAAATGTTTCACGTGAAACAATGATAAGGAAGAAACATCCGTTAAAGTGTGCTGCTCGATCAATGATAAATTCTACGATATGAGATTGGATAACAAGTTAAAAGCTGGCCGAATTGTATAATATTCTTTGCTTGTACTATCGATTGAATACCAGGTGGTCCCCCCTATTAACTCGAACAATATGTTGCACGTTCTTTCTTTCCACATATATTGACGGCTATATGAAAACTCGTTTTTTCCTTTGAAATGTGAAAGTATCTATCTAATCTGCTTACAATTGCCACATTATAATCATTAAGAGTAAGAATGTTTCACGTGAAACATCAATGCAGAATGTGAAATGCAGGCCTGTGCAGGCAAACGCGATATCATATATTCAGGTCGAAAATATATAAAAATGGGGCCTCCAGGCAGACAAATATATCATTTTACAGCCTTATCGACTGTTCTAAATATCATATAGATGGCAGGGGGGCTGGCTCTGCGGCAGGGATAAATAAAGGCTATAAACGATAATATAGTGACAAATAAAGGCGATATATGCCGTTTTTAGCTTATATTAAGCTTTTGATGTGTTATGGATTTACTCGCATTCTGCAGCAAGGATCTTTGCAGGATAGACTCTCCTTGCGGATTGCTGCTCCACAAACCACACATTAAACAGAGGTGAATTGGTTTTTTGGAAGATTTAGAGTCAATCCGAATTACTCTTTAGCGTTTGTCTTTCCCTCAGCTCGCTCAAGGACAGGTCCGATGCGATGCCGGATATTTTAGAATGACAGGTGATAACGAACCATTAATCGGAAAGGTTTTTATACTTTGTGCAGGATCGTCCCTGAGTTGGGCTGATGGACTATGGATAATTTAGGACATAGTAAGAATGTATCATATATTGTTACATATATAACATCTTTACTCAATAGCCATATAAGCTCTTTTCATCAAGAGAGTTTAACTGCTCATGCATCATTAATCCGTCTTAGCAGCAGTTAAAAATTGATTGACACACGTTGACAGGCAAGGTAGAAATCTTTATGTGCTGCGATTTCACGTTGCAGCCCGCCGCAGTTATATCCCATTATTAGAAAAGGCTGTATCGATGAAAGGGCAAACCAGATGTGGTTATTAATCCTGCTTCTACTGGCTGTTGTGTTCATTATCGTTGCGACAACCAGGTTGAACCTCCACCCGTTTCTCGCACTGCTAATCTCCGCTTTCGGGTACGGCATCCTTTGCGGGAGGATGACGCTTCAAGAGGTTGTACAATCGGTAAATGCCGGATTTGGCGGAACTATCGGATATATCGGCATAGTGATATTGGCAGGTGCGGTAATCGGCACATTTCTTGAAAAGTCAGGCGGGGCGTATAAACTCGCTGAGAGCACGCTTAAGCTGGTGGGAAAGAGAAATGTGCCTATGGCTATGGGAATAATCGGGTATATTGTCAGCATACCTGTATTCTGTGACTCGGCGTTCGTGATTCTTTCGCCGCTATGCAAAGCGCTTTCTAAAAAAGTTAAAATCTCGCTTGCGGCAAGTGCCGTAGCCCTCAGCCTCGGCCTTTACGCAACGCACACGATGGTGCCGCCCACTCCCGGCCCGGTTGCTGCGGCGGGGCTGCTTGGTGCTGATCTTGGGCTTGTTATCCTTTGGGGCGGCCTTGTAAGTATTATCGCCCTTGCAGCCGGCTGGCTTTTTTCGGTAAAGTTCGCCTCGAGGATATATATCGATCCCGAGAAGAATTTAGAAGAAACCGATGTAGAAAAAATCGCCGCCGAGGCACCCTCAGCCTTAAAATCCATGGTTCCAATCCTGCTGCCCATCATATTGATCGTTCTCAGGTCAATTGGCGATTTGAATTCACACCCGTTCGGAGAGGGTAATATAGCTGTATTTGTAGATTTTATCGGACAACCCGTCGTGGCCCTACTGATCGGCGTGTTTTTTGCCTTCATGCTGCCCCGGAAGCTGAATACCGAGATGCTATCTGCATCCGGCTGGGTCGGGCAAGCCGTAATTGCAGCAGCCACGATTATTATCATAACCGGCTGCGGCGGTGCTTTCGGCAAAGTCCTGCAGAACTCCGGAATCTCCGATGTCGTTAAAGCTTACCTCGGCCAGAGTGCCGGCCTAAGCATCTGGCTGCCCTTTATAATTGCCGCCGCCCTAAAGACGGCTCAAGGCTCATCAACCGTAGCGATGATAACGACGGCGACAATAATGGCGCCGCTCCTTGGGACGCTCGGCCTCGAAGCACCTACGGCCAAAGCACTTGTAGTCGTCGCTATCGGAGCCGGCTCGATGGTAGTCAGCCACGCCAACGACAGTTATTTCTGGGTCGTTACAGGCCTTACCGGCATGACGGTCAAGCAGGGCTATAAACTGCAAACGCTCGGAACTCTCGTGGAAGGCGGGGCGGCCGCGGTAGCTCTCTGGATTATAAGCATGATCGTTCTCTGAGCAAAACTACAAATATTGTGCCTTTACAGTTCTAATAGCACTGTTTTTGTAGGGATCAAATATTATGAAAATCGTCATCGCAATGGATTCATTCAAGGGCACTCTCAAAGCTCATGAGGCCTGCACGGCTATAAAAAATGTGATCGCAGATATAATATCGGACGTTGTAATTATTATCAAGCCTATGGCAGATGGCGGCGAGGGAACGGCAAGGGCGATGATTGAAGCGGGCGATGGCCTTTGGATTCCCCATATTGCAATGGGACCACTTCGTGAAATGCGGATCGAGGCGGGATTCGCCTGGTTTCTGGATGGCACGGCGATTGTCGAGATGGCAGCGGCAAGCGGTCTCGAATTGCTTAAACCCGAGCAGTATAATCCGCTCAAGACGACCACCTACGGGACCGGCCAGCTCATAAAAGCCGCCGTGCAGCATGGAGCAAGTAAAATCCTTTTAGCAGTCGGCGGCAGCGCTACGGTCGATGGCGGCGTAGGTGCCGCTATGGCACTGGGCTTCAAATTCCTCGATTATCACAAAAATCCTGTACCTCTCGGCGGCGGGGGGCTTAAAAATATTGCTAAAATAATCAAGCCGGAACCGTCATTACTTTTGAACCGTGATGGTAAACCTGTCGCAGTTGAGGTTCTCTGTGATGTCGATAATCCTCTCTGCGGCGAGAACGGAGCTGCCGAAGTTTACGGGCCGCAAAAGGGTGCAACGCCGCAAATGGTAAGAATTTTGGATAATGGACTCGCCCACCTGGCTAAGATTGTTCGAGAGCAGCTTGACCTGGATATCGAGAACATCCCGGGTGCGGGAGCGGCAGGGGGGTTGGCCGCCGGGGCGGTCGCTTTTATGGATGCAACTATCGTCTCCGGCATAGAAACGGTAATGGCCCGGAGCAAACTAAGCGAAGAACTGGAATCCGCCGACTGGGTTATCACCGGCGAAGGCTCATTCGACCGCCAGTCGCTATCCGGCAAGGTAATATCCGGAATCCTGAAAATGGCTCGCCAGACCGATACCCGCGTGGCGGTTATCGCCGGCCAGGTAAATATCCCCGAAGCCGAATATAAGAAGCTCGGAATCACCGCCGCTATACCCGCCAAACCAGCCGATATGCCCCTCGACGAAGCGCTCCGCCAAAGCCGGACATTGCTCGCCTCGGCCGCAAAACGTTTCGCCACTCAATACCTTGCCGGTTAATTCAATAGAATTTATTCACCACGAAGGACCACGAAAGAAAAACTATTTCTTTAACCGCGGATTTCGCGGATTACGCGGATTTATCTTAACCACGAATAAACTTGGCGCGGCTTCGCTTCGCTCAGCCGCAACCAAAAAGGATAGAGTTTTAGCTATAAATAAGTATAGTAGCATCCTCAATTAATGTTCAAAATAAAAGAAAGGATG
>Ga0210003_1004862_pt1 | contig 10474 bp, 15 predicted proteins | sample LantaG_FD_182804 | JGI IMG/M metagenome (GOLD analysis project Ga0210003, IMG submission 182804) | Deep subsurface microbial communities from Baltic Sea to uncover new lineages of life (NeLLi) - Landsort_02402 metaG (SPAdes) (version 2) | ecosystem: Environmental > Aquatic > Marine > Oceanic >...
GAGCTATGTGATTTTCTGAACAGGCTAATTAAAGTAGATCAACATGCGGTTAACACGTTATTTACCTTTCGTGCAGAAGGGCCTCCCGCTGTCAGTATTTACCCCCATGATGAATATCCTATCAAATCAATTACTGGTTATGTTATTAAAAGCCCCTTCGGTCGTAACGAGGAAACTGGTAAAGAATCAATCTGTTTTGAAAGAGACATAAAAACAATGGATATCATTAAATTTAAACCAAATTTCGACACAAAAAATCTCACTCTTTATGAAGACGAGGAATAATGAGTGAAATAAAGTTTATAACGTTTACAGATATTCATATAAGTGATAGCAATCCTCAATCACGAGTTGGTAGCTATGGCGATGATATACTAGACAAGCTTATCATGATAGGGGAGCTTGGTAAAAAGGTAGGGGTTGATTTCTTTCTTTGTGCAGGAGACCTGTACAATCTAAAGGCCCCCATGAGAAACACTCATCTTATGAACAGTAAGCTAATCAATCTGTTTAAAGGGTTCAGTGCTCCAGTGTACATGATAGAGGGTAACCATGATTTAACCAACGATAGCTATGAGAATTTTGATAAGCAGCCCCTTTCAGTGCTCTACAGTAGCGGAGCTGTTAATAGATTGGCTGGTAGCTCCTTTAGTTTATCTGCAGGCACCGGTGAAACTCTTAGTGTTGCGGTAAGAGGGTTTCCTTTTACAGAGGAGCCTAATTTAGAAGAATACCCTAAAGCAGGTAGTGGGGCAGATGTAAACGTCTGTGTACTGCATTTGTATGCAACTCCTGATGGTGGAAGCCTATTCAAACATAAGTTATACTCTTATGAAGAGATTTCCCAATTAGGTGATGATATTTTTGTTTTGGGTCATTACCATATAGACCAGGGAGTGCAGCAAATAGGAGACCAGCACTTTATCAACGTGGGAGCTGTAAGTAGGGGCTCTCTAAGTCACGACAATATCACTAGGATCCCTAAGATTTGTATAGTTACTTGTAAAAAAGAAAACGGCAATGTTTCAATAGAAGAGCAGGTAGTTCGCCTAAAAGTTAAACCGGCGGCTGAGGTTTTTATTTTGGAGGAAAGAGAGAAAGAAGAAAAAAAGATGAAGGAGGCAGAAGCCTTCGTGTCTCATCTAAAAGAAACAATAGCCAGTGATGAAGAGATTACTAATACCGAAAGTTTTATGTCTAAGTTAAAAGATGATAAAAGTAATATAGAAAAAGAAGTTCTTAAGAAAGTGGAGTACTACATAAACGAGGCGGACATAGCGTTAAAGGATATTAGAAAATGAGGTTATCATATTCAGCGTATAAGATGTATGTAGATTGTCCTAGAAGGTATCATTGGGTACGTTTAAAAAAAGTACCTTCTGTAAAATCTAGCAAATACTTCGCACTGTATGGGATAACCGTGCAGAGATTTTTTGAATACTATGTGAATAAATACGTAAAAAAAGGTATCTCTTTGACAGATGTTCAAATCAGGTCTATTTTAAGGCAAGACTGGGAAAAAATTTTAGACACTGAATATGTAATATGGGACGACCCTTGGTGTAAGCAAAGTTCAGAAGAAATTTTTGAGTCAATATATGAGGATGTGCTAAGCAACACAAAAGAGTTTGATTTTTTTAAGCACGCCCGGTCTGAAGTTATCTACAATATTTTTCTTAAAAAGAGTCAGGACGAGCTGCATGGAAGGTTAGATTTTGTGATAACCTACCCAGACGGGACTGTAGAAATTTTAGACGGTAAAGGCAGCACTAAAGTTGAAAAACATGTAGATAATGAGCAGCTTTATTTTTATGCCCTCCTATATCTTCTTAGAAATAAAAAACTCCCGAATAAAATAGGGTTCTGGTACTATAAATTTCAAAAGATACAGTACCTGGATTTTAACATGGATACTATAGTAGAGTTCAAAAAGAAATTTGCTTTAGTAAAAAAGAGCATCAAAGAAGAAACTCAGTGGCTGCCTAAGGTTAAAATTACTAAAGCCTGCAAATTTTGCGACTTCAAAGCAGATTGTGATGCTTTTCTTTTGACTAAGGAAGCAAACAGGATTAAGAGGGGCCACAGCGTGCCTAATCCCGCAGAAGGAAAGATGGTTAGTTTTGGTTTTTAGTTCAGATATATAGCGCCAAAAATTATATTGTGATTAGATAAGGAGATAGTATGAGTAAAGAGCAAGTAGAAAAATACATGGAACTAGAGAAGAAGCTAAAAGATGTTTCTACTAGAAAGATTAGAATAGAAGAGCAGTACAAAGCTAAGAAAAAAGACCTGAAAGACGTTATAGATGAAATCCGGGGAGAAGGCTACGATCCAAAAGACCTAAAAAATGTCATAGCCGGGCTCGAAAGCGAGTTTAATAAGGAACTAAAAAGCTTTGAAGCCACGTTAAACGAAATTTCAGAGAAACTATCAAAGATAGAGGTTTAGTATGGAACTGAAAGTATCAGTAGAAGAATTTAAGAAAGCCCTCTCAATAGCTAAGAAAGCCCTTCCTAAAATTATTCTTCAGGAAGAGCGCGGTCACGTGCTGTGTGTTTTAAAAGATAGTAAGCTAGTTGTGTCTGCCACTAACAATGACATTAAAGCGCAAGTTTTAGTAGAGGTGCCTGAATTTTCAGACCCCGACATATCTTTTACGGTAGACCCTAAAGTAGTAGAAAAGTTAATTTCTAAAATTGATACAGATATGTTAACGATACAGTATAACCCAGAGGATAAAACTCTACTTATTTACACTACCGAAAACCGCCAGTCTTTTACTACCTTACAATCTTTTCCTACTGAAAAGATGCTTACAGTAGATAGCATAGACCAGGACACTACTACACGATACACAATAGATAGAGAGATAGTTCTAGCGTCTTTAGAATTTTCCAACGACTATTTATCTCCCCTAAAAGAAAACAAAAAACAGTACGACTTCATTATAATAAACAATGGTTTTGTTTATGGGGCCAACGGGGTAAATAAGATGGGGTTCTTTGTCAGTCAGGCCTTTAAAGGGTTCGATAATTTTAAGATAAGAAAAGAATCCGCCCCAGCCTTGGTAGCGGTTTTAAAGTCTTTAAAGGATAAGAACGTAGTTTTTGTGGACGCTAAAAAAGATATAGGCATTGAGACTGAAGATGGTTCCGTCTTTTTTAGTTGCCTTAAATCAGGAGTTGAGTCCCCAAAGATAAACTCGGATCTCCTTAAAGGAGAAAGCCCCTACACTCTCATAGACAAAAATAAACTGCTTAAAGTATTGGATAGGTTAGTAGCCTCTACTAACTCTTCTGTAGGTGCTGGTGTTGAATTTATTCTCTCAGGGGTTAATGAAAATGCTTCTATCTCTTTTACTCTCATATCTAATCTAAAGACCATTGAGCAGATGGATTGCGTTAGAGTTAAAGACTCCGAGAACGAAGATATTACCCACGTACTAGACTTCAAGTTGTTCAGCGGCATTCTAGGGTCTTTTGAAAACAAAGACATAAGATTGTATATAAATGACACGGGTAAATTTTTCAAGGTCACTAGTAGCGGAGAAATTAACGGATATAAGTATATGAGTGCTGGAGTAGGAAGCTATTCTAAGGTTATTAATAATGGATAGCATTAAGTATGAAGCTACTGTAAGCCAGATAGATTTTATAGACGGTGTTTATAAAAGCAAGTGTAAGTTGCTTAGCAGTAGGGCTACAGAAGTTTCGGACCTGGACACAGAATCAGTAATACTAGAGAAAACTGAAAAAATACTCAAACATCTTATAGACACCCTGGCTAAAAAAGACTTATCTAAAATGGATAAGTTGGTCACATACGGTTTAAACACCATCTTTCCGGACAAAGACATTAGGTTTAAGTCCGAATTAGTGGAGAGAGGGTCTAAACTTAGAATAGAACTAAACACTATTTTCAAAGATATGGAGGTGGGATCAGATTCACAAGGCAGCATTACGGTCATAGAAAGTTTTCTTCTCCGTGTGCTGTGTATTTTAAAACTAAAAAAAGCCCCGTTTTTATACATGGATGAGCCGTTTGGAGCGATAGACAATGAGTATGCCTACAAAGTCAGTCCCCTAATAGCTGAAATAGCAAAAAAGCTTAATCTGGACATTTTATTAGTGACACACAACCCCACGTTTATGGAAGACGCCAAAAGCTCGTATCGACTTAAACTAAGTAAAGAAAACCTCGTAATAGAAAACCTAAAAAAATGAAAACTTTCATACAATTAGACGTGCAAAATCTATTCTTTTCGGCAAAAGATATTAACAAACGCATAGATTTTTTACGCATAAGAGACTTCTTAAAAGAGAATGAAGCAGATATTCTCAATATGGTGGCGTACATAATAAGAAGCCCAGATGCTAATAGTGACCGGTTTGAGGCATTACTTACATCTTTAGGATACGAGCTAAATATTAAGCAAGCTCGTATAGGCACAGACTCTGAAGGAAAAAGAATTTATAAGGGTACTGATCAAGACATCGCTATATGTATCGACTGCATGAGAAATATTGATAAATTCGATAAGTGGGTCCTGATGTCTGGCGATGGAGATTTTATAGACCTGTGCAAATACCTTAAAGAAAAAGGTAAATATGTAGAAGTGTGGTCTCTCCCGGGTCTAAGTTTCAATAAAAAATTTTGCGACTATGTAGACCTAATTAGATTTTTAGACGATAAATTTTTCTTTGTTAAAGAAGAGAAGAGTAAACCTGAGGAGGCGCTTAATGCGTAGTCCTGGAGTTATTTATAGAAAATACAGACAGCTGAAAAGAAAGTACCTGTATGAGATGATGGCTGCTGCGTGGAAGAAAAAGCATGAAAACTGTGCTTATGGTAAAACTATAGAATATACAGACATAGACGGGGTAGACAAAAAAATAAATCTATGCACATATAACTGTGAGGTATGCACGTGGAACGGGCCCTACCCTCAGCCTCTACCTAATCTAGAAAGAACCGTTAAAGGAATTGATGTCTGCGTATGTCCTGGTGAGTGCTCCGCTTTTGCCCCCAAGTGGGACAAAGACCAAATAAAAGTCAAGTTTGAAGAAATACTTAATACCCAAGACCTTAAGCATGAATATTTTCCAGAACTAGAAGCATATGAGTGGGTGCTAGATAAAAGCCTAGAAGACTCTAAATCCTCCCCGACATTCTTAGGCAAAATAATAGTAATTTGTATAAAAGTACTGGAAGATGTACTAAAATTCATTAGCGGCCCTAAAAAAGAACTAGGATAACTTAATACTTGTCTAATAATCTATTCATATTTATTGTGGATACACATAGATATAGAATCATATGCAAAGGATAGATTATGGATGATAGTGTTAAGTATTTAGCCATAGAAACAGCCGCCTGCTACAATTTCGCTCCCCTAATAAAAAAAATAAAAGACGAGCTAAAGAGTAAAAATCGAGGATTGAATCACGAAGATTTCACTGCTTTAATGTATAAAAATTTGAAAGAATTTTCTATAAATGGGCAGAAGTTTGAATTTGCGCACCAGAACAATCACCTAGGAGGAGCCCGGTGGTTTGTTAAGTGCCCTAAGTGCGGTAAGCATAGTTTTAAATTATACCTCCCTACTAGTGCTACTAGAAGAGAACAGCTTTACCTCTGTAAAATTTGCCATAAGCTAAAGAACGCATCATCTTTGATGGGGGCCTCTAAGAAGTACAGAAAAGTAGTTAAACCTTTAAAAACACTAGAGAGAATAAAAAAGTCTCTACTGAAAAAAGGTATGACTCCAGATAAGGCCGCCCCACTACTAGATGCTTATGATAAGATAGAAAAAGAGCTTTCAAGCTCTCCTGAGTATAGGCTTTGGAAGTTCCAACAGAAGCATAAGTCGGTTTAAAGTTAATAATCTTTTCATAATAAAGAGCTTACGAGTACTTTATGAAAGGATCTTATATGTTTGAAAAAGTTTTTAGAGTAATACTGGCGTTTAAACGCCGGATGGTTAAAAAGCTAAAAAAGCGTACTCCGCAAGAAAGACTTAAGGCTAAACTATACTATAGAAAAAACAAGACTAAGCTTAGAGTAAAGAGAAGACGCTATTTAAAACGTACCAAGCTTTTTAGCAAAACAAAAAAGTTGTTTAAAAGAACTAAGCCTGTATGGTATGCGCATAAAAAACACAAGCAACCAGCGGCTAGGCACCCTGCTCAGATAAAGAGAAAACCGCCCAAGCTTAGCCCTAATATTAAAAAGCATGTCAAACCTTTAGGTTCCAAGGGCTATAAACCTAAAAAAACTGTTCAACCGAAAAAGTTTAAATTTTATGCCCCAAAAAGAAAATAACAAATTTACGGGTTTCGTAGCATACTACTCCGACGGAAATAAAGTAGAAGAAAAAAATAATTATATAAGTAAAAAAGCCGGGTGTAAAAAATCTACGAACTGGCACGAAGTAGATCGAGATAAAATAACTGCTCTAGAACTGTTTTGGAACGGCGAGTCTAAAATAAAGATAGACAAGTCTGACTATCCCTACCTCAGTCCTGGTGACTGGTTTTTTTCTCATTACGGATGCCTGAACATGAGCACACATGAAACTACTGTTGTCTCCAGAAATATAGGTTTTATAAAGGAAGACACTTTAACAGTTTATTGCGTACTAGAAGAATCAGGAGTAGTGAAAGTTGAACACCGACCAAGACCCTAAGTATAAGTTCCTATTAGTTTCAGATTCCACGCATTTTGCATTAACTGACGTATACTACGGTTACATGTATGCTTTAGATAAGCTAAAAATTCCATATGTGTCTTTTCCATGGCATCACATGAGGGAACTAGTATTAGATAAGTTTTGTTATAATACGGTACACTCTACTATACTTAGGAAAGAACTGGGTTTCACTCACATAGTATTTATTGGTGGGCTAAACATACCGGATTTTATACTCGATAATTTATATCATATTAAAAGTGTAGTTATTTCAACTGAAGACCCTCACAGTTTTGACCCGATGAAGAACAGGCTTAAAGGCATAGACTATTACTTTACCAATGAGCGGTCTATCGCTAACTCAGGTAAATATAAAAATGTTTACTACTGCCCTACTGCTGGTAGCACCCACGAGTGCGGTAGAATGCCTGCGGAGTACCTTGAGGAAAAATATCTCAGTGACTTTTTATTCCTGGGGGCTATGTATCCCAATCGTGTTAAAGTACTTGAGGCTATTATCCCTTTCATTAAGAAGAATAATCTTAACTTTAAAATTTGCGGTCATACGCACTACATGCCTAAAAGGTCCCCGCTACAAGAGTTCGTGTTTGAATCAGGGACTATACCTCACAACGATACTGTTAAATACTACAACGGAGCCAAGATAGTACTTAATATGTATAGAGATATAGGGTGGAACCCGAAAACTGCCACAAAACGTAACCCCTACAATAAAAGTAAATTTTCTGCCGAGAGCCTCAATCCCAGGGCGTATGAAGTTCCTTTGTGCCAAAGTTTTATGCTCATGGAGGATATTAGACCTGAGGCTCGTGAGGTGTACACAGAAGAAGAGGTTGCTTTTTTCTCCGATGAAAAAACCCTAGAGGAACAACTTAGCTACTATCTATTAGGTAAGGGGGTAGCTAAAAGAGAGCAGATGGCTTTTAATGCTTATAGAAAAGCTGCCGAGAATCACACCTACATTCATAGATTACTGAAAATTAAAGAAGTACTTGATCAAAACTGTAAGTAATATTCTATTAATATTTATATCCTTTTCAAAGATTGTTTCTTAAACAAGCTAGAGATATAGGTATATGAAAATACGGGCGTATAGTCCCCAAACAGGGAATTTAGTTGCTGAAGACATAACTGGAATAAACTTCGGTCTAGTTCGACAAGGACAACACGGAGCTATTCCAGTATGTATAAGGCCCGTAAAAGATACCGAAGACATATCAGGACTTGAACTTTATCTACAGAATAATGGCGGTTTTGGGTCTTCTGAGTACGGATATTTTCACAGCTCAGAATTTATAAGCAACATGCGGTCATATGTTTCGGGCATGACCGGTGAAGTAATCTCAGACCATTTTTCTGTAGTCACAAACCCCCCGTCAGTGTCCGGAGGAGTTAGTATTGGTCTAAACGGGTCTGGAGAAGGCGAGTACGTTTGGTTAGACGTACAGGCTGGGGCCAGCGAAACAGGTTCGACTAGTACGGTAAATTACAGATTTGTATTCGAATATTCTTAAAAAAGGAAGGTTAAATCATGAAAATTAGTACTTATAATCCTGTTGATATGAGTTTAATATCTGAAGACGTTACAGGAATAAGCTTCAGTAACGCGGTACGTGGTGGTTATAGCTCACCCGTGGTTATTAAGCCAGGGGCCTCAGATGGAGAAACATTATCTCAAATAGCTCTTTTCCTAGAGGATGAGGCTGGATTGGCTGGGTCTACTTTTAGGTCTCTTAAAAGTTCAGCCGCTATTTCAGGTATAGGGTCTGGAAGCTCTTATCTTTCTGATAGCTTTGCAGAGCAGAACGGCATAAGTGACTTCACGAATTTTTCCACGATCTCTGGTGACGGTCAAGTATTCTCGGCCTCAGACCCTGAGTACGTGTGGCTTGATGTTCGTGTAGGAGCTGCAGACACCATTGGTTCAGCTAATGTTAATTACAGGTTTATTTTCGAATACGCCTAATAACTATGAATACTTTAAGCGCAGTAGTTAGAAAAATAGCGGCTAATGCTGTGGGGCTTAATGATAAGCATATTGAGCTTCTAAATAATGTCGCTCCTAAACTTGTCCTTAGAATAAGGGATAAGGTGGAGAGTGGATCCGAGAAACCACTTGAGGGCCTATCGGATGAGGATAAAAAGTTATTACTTGCTTTTGTCGTATATAAGAGACAGAACATAACTACTGGACCCACAGACAAACCCAATAGTGAAGACGCAGCTAAGATACTAAATGATGAGTTGTACAAAGATTTATCAAATAGCAAAAAGAAATATGAGATGTCAAAAGAACTAGCAGAACAACTTAATAAAGCTGGACTTAAAGTTCCAATGCCCAAGGAAGTTAAGAAAAAGTAAATGATAAAGGAGATTAATAATGACTACAGATCTTAAAAATTTAGGTGCCAGCGTAAACGTCTATGAGCTTCAGATAGTGCTTGGTGTGCCTAGCGTTGCAAGCGGGTACCAGACAGTAAGTATCCCTTATACCGGTATCGGTAATCCTGAGGATACTGCAGTGAGTATCTCACGAGCTTGGTACTCTTTGGATGATGGAGCTACTTGGAGTCCTATGACTGAAGTTGATTCTTCTACAGGACTTACTTTCTCTACTTCAGGAACAGCACAAGAATTTGTATGGGCGGCAAAAACTGACCTTGGTTCTAGTCTGTACAACACACTCGTAAAAATTGCCTTCATGGCTACTGGTACCAGCGGTGATTCTTTGCAGACCACTAGAAACGCACTGTTCGAAAGAACAACAGTAGACCAAGCGGTTACTGCCTCACTGGCGGTGGAATTGCCAGATGACTACTCAGGCGTCTTTGGTAACGAACTATTGGTAAACGCTCCTAAAACTTTTTAATTACTACTGTAGGGCTCTTGCTAATAACAAGAGCCCTATTCTACATCCATATACCACATGAACATACTAGAGATACTAAATTTGTCTCCTGGGGACTCCCTCGAAACCGTTAAAAAACAATACCACCTCCTGTCTCTTAAATACCATCCCGATAAGAACAACTCCCCTACTGCTCCCGAAAAGTTTCAAAAGGTACAAGAAGCTTATAAAAACATATGTAGCAACCCTTCTTTGTTGAACCCTAAAAAATTAGAGACTAGTAAAAACAGGGGTTTTATACAGACAGAGCTCTGCGTTACTTTAGAAGACATTTATTTCTATAGAGAACACACGGTATGTGTAGATAGACTCATAGTGTGTAGCCCGTGCGACGGGACAGGTTCTAAGCAAGGAAAAAACGGGCTGTGTGATAATTGTGGCGGGCACGGCAGTTTACCCGGGAATGTATTTAAGCTGTTAGGCACGAGCAATGTTTGCCCGGTGTGCAAGGGATCTGGTAGGAAGACAGAAGACGTGTGTTCGCAGTGCTGCGGAAATAAGTACGTCATTGATAGGCAGTATTATAAAGTAAAAATAGGTCTTAAAGAATACCATAAAGGGTTTAAGATTTTAAAGGGCTGTGGTAATGAGTACAGTCCTGATAAATATAGTGACATACACATACGACTCAAGATATTCTATGACAATGTTTTGAGCATAGATGGGTATGATTTTGTATGTGAGGTGTTTGTCACTCCGGTGCAGAATATGGTAGGGGATGAACAAACTATTTCAATCTACGGTAAAGACATACCTTATTTTATATACCCGGGTGATCCTGTATATGTGCAGATAGATAAAAGGCCTGGGGTACCTGATAGAAATATTAAATTCGTGTACACCGAAAAGAAACCACA
>Ga0210003_1004863_pt1 | contig 10472 bp, 7 predicted proteins | sample LantaG_FD_182804 | JGI IMG/M metagenome (GOLD analysis project Ga0210003, IMG submission 182804) | Deep subsurface microbial communities from Baltic Sea to uncover new lineages of life (NeLLi) - Landsort_02402 metaG (SPAdes) (version 2) | ecosystem: Environmental > Aquatic > Marine > Oceanic >...
CCAGTAGGCACAACCTTATCTAACCCAGGTGCAGGAACAAAGTGCTCACCTAACTGACGTACAACTCTGGCTGCATTGTTACCACATACAAGGAAATTACACATTCCTCTCAATGTAGCAGCAAAGATTGCATTAGAAGCTTTTTCTACCTTGTCCAGTAGTTCATACTTCTTCCACAACCATTCCTGGCCATTTGATGGGGTTGCTACCCAAGTTCCTATACCAGCAGCACCAGCAGCACCAGCAGCACTTATAGCTGCAGCCTCTATCATATCGATGCCGTAATGGTCGAGTTCAAATTTGCAATCTGTTACTTTTATGACTTATCCTCTTTTCGATAAGCGGGAAGGTCATTTCTGCCTTCCTCTCTATATTATGCTATAGAGTTCAGACTATATCTTCTACCCATAGGGTAGGACACCGTAGCCCTTACAATCTCTTGTAAAGACGTAGTCGTTGAACTACTATTATGAAGAATATCCTCAGTCCAAATACAAAACACTGCATTGTTATTTTTGGCCCAAACCTTAGCCGCTTCTGCTTTTATCAACACAACTCCCTTAACAAAAGCTCTAGGTTTGACTTCTATCAATATTTGATTTCCATTAGATAGTTTAACAAGAAAATCAGGAATATATATCTTCGTTTTACCGTTGAAATCATAAGGAATTCTAATAGGTTCCACCAAAATATCCTGTACTTCTGGCTTCATATCCAATAAAATCAATGCAAGTTTTTCGTATGAGGAACGATACAAAAGTTTTCTGCCTACACTAGGAAGATAAATACGACCAGTCTTATACTGATAACCACCTAACTTTATCCTATCGCTAACTTGCTCAGCCCTTTTAATTCTATTCTCTAAAACAGAAAAGTGATTAAGAAGACCTTTTCTAATATTCTCTCTATGACTCGATGAGAGAATCTTGCCTTTAGCTCCATTACTCATATTCAAACGAGCTATTGCACTTGTTTCAGTACCTGCTCGATTGTTATGTCTTTTCCTAGCAGCAATAACCTTAGGGTTGTTCGTTAAAGATTTACTCATTTTTAGACAACGTTCTAAAGGATACTTCTTTCCCCGCTTAGCAAGAGACATCTTCTTTCTAACATCTTCTCGCTTGGCTGGGTTATCTGTAAGCATTCGCCTTCTAGAAGCCTCTCTAAATTCAGGACTGTTTTTACATCCACGTCTATTATGACCGGAGATAAATCTACGTCCAAGAGTAACCTCTCTTCCACAACCACATTCACAAAATTTGACTTCGTTATTCTTCATAATACCAGCTGCTGATTGCCCTCAGCTCTACCTGTTAGGGTGTTCCAGCAATTAAGTGTCTTTAACTATGCCGCTGTTGCCAACGACGCGAGACCAAAATCAATCTCGCCACCGAGATACTTCACAACCTCATCCTCTAGAGAGAGGCCATGAGCTTTCTCCAAATCCAAACTTGCACCCAAGGAATAGATTGCCTTCAACGGAAAATCTATTGCTGTGACGTTCTCACACTCCAAGTTGATATTGGCTTGAGGTACACCATTAGTAGCCTGATCATAGTAGTAGAAGTAATCAGCAGTAACAAGACCAGCACTTGATGGAGTAGTGCTTAGAGTAACACTAAACGAGCCGTCCTCATTCACCCAACCACAATTATCTCCATCATCATTGAAGAGTACACCAGGACAACAATTATCACCATCGTGATCCCTAATTGTCTCATCTCCATGATATATCGTAATGGTGCCCAACTGAACTGAGTTGTAAGCCAAGTTACCAGTAACAGTATTACCAGAAAGGGTATCATCTGCCAATGTCTCGCCTATGACTTGCGTCATTGCGTATCTTCGTGCAGCCTGCGAGGTAGCATGACCTGTCTTAGCACTCATCATGGTATCGCCAGCAGTAATAGAACCCTTAGTTGTTCCATACTGCACATCCAGATAAAATACAGCACCCTGACGTCTGTCCAAAGCCTGAACGATTGCTATCTCATTCAACACCAAACTAGGAAGCAAAGCAGCAATAACAGGCAGTTGAACACCCAAGAACGAGATGTTATCTGCATAAGTCGTTTCCATTATAGAAGACCTATTGCCCAAACCAGTCTGCATCAAGGCATTTTCCAAGCACTGTGCTATATTGCGTTTATCCATTATAGTTAAAGCCTTATCCTGTTTTTCCTGCATATACCTATCTACAGTATCCAGATAAGGCTTCCAATCTCTTAGCATGGCGTCGCGTTTTTCTTGAACACGCTGCATACGAGTTTCCACAACGCCTTGCATTCTTTCCTTTACACTTTTCATAAATAAATTCCTTACAATAGTTTAATATTAACCAAAAAATCCTTCAAAAGCTTTTCCTATACTATTTGCTATTCTGTCGTTCTCAGGAGAGTTGGGTCCATTCACCTCCAATTCCTTCAACTTCTGAGAGTGAAGTGCACCCTCTCGCAAAGCATCCACAACCCTTTCCAAAACCTTGTCTACCTCTTCGACAGAAATACATTCCTCAAGAAGTGCTTGAGAATTCTTAGGTATAGTTAAACCGCTTGATTCTACTTTCATCTTCGCATAATTAGAAATTGTCTCCCTATCCTTCTTAGATTCTAATGTAGTCTTTTCCCTCATAAATTTGTTCGTAAGAATACCTATCTCATGAGCATGATTTTCTTTAATCCTCTTCAAAGACTCCTCCAAAGATTTGACTTCTTTAACTCGTTTCTCCAAAATAGAATATAGCACAGAAGTCTTCTTTTGTGTCATTTCATCCAACTTCGTTACCTTATCTAAAAGAATGCCTACCTCTGTATCACGCATAATATCCTTAGATTCCAAATTCTTCTCAGATTCTCGAATAACATCGAAAGCCTTATCCCTTTCAGCTCTTACAGAAGCCTCTGAAATCTGTATGTCTTTCATCTGCGAATCTATAGCTTCCATAGATACATCCTTTATTGCTTCTGTACATCCAGAACAAAGACGATTTGCATCTAACTTTGTAGGATCATCTACTTTCTTCCCACACCCTCTACAAGTATATTCCTCCTCTGGAAGGATATCTTTGCCTGTTGCTTCACTAACTATCTTTGTCAGCTTCTTCTTTACCTCCCCGTCCTCTGAAAAGGCCTTCTCCAAATACTTAACCATATCATCAAAACATTCAAAAGCCAATGTTCCTTCTGTCGTTGGTTCCGTCTTACCCATTTCTTCGTCTTTCCCTTCTTTACCCAAATCCTTCTCAGGTTCTTTCTCCTCCTCTTTGACTTCTTCTTTCTTCAAGGATTCTAATAGTGCTTTAGCTTCACTACAATGCATCTTCTCAAGTAACGCTGTAGCAAACTGCTTATCTATCTTTTCGTCTTCTATACCTGTCTGTACCTGAGTAACCAAGTCTCTCTCCACCTTCTCAGGATAAGGCTGCTTTGTCGAAGGATCTGCAGTAAAATCAGATGTTCTATACTCATATTGCTCAGGAATGACTCGACTATACTTATTACCTTTATCATCTGTTGCATCTTCCATCTCACCCTCTGCTCTGGTAGATACACCTACAAGACACTTGGCCTCCAATAATGTATCCACAATCCTACCATAAGGTGTGTCTAGAATATCCATCTCCTGCATCACTTTAGTTTTATCCTCACTAAGAAACATCTTGGTGACGACATGAGAAGTCTTTTCTAGATTGCTTTGAGTTGTATCATTAGGATGCTCTGCCTGCCCAAACAAACTTCGCTTCTCCATCTTTTCCTTTATCTCTTCATTGGCAAATACCTTATCCCATACAGCTTGTTCGTACATGCGATTGTTCTTATTAAGAACACCCACATTGCATATAGGATAGGTTACCCTACATAATACACCCTTAGGTAATTTAGACCTATCACTCTCTACTATTTGATGTTGTTCAAATATCTGTTCATTTAGAGCTACCTTCATAATAAAACTCCTTAAATAACTTCTGACCCGAAATCGCTAATCGAGTCGTGAATCTATCACACCTTCTCTAATTAATATTACACTTTTGCATAGGAAAAATCAAGTCTTATTTTTTGTCTTTTCTTTTCTTCTGTGCAAGAATGTCCAAAGCCAACTCTTTAATCTTCTCTTCCGTTAGCTTTCCATCGACTTTGTATCGCTCCAAGAACTCGGTAGAAAACTTGAAGTCTTCTTTTCCTACACGAATTACATTCTCATTGCCTACAACTTCGATGGTATCATCGCCAACAACTACAGAAGTCTTAATGGATTCTTCGGGGAGTTCCTCATCTTCTGGAGGCAGTTCGTCTTCCTCTGAAGATTCTTCGTCGGATAACATCTCTTCTTCCTCTTCCTCTTCCTCTTCTTCAATAAGAGCAGGAAGAATATAAGAAGTAAAGATATCGTAGGATATTTCAGCAATGTCCACATCCTGAATTGCCTGAATCAAGGTCTTCAATACATCGTTGGGGTCCAATTCTGCCTTGATAGCGGAAAAGACTTCATTACCCTCTTGGTCTACAATTCGAATATCTGATACTTGATCACCATCGGTAACATCCTTCTCCATATAGTAATAGATATCATCCTTACTACCAAAGTACTCTTTACCTTCTTCAGGAGATTCCGGAGGAGCTTCTTCTTCTTCTTCCGGAGGAGCTTCGTCTTCTTCTTCTGGAGGAGTATCAAGATCTAACTCTTCGTCCTCTTCCGTAAGCTTCTTTATCTTTGTAGCCTCAGAATCAGAATCGGAAGGGATCTTACCTTCTTTCTTATCTTTCTTACCTTTCTTACCTTTCTTGTCTTTGCCATCTAGCTTATCCATATCGGCTGTGGCGCACTTCTCTTTTACTTGTCCCTTAGCAAATTCATCTAGAGTATCTTCACTAACACTCAACATTTTGTTCATCAAATCCATAATAATATCTCCTAATTAATTTTCTTGAACGTACAATAATATACTATCTAATTTAGCAGATTCGTCCGCCGGTATTGTTGTTATTGTTCTTGTTCCATATTCCCAAACTTCTTGAGCGGTAACTCCGCTTCCCGCAGTTATTGTTCTTGTTCCATATTCCCAAACTTCCTGAGCCGATGCGCCTCCGCCTGCAGCGCCTTCTGATATACCTTGCAACGAATCATCTGCAACAACAAACGTACTTGTATCACTCGTAGCAGATAACATATTTGATAATACAGTTCCATCTGGTACCTCAGTTGTCATGTCTGCATTGTTTGCTACTGCTGTCTTCATCAAATGGTCAAGGTTAATTGCTACCAAAGCCGTATTGCAAGCTGCTGCCATTTCAGTAACAAAGTCAGCATTAGTAGAAGCTGCAGTAATAACACCAGCTCCAATCGCCGAGACGGCAGCCGCCGCACAACTAGCCACCGAACCGTTTACGTTACCTGATACCGTTGTAATAGTTCCAGCAGTTATATTCGTAGGTGTTGCGAATCCTGTCGCAGTAAGCCATGCACCTTGATTGCCTTGCAAGTCTGATGTGTCATCAAGAATATCGTTTATGTCAAGAGCAGTTTGTACTGTGCCTGCAACTTGAATAACATTTACATCTCCTAAAATAGAATCAGTAAAATCTCTCCAAGAGGTACTTGTACCATTATCAAGTACAGCACCATCAGTTTCACCAGTTGAACTATTATCTATGATAATAAAATTAGCACCTGCGTCAATTTGCCAACCATGTGTAGTATGTCCATTGCTATTACAATTCTTAATAGAACCATTAGCACCAGTCAAAAACCAAAAGCCTATTGTAGCAGCATTACCTATAGTAACACAATTATTTAATTTACGACCACTGCCACTTATCTTAAATCCAGCTACTGTTGGTAAAAAACAAAAACATCTATTCAATTTAGGATTATTGCCTATGCACTCAAAACCAATAGTATTACCTGGGCCACTAATTATATCTTCTATCAAAGCATTAACACCTGTCGCCTTAACTCCAACTCTACCAGCATCTGTCACAGTAAATCCAGTTGCAACACATGCAGCACCAGACATTAGTAATGTTTCTGTCTCTGAACCTGAATGAGTAATTGTTGTTCCATGTTCACAACGTAACTCTAAACCGTCAAGATTCATATCAAGAGCTGCTTCATCATATGTTCCAGCCCTGACTACAATACGATCACCTGCACTTGCCTGTGAAATAGCATAGGCAATAGTCTTAAATGCCCCATGAACATAATCACCCACGTTGGTGTCATCCCCATTCGTACCATCCACATAATACATCTTACCAGTATATTTAGGTACATGATGAGCCACGTCATGTCCAAACCTATTTGTCCAAACAGCTTCCCCAATCTCTCCCACTGTTGGACCACTACCAGTTGGGTTAGCAGAAATCAATGCTTGGTCAATGTATAAATATTTACTCCCAGCAGTAGTCGTACTCGTGTAACGAATTTTAATTTCGCCATCACTTGTTTGTTGATGACTACTTAGCAATGGAAATACATAATCATTATCTGCTGCACCACTGATAGCTGTACTAATATCAGAAAGTTGATCCCACTCAACTGTTGTATAATTATATGCCCAAACATGTGCAACACCAACCATTATCTCTTTAGCATTTATAGCTATTTGTGAAACTCGCAATGATGTTCCAATAGTAAAGGTTTGAATTACACTTAAACCAAACCCGTCGCCATCAGCTGCAGCGGGTTCTATTTGCCAATACGTGCCATCGTTTAACCATGTCGAATCACCGTCATTAGCTATGTTTGATCCTGTTACAACTTCTCCCCCACCAGGCTCATCATCTGCATGTTCGTTGGTTGGGAAACCAGCTACTAATGAATCTGCCAATGCTTCCTGACTATCAGTAGTATTAACAAACGTGGTCCAATCAGCCGTAGCGGACTTGCTTGTCATCTTGGCAAGAACAGAATTATTGACAATTTTATCAGTATCAGCAGCATCCATTAACTCATTAAGATTGGTTGCCACGCCATTTATCTTCGTTACATTAACCGCTTGGTCTGCTGCTAATGAATAACCCGTCTTGTCCGTGACAGATGTTGCAGTAACCGTATCGCAGGCAGTGTCTAAACTTGTCTTCATTGTAGCAGAGAAGTCTATATCATTGATTGCCGTAACTGTTGCTCCTGTAGCAGTCGTTACTGTAGATAGTGTTCCATGAATATCAGCATCTATATCATAAGTATCCCCCGATACCACCAAGCCAGTACTACCTATTTCTGACCCTAAGAATCTAACTCCTACAGCACCGCCAGATACATCTATCCCATAATCAGCGGCACCCGCAGCCGCAATATCAACAGCATGGCCACTTGTCGAGTCTATGTCGACTGCAATTCCAGAACTTGAGCCGCCATTTATATCCAGACCGATTCCAGTTGTGCCTCCACTAATTGAAACACCTGCCGTTGTGCCTGTTACTGATATTCCTGTAGCTGCACCGGTTATAACAATACTATTAAGAGTTGCGACTCCGGTTACTCCAAGTGTGCCTCCCAGCAATACATTACCGGTCAATGTTGTTGTCGTATCAATCAACAGACTGTTAGCAGACAATGCACCCACAATATCCATACCTGCGTCAACGACAACATTCCCAGCGTCCAGTTGTCCCGTAACCGACAAGGCCGCAAGAGTTGTTGTTCCTGTAACTCCGAGCGTGCTGCCAAGACTAACCGCCCCGGTAAGCGTGGTTGTACCGGTATTTTCTATTGAGTTGACTTTGATTCCGGTCCCGCCCGTGCCGTCGAGAATATCTTCGAGTTTGGCGAGATTGGCGGCTGTTATGCTCTTTAGTTCATAATCCGTCTTTGTCGTCACACTACCAACTGCTCCAGATACGGCTGCTATGGTAGAACTACTTAAAGCCGTGTTCATGTCAATGTCGGTAAGTTGTATTTCCAAAAGCAATGGAGCCATATTAGCTGCACCGTGCATCATTATCGTTATGTAATCATTGGTCGCAAGCGTGTCAGTATGTAAGTGAATCTCGTATAATCCAGGAGCATTCGTATCGTGCATTAACTTAAATCGCATGTGTGCAGATGAGGTAGGAGCCTGATACGTGCCAAGTGTGCTAATAGTCTCTAACGTAAGAGATGTAAGTGTTCCGCCAGGTTTCACATAATAAGCAACAAGGCTGCCGGTCTCAAAGGTAAGCCCAGTTAATCCAGCACCAACAGTCGAGGATGAATCCTGTATAAATACATGAATTATAACTGTTGTTTCATTTTTCTTTAGCAGTAGTTTCATGTGTTATCCTCTTATGCCTCCACTCATGCCTGGATGTGTAAGTAATCCGCCACTGCCCGAAGGTTCTTCTCTCGTCATCGCCCCTATATGAGCAAAGTTTGTTACGGCATCCAAATCTCCGTTGATTGCCATATATTGCGGGAAGCCAGCTCCAAGCAAAGGTGAGCCGTCACCAGGTGTAAAATCTTCACTTCCATCCACAACGCTTTCAAACAACGGATCACCGGCAATGTTATCACCATCGCCTAATGTCGCCCATGTTCCTGTGCTTGTCGCACCACTTGTATTATCAAATGCATGATTGTGCGAGAGTAGCCGCTGTTGAGAACTATTGGCAGCCGTGTCCCATAATATGCCCCATCCACCGTTCTTTGAAATACTGTTATTAACTATATAATTAAAATCTGAACCATTGCCAATATCTATACCATCACCATCGTTACCATAAATAGTATTACCGACAATTATATTCTGGTCGCCTGTCATGTCAATACCATTTCCACCGTTATCATAAATTAAAGTCCAAAATACCCACACAGAATTAGTAAAGTGCAGACCGTCCTCTCCGTTATCGTGTAATGAACAACCGAACAATCTAAAACTGCCGGTGCCTCGAAACCCTTGATTTACATGGCCAAAACTTTCAACATTAACAAAAACACAATTATTTGCATTTTGGACATATATTCCTATTCTTCCATCATAAACTCTCATATCAAAACATCTTGTCTGACTACTCTGTGTGTTAAGCCATAATGTATATTTGCCTGCATTTATATTCCCGTTCCCATCAATATCAAAACTATATAAATCATAATATGGCTGATGAACATTAAGTAATGAATCCACACCGGCAGACGCCTGAATTACCGGACTTGTCTCAGATGTGACATCAACTCTAACCCCTGTCGTATTGACTACACCCTCAATCGTAATATGATCGGCAACAGTTCCCGCCGTTGTGTCAACATCAACTGTAGCCGCCAGCGTATGCGTCTTTCCGTTTGAAACCCCAACTGAATCACCGGCAGCCACAAGGTCATCAAGAGGCTTCTGGATAGTGGCTAAGGCTCCGCCTATCCATATCTCGGTAGCGTCCTCACCATTTCCAGGAGGGTCAGCACCACCGGCATAATTAAGACCTATGTAATCTGTAGCTACATCCATTATGCTATATCGATCATCAACAAAGTCGCTATTCGCGTCCCAAACTACATTTATATATGTTCCTAACGCATTTCCGATTGTCGCTCCAATACCAATGATAGCGAACTTAATCCAGGACCCCTCATCAGTAATAATGGCCCCGGCAACAGTGTTGTTATATAAGACAGCACCATTGGCTCCCTGAAAATCTGTCCAACTGCCATCTGCTGTTGTGTAGCCACCGCCATTATCATCAGAGGCCGAACCACAATTTCCTAATCCACCTGCTACCCAAGTGTTAGACATTATATGCCCTCCACTTTCGCAGCCATGTCAAAGCCAAGAAGTTCACCATCTCGGCCATTAACGAGCATACCTGGAGGCTTGCCGAGACTCTCCCAGACCGAATATCTGGCTTGCATCTCGGCAACTTTCTGGGCATCATCGATAACTCTCTGCTTGTCGGCAGCAACCCGTGCAATGATATTCCGAGTCTCAACGCCGCCGATCTTAGGAAACAAGACAGTCTTAATGACTTCCTTTTTATCAACTATCGAAGTAATGGCGACAGGGACTTTCTCATCTAATATCGCCCGTATCTGGACAGGTGTCTTAGCATCTAATTCATAAAGAGCATTTATGTTTTCTTTTGTCGCTTTCATTATTGCTTTACCACCAACCTTCTACTGTCTGCTCAAAAGTTCCAGTATATTGGTCTTTATATCCATAATCAATACCTTCCTCAACCTCCTACTTTACCAACTTCCTACTTGTGCTATTGCATCCATAACAGTCTCTTCTGCTGTTCCATTCCAAACAATTTCACCCCCACCCACAAGACTATCTCCATCAGCAGGAGATGCTCCAGCTTGAAGAAACACTTGGATAGTGTAATTACCGGGTGATGTTATATTTGTATTGAAAGTGCCAACATACCTGCCGCCGCCGTCACCGTTTTCAATAAGTGCTATATCATAAGTAGCAATGTTAGCTGCTGTATAATCTTCAAATGTATTACCAGCAATAATATTTACTTGCCCCGCACTATTTCTTATCAGGGTATACAGAGTACTAC
>Ga0210003_1004865_pt1 | contig 10471 bp, 10 predicted proteins | sample LantaG_FD_182804 | JGI IMG/M metagenome (GOLD analysis project Ga0210003, IMG submission 182804) | Deep subsurface microbial communities from Baltic Sea to uncover new lineages of life (NeLLi) - Landsort_02402 metaG (SPAdes) (version 2) | ecosystem: Environmental > Aquatic > Marine > Oceanic >...
GTGATGCCACCGTTTTTGCGCGCAACTCGAAAAATGCGCGTTGCATCAGGTTTTGAGAATTTCAGGGGGGGCTAAATAAGGCGGGCGGCCGGGAAGCTGGAACTCCCCGACCGCCCTAACACGACGATCTGCTAATGAGATCGCCATGCTTCCGAGCATGGAGTTGATCGATAATGACACTGAAAGAACTCGCCGCCGAACTGAACCAACCCGCCAAGCAGATCCGCAAGTGGGTTGCCGCCGGGATGCCGTGCCAACGCCGCGGCCGGGCCTACAACTTCGACGCCGCGGCCGTCGCCGAGTGGTTGGTCGCCAACGGACACGCCAGGTCGCGGCAGACCGTCCGGACCCAGGCCGAGATCGCAAACCACTTCGGCGTCGCCGATCGGACGGTCGCCTATTGGCGCGGCCGCGGGATGCCCGGCGAGCCGGGCGACTATGACCTCGACGAGATCGAAGCGTGGCGAGAGCGCGAGGGCCTGGCCCGAGTCGATGCCAACAGCGTCAAGGCCGAGGGGCAGCGGATCGACAATGAGCTGAAACAACTGAAGCTCGATCAAGCTCGCGGAACGTTGGTCGCCATCGACGTGATCGTCCGGTTGTTTATCCGACACATCCACGAGGCGAAGGCCATCCTCGACCAGGTGCCCGATCGAGCCGTGTCCGCGTTGCCGGCCAAGACCCCGCGGAAGATACGCACAAGCGTCCGCGCCGAGTGCCGGAAGATCGTCGACGGCGCCTGCCAGTCGATCGCCGATTTATTGACTGCCGAGGAGATCAAGGGTTCCGAGCCCGCCGATTAGCCGTTCTGCTTATGGTTGCTACTCTCACTACAAGCCCGATCCACCGACTCATCGCCGCGGGGCGGGAAGCATGGCGGCCGGCGCCTCGGCCTGTCCGGTCCGAGTGGTGCGTCGAGAATATCCGAATCCCGAGCGAAACGGGCGCTCAGCCCGGGCCGTTCGACATCGACCACAACCACGCCTACGTTCGCGGCATCCTCGACGCGGTCGACGATCCCGAGATCCACAAGGTGACCTGGATCGCCGCCGCTCAGATCGGCAAGACCGAAGCAACCCGGGCCGTCTGTCTTAGCCAGGGAGAGGTCGATCGTGCCCCAATGATGTTTGCCGGGCCCGACCAGATCTACGTGCGCGAGCAACGGGAGCTGATCTACAACATGGCGGAGAAGTCGCCCGCGCTGGCCGGCCGCGTTCCTCCCGAGCGGCTCCGCAACGATCGCCACATCGATCTGGAAAAGTGCCTGATCTATCTCGCGTGGAGCGGCTCGACGCAACGACTCTCCGGCCGGTCCTGCAAGGTGGTGGTGTGCAGCGAGGTCGACCGCTGGCAGAACGATCCGCGGCTGGCCGAGGAACGGACTAAGGCGTTTCCCGACAACTCGACGATCTTCTTCGAGGGCACGCCGATCGGCGTGTCGCCCTGGCTCAGCGAGCTCTACAAGGAAGGCGACCGGCGGACCTTCCGCGTCCCCTGTCCGCACTGCGGCCACTACCAGGAGCTGCGGTTCTTCGTGCATCGCGAGGGCCCGTACAAAGGTTGCGGCGGCGTGGCCGGGCTGAAAGACAAGAGAAACAACTGGAAGACGTCGGAGCAGGCCCGCGTCGGCGCGTACTACCTGTGCGAAAAGGGATGCCGGATCGACGAGGAGGACCGCCGCGCGATGGTCCGCCGCGGGGTGTGGGCCCGCCAGGGCGAGACCGTCCGGCCGGACGGGAAGATCGTCGGCAAACCCAAATACCCGGGCCGCCACGCCACCTTCCACAGCAGCTCGTTGTACGCGATGAGTTTCGGCGACGTCGCGGAGTGTTACCTCAATCGACGCAACAGCCAGGCGGGCCTGCAACGGTTCTGGAACGACTGGCTCGGTCTGCCGTTTATTCCGCGCGGGACAACGCCCCGGTGGAAGGAGCTCGGCCGGCGCCTGGCCGGCGATTATCCGCGGGGATCGGCCCCGCGTGGAGCGTACTTCATTGTCGCCACCGGCGACGTCCAGTTTAACGGTATCTGGTGGCTTGCCCGTGCCTTCGGACACCTGAAAACATCGTGGCTGGTCGATTTCGGCTTCTTCAAGAAGGACCTGGTCGGCGATCCGGAGGACGAGTATCGCGAGGAGAGGCTCGCATCCGATTTCGAGAAAGTCGGCTCGTTGCTCGATCGCCGGTGGCCTCTGTTGGCGGAGAATCCTCGCGGGCTTTCCGCCTTGGCGGTCCGGATCCTGGGCATCGACCGCGGCGGCCGGCCGACCGATACCGATGCCTTCGTCCGCTCGCACCCGGGGTCCCGCGTCGTCGGAGTCTTCGGCGACCCGCACATCGTCCCCGGCACCCTCTATCGGCCGATGAAAACCAAGCGGGATCCCACGACAGGCAAGGTCGAGGCCTTCCAGTATGACGACCCGAGGATCTGGGGCATCGACACGGCCGCCTACAAGTCGGAGATCGCCGACCGCTGGGCGGCCGACCGGACGCAGCCGGGCGTGTTTTGGCTGCCGTCCGACATTCTGGAGACGGACGGCGGCGAAGACTACCTGCGCCAAATCACGGCCGAGAGCCGGACCCTGGAGACGGTCAACGGCCGGAAGTGTGTCCGGTGGACACTCACGAACAAAGGGGCGGCCAACCACCTCGGCGACGACGAGGTCTACGCGAGTTGCCTGGCCGACATGATCACCGGCGACGAGTGGGACTCGACGAAGTGGCCGTCCGACCCGCCGCGAAAACCACCCAAACCATCCGAAGACGCCGGCCCCGATGGGACGGCGGAAGATTTTTCAGCACGATAATCTTGGAGGAACCCATGGCGAAATCGAAAAAGAACAATCCCGACCCGGCGGCCGATCCAGTCGCCGACGTCGAAACCAAGCAGCAAGCAGACCCGCCGGCAGATCCGGGCGCCGACGTCGTAACCGAGCCGCAATCCGACCCGCCGGCAGATCCGGGCGCCGACCCCAAAACGCAATGGTCCACGCTCGCCGTCGCCGAGCTGCTCGCGGAGGTGCCTTACAGCCAACTCAAACGTCTGGCCGCGGCTGTTGGCCGCGTTTTGGGGGAGCACGGCTTTGCGGTTGCAGTCCGCGAGGTCGAGAAGAAGAACCAGCCCGAGCCGCGCGAACGGCAGACGAGCAGGCCGGTTTGCCCGCTCCACAAAAAGCCTATGCTTGCCGAAAAAACGGAGCAGTTTTTTACGCGGTACGCCTGCCAAGTCGAGGGCTGCACTGAGCGGCGGAAGCAGCCCCGCCCGATGAATCGCCATCCGGCGAGCCCCGAGCCCGACTTTTCCGCCCGGTAGTTTGGGTGTTTTTTTGACACCCAAACTTTGGGTTTTTACACTAGAAACCGGGCCACGCCGGCGGTTATCGTGAAAAGAGCATGGCTCATACCAACCAGCAGATGCTGGATCTCTTTGACGCCGCGATCACCGATCGCTTTTCCGCCGATCTTGTCGAGCAATACGACGAGCAGGCGATCAACCGCGTCAAGATGATGCCCGCCGCCGATCTCCTCAAGTGGCGGGAATACTATGCCGGCAAGGTGGCCGCCGAGAACGGCTCGGTCGGCGCTCCCGCCTTCTTCCTGGCCGAACCCTTTGACGCATGACGCTCCGCAGTTCCCTCAAGACGATCGCCGACGGCTTCCGCGAAGCCATCACCGGCCGCGCGGCTCCCCAAGGCGCCGAGCCCTACCGCGGCGGCGAGATCAATCGGCTCAACAAGCCGTGGCAGCCCGAGAAGCTCAGCGGCGACGCCGCGATCAATCTCAACTGGGATCTCTTAACTCGCCGGATTCGCGACCTGGGCCGCAACGATCCGGCCTTGATTGCCCTAAAGCGGGCCCAGCTCGACCACGTCGTCGGCGACGGGATCGGTACCACGGCCTCCGTGAAGGTCGGCGACGAGCTGGACGATGAGTTCAATACCGAGGCCGACGAAGAGTGGGACTGGTGGCTCGAGAACGAGGCCGACGTCAGTGGCAAGTTAGGCTGGCCCGATCTTCAGCGACAGGTCTACGGCGAGATGCTAGAGACGGGCGAGGGGCTGCTGTTGGAGTGTGCCCGCAACGATCCGGCCCGGCAAACGCCGCTGTGCTACCAGTCGCTCGAGGCCGAGCAGCTCGACGCGAACAAGGACCAACCGCCCCGCGACGGTCAAAACGAAATAATCCGCGGCGTCGAGGTCGACCGGTGGAAGATGCCCGTCGCCTACTGGCTCTTCGACGTCCACCCGGGCGATTACCACCATTTTTCGCTGCAATCGGTCCGCGTGCCCGCCGAGCGAGTGCTCCACGTCACGCTGCCCGGGCGTCCGAGCCAGGTCCGCGCGGCGTCGCTGTACAACTGCATCACGATGACGGCCCGCGATCTGGACAACTACCTGGGCAACGAACTGACCGCCTCGAACATCGGATCACTGTTTACCCTCGTCCACAAGACGCAAACCCCCGGCACGGGGATGGGGTTCACCGGCGACGGTACCGACACAAGCACCACCGACGACGCGGGCAACCCGAAGCTCCGACTCGGTCGCGGGATCGTCTGCCAGATTCCCCACAAGGACACCATCGAGCCGGTCGAGGCGAGCCACCCCAACCGTGATGCAAGGGTGTTCACTGATTTAATGCTGCTGCTCCTGTCGATGGGCGGCAACGTTAGCCCCTACCGTTTGACTCGGGACTATTCCGGAACGACGTACGTCGCCGCCCGGGCCGCCCATCTCGACGACCGGGCCGCCTTCCGGCCGATGCAAGGCTATCTGGCCCGGACCCTATGCCTGCCGGTCCGGCGCCGCTGGACCGAGTTGGCCGTCGCCGGCGGCGTCATTACGAGCGTCTCCGCGCAGCAGTTCCGCCGGCAGCAACGCCGCTGGCAGCGCGTGAAGGTTGTCCCTCCGGCTTACGAGGACATCGATCCCGAGAAAGCGACCGACGCCGACATTGCGGCCGTGGGTGCGGGATTCGCCACGCAAGAGGACGTCTGCGCACGTCGCGGAAAGAAGGACTGGCGGCGTGTCATCCTCCAGCGAAAGCGCGAGATTGCCTTTGCGAAGAAGCACGGCGTTCCGACGAACTACGACCGACCGAGCACGCCCGCGAAACCGAGGGCCTCCGACGAACCCAAACCGACCGAGGAGCGGACATGACGAAGAAGCACCAGATCCGTCACGTCGTTTCCGCAGTGTATAGCACGCCGTGGGCGATCACCCGCGCGAAGCTCGACGAGATCGTCGACCTGATCGATCGCCGTAGCGAGGGACACCTGACCGAGGCCCAGATCGAGGCGCGACTCAAGGAGATCAAGACTCCCTCGTCGAGGTACCGCGACGACGAAGACAACGAAGACGATCGCCCCTACAGCGTCGTCAACGGCGTGGCCATCATCTCGCTCTACGGCGTACTGGGTCCGCGGATGAATCTCGTGATGAGCTTTTCCGGTGGAACGAGCACTCAGGAATTCCAGCGGGCCGTTGACATGGCCATCGACGACGACGAGGTCCGGGCGATCGTGCTGGACGTCGACAGCCCCGGCGGCAACGTCCTGGGCACTCCGGAGGCCGCCGAACGTGTCGCGCTGGCGGCCGCCAAGAAGACGGTCGTCGCCGTGGCAACGGGGATGATGTGCAGCGCAGCCTACTACATCGGCTCGGCCGCCCCGACGGTAGTTGCCTCGAAGAGTTCGCTCGTCGGCTCGATCGGCGTCTATTCGGTCCACGCCGACTATTCGGCGGCCGAAACGCTCTCAGGCGTCAAGCGGACCGTAATTCACGCAGGCACCAATAAGGTCATGGGAAACTCACACGAGACGCTCAACCAAGCCGGCCGCGAATCGATGAAGGGCGAAGTCGACGACTATTACGACATGTTCGTCGCAGCGATCGCCGACCACCGTGGCGTCTCGATCGATGTCGTTGAGACACAGTTCGGCCAGGGCGACGCCATGGTCGCCTATAAAGCCAAGGAACGCGGTCTGATTGACCGCGTCGGCACCCTAAGCGAAATCGTTGCGGAGTTGGGCCAGGATGCGAATCCCAAATCCGCTGGACAGTCTACTTCTTCCATTACCCTCCAAAAGGAGAATTCAATGGACAAACTGATGAAAGCCCTCATTGCCCGGAACCTGATCTCCGGCAGTGACAATAAGCAGGCCGCCTTTGCGGCCGTCCGCGGTTGGTACGCTGCCCGTAGCGAGGACGTGCCGACCGGCGACGACAAGGAAATCGACTGCGAACAGGTCGTCAAGGACTTCGAAGCGGCCGACAAGCCCGAGACGCCCAACGGCGAGCAGGGCGACACAAAACCCAATCCGGCGGCGGGCGAGCAGCAAAGCAGCTCGACCCCACCGCAAACCCCAGCCCCGAAACCCGAGTCCCAAGCAGACCAGACTCCCGAGCAAATCGCCGCCGCCGAGCGGTACCGGATCGGAGAGATCCAGGCGATCGCCGAGCAGTTCCGCCTCGACGCATCCGTCGCCGAAGCGGCGGTCGACGGAGGGACCTCGGTCGAGAGCTTCATTAAGGAGGCCCGCACGAAGATGGGAGACAGAGACAAACCGGTCGGGCGGATCGAGCCCGGCGAAGCCAGCGCCGACAAGTTTCAGTCGGCCGCCGTCGAGGCCCTGGCCCGCCGCGGCGGGATCGAACTGGAGGGGAACCAATCGCAGGGCGCCGAGCAGTTGCAGTATATGTCGCTGCTGGACATGGGCCGCGAAAGCCTCCGCGTGGCCGGCTGCCGCAGCGTGACGGGCTTGCCCGACAGCCTCGCCAAGGCCCTATTGGGCGATCGCGAGGCCCTGCGCGAGATCGGCGCGGCCGACCGCCCGATGCACGGCCCCGGCTCATTCCCAAACATCCTTTCCGGCCTGGCAAGCCAGGTCCTTGAGACCGCCCCCCGCTACGCCGACACGACGTTCCAGCACTGGGCGCACAAGCGTCCGAGCGTGCCGGACCGCCGCCCGCAGACGCTAATCCGCTTCGGCGAGTTCGGCGAGTTGCCCGAGCACGTCGACGGCGACGACTTCGAGCAATCGACCGTCGAGGAAGACTACTCCTGGATCCAAGCTGCGGAGTACGGCGACAAGTTTGGCCTGACTCCGATGATGATCGAGCACGACGACCTGGGCGCGTTTATGGACGCCATGAGCGACAAACAGAACGCCCACGACGCCACGCTCAACCGCCTCTGCCTCGATCTTCTGACGGGCAACGTCGCATGTGCCGACACCGTGGCCCTGTTTCACACGGCCAGCCACGGCAACGACATCGCGGCCGGCGGCGGCGCCGCCCCCTCGGCCGCCCAACTCTCCGCGATGCGGCTGCTGCTGCGTCGCCAGACGGGCATCGGCGGCCTGCGGAAAATCAACCAGACCGTCCACGGTCTGTTGATCCCCGAGGATCTCGAAACCGTTACCGAGCAACTGCTCGAAACCAACGTCCGCGTACTCCCGACGACGACCGCGACCGGCGAGATCTGGCGGGGCCGCGTCAAGTGGTGGGTCGAGCCGATGTTGGCGACCTACTCGGCGGCCGTCTGGTATGCCTTCGCCGACCCGGCCCGAGCCCGGTCGATCGTCTACGCCTACCAACGAGGCTACGAAAACATGCGGACCGAGAACTACTACGATCCGTCGAACGAATGCCGCTGGTGGAAATACAAGGGCCGCTTCGCCGCCGGCATCAACAACTACCGCGGCGTAGTGAGAAACGCCGGGGCATAAGCCCGACTGATTCCGCACGCGCCGATCTCCGGCGCGTGCGTTTCGATATTTCGAGGACCCCCCAACACAACACCCTCACGAGGACTTACCCGTGAATACAATGCAAAAAGATTTCGTCTTCGTCGGCGACGAGAACCCGCCGGTCGTCGGCAGCCCCGACGGCTCGGTCTGGCGGTCGAAGACCACCAAGACCGCCGGGACACCCACCGTTCTCACGGACAACGGCTTCATGGTCCTGTCGCTCGATGCGACATTGGAGGACCAGGTGGCCGTGCTCTACATGGGCGACGAATTGCCCTTCGACCTCGACAACCTGTTGACGCTGGACATCTGGGCGAAGCTCTCGACCGCGTCGTTGCACGCGGCCATCAGTTGCGCCTTCGGCCTGATCTCGGCCCACAACGACGACCTCGATCTGGTCGCCGCCGCGGCCATGTTCCGCTGCTACGGCAGCAACGCCGTTGTCTGCGAAACCGACGATGGCACGAACGACAACGACGACGTGGCCAGCGGGCTCAATCTGGCAACGACCGTCAAACGGTTCACGATCGACTTCGCCAGCGGCATCAAGGCCGTCGTTCCCCCGCCGAGCGTCGGCGGCAAGGGCAACGTGTTGTTTTCGGCCGACGACGATCGTGTCAACCTCCGCCAGGTCGCCCGGGCGACGCGGTTCGACATGTCGAACTACAACAGCGGCCTCCAGTTGTTCGCCCAGATCCAAAAGGGCGCGGCCTCCAGTGTGATCGCCGCCGACGTCTCGGCGTCGCTGTCGATCCAGCGGTACCGCGTCAAATGGAAAACCGACTGAGCAGGGCCTGACAGGATAACAGGATGAAAGGGATCGAAACATCCCGGCCATCCTGTAATCCCGTCAAATAAATCATCCTGTCGAGGACCCGAGAATGGCGGTGACCAGTTTGAAGGACCTGCGCGCCCAGATTGCCGAGAGCGGCAAGACTCTCGGTAACACGGACCACTTTGCCGAGACCGCCACCGTCCGGCCTCCGAGCGGCTCCGAGCGATCCGTCGTCGTCTCGATCCTCTACAACCGCGACGACGACGTCTACGAGGACGTGAATGAGCGTGAGGATGAGGAGCTGACCGTCCAGGTCGCCAAGGACGAGAGTTGTGCCCGGGGCGGCATCGCCACACCCGAGATCGGCTACTCGCTCTTGAGAGCTTCCGACGCGCCCGACGCGCCGTGGTCCTTCCACCGCGTGTCAAAGGACCTTGACCACTCGTGGATCCTGATTTTCCGCCGCCGCCGGCCGACGCGGTACGGGCCGGCCACGCGGTAAAAAACCCCAAAACTCGAATCGAAGCAGAAAATGGACAGAGGAACCGGCGTTATCACGACACCGATCCTCGGCCTCGAAAGGCTCGTCGCCGAGAGTACGGCCTTCCAGCGCCGTCGAAAGGTATCGAACGACGTCGAGGCCCGCAAGCACATCCACCTGTTCGATTACGAAGACCACCCGAACACGCTGAAGCGAGCCCGGCCGTTTGCGGCCATCTGGCCGGCCGACCCGGTGATACTGAGCACGATCGCCGGGGGAACCCGCAACTGGATGATCGCGGCGGGCGATCTGGTGCTGATCCTGACCGACAACGACAACTACCCGGGCCGCGACAACCGCCGCCGCTCGGGCCTCGACTTCGCCGGGTTCGTTGAAGGCGTGATCCGCGACGTCCGCAACAACGCCGGCCGCGACGATCGGCTCAACGTCCGCGGGCTCGAAACGATCCTGTTCGCTCACTCGGCCAGCCGCGACGCCCCGTCCGGCGAGTTTTGGGAGGCCGCTTTCCAGGTCCATTGGGGCATGGGGAGATGATATAAGTGAATGTTGCCGTACTACGTCAAAATCGAATTCGATCCCGACATCGCGATCTCGAAGCGCGCCCGCAACGAGATGCTCCGCGCCGCGCACGGGGCCCAGGCCCTCGAATGGCACCGGAAATTCGTCAAGCTCCACTTCGACCAGCCGGCCCGGTATCGTTATGGTTACGCCCGGAGGAAGTACCAGCGTCGCAAAGAAGTCGCGGCAAAACAAAAAGCGCGGCGGGTCCGCGTGAAAATGGGCGGTCGCCGCGACCTCGTCTACTCCGGCCTGACTCGCCACAAGATGCTTCGCCCGCCGTACGTCCGCGCCTATCCGACCCGGGCCCACTTGACGTACGCGACGCCGAGCTACGTCAACACCAACTACCGTCCGGGGCGGCCGCAACTGGGCAAAGAACTGACGGCCGTGACGCCCGGCGAGATTCGGCACCTGGAAAAAACGATCGAGGTCAAGATCAATCGAGACCTACGAGACCTAAAGGGCCGCTATGCCAAGCGGACTGTAATCATCCGATGAACTAGGAGGCTCCCCATGGGAAGCGCCAACGAATACTATCTGCACGGAATCCTGCTGCCGGCCGGGACCTGGATCTCCTCGTTGCAGGATACGACGCCGAAGGCGGCCGTGCAGCACATTACCGAATACTCCCCCAGCGCCGTGGTGCCGAGCTTCCGCGGCGGCTACGGGGCCCGGCCCGAGATCAGCTTCACGACGCCGCAGATCAAGACGATCCTCGACACCTGCGGCATGGCCGGCGCCGACCTCTCGGCCGGCAACGTCGACCTCTACTACAAGCGGGCCACGAACCTCGGAAGCCGCGAGGCGATCGCCGACCTCGATCACCTCCGAATACGATGCGTCCAGTCGATGCTCGTCTGGGACCGGATCACCGCCCGTCAGGA
>Ga0210003_1004867_pt1 | contig 10469 bp, 8 predicted proteins | sample LantaG_FD_182804 | JGI IMG/M metagenome (GOLD analysis project Ga0210003, IMG submission 182804) | Deep subsurface microbial communities from Baltic Sea to uncover new lineages of life (NeLLi) - Landsort_02402 metaG (SPAdes) (version 2) | ecosystem: Environmental > Aquatic > Marine > Oceanic >...
CCCCAACAGATAGACTCGCCTGCCCATTACTGATTCGCAACACGTACACGCCATCGCCTAAAGGTGGCGTCACCACGGTAATCTGCCCATACGCCATCGCTGCCATCAGCAGCACAATCAGAATCGCTAAGTAACGCTTCATCGTCTCGTCTCCTGTGTAAGGGCTGGCCGGCGACGCAGGGGAGACGACGAAGAATACCCTGCTCGCCAGACCAGCGTTGAATCATGTCACCGCCGTCTCTCGTACCACCTAACAAACGCTTTCGCTAGCGCCGTCGAACTTCCAGTATCGAAAAGCCCTTTGGCTTCAGTCTCAATCTCTACCAAACCACCAGAAAGTTCCTCAGTAGCAATTTTTTCTACAATTCTTCTGATTAACTTACATTTATCCCCTATGGAGGTGGAAACTGTCAATCGGTTTGTGATTCTCGTCCCATCTGCCGATTCAACGGCAGTCGTGTAAAGAGTAGCCCGTTCGACGTACTTCATCGGTGAATCTATCGTCGTGACCGCCTCTATCCTGCCGTCCGCAATGCGAGTGGTACGCCGAATGGTGTATTGTTCTACCCCCAAAGCGTAATCGTAGCGTATTTCACCAGAATGTCGAACATCAAACACGTACAACGCCATTCGCCCGAGAACGTGCCAGATTCCGCTTGTAACGCCATCTACGGCAAATTGCGGCGGCTGAGTCACCTTTACGTCAAAGTCGCTAGAATCGCCCCAGAGAAGCCCTAGAGCCAATCCGCCCGTTATCCGAGCAATCGACCGTTCGGACTCGTAGACTCGACTTTGGGAGAACTCAGCGCCAGAACAGGCAGATAGAAACGCCGACGCGACGACCAGCGCGGTTAGTGACGGGAACAGGTCTGGAGGTCGAAGCGTCGGCATTGGGCGTTCCTGGAGTGACGTAGCCCTGCGTTCGTGGGGGTGCAGTTGTCACCGTACAGAAACTAGATTCAGTTTGTCAAGACACAAACAGCGCACTAGCCACCCAAGAGGACGGGGAAGTACCGAAAAGCCGACGTCGGCATAGAAAATGCCCCCAGCGGAATGGAGGAACCGCCAGGGGCTAGTCGGCGCGGGCGTGAAAGGGTTGAAAGCACCCCGCCGTGTGAAATGGTATTTTGGTGCCGATTTCTGGGCCAGTCAAGATGGATTTTGTGCTGCGTTGCGGACCACGCCATTACAGCCTTCAGGAAAAGAGCGTTCAGCGCGTATCCCCACTGGTTCTACTGCCCCCCTGCTGGTAGTGGGCTAGTTTCAGGGACCAGACGTGTCACGGGAAGTCGCGATTCTAAGTACCAGGAAGAAACATCTGCCCGCTTGGGTCGCGTGGGGACATAATCACCAACCCATCGACAATCTTAGACCCCGATAAACTGTGGTGTTTTGGTTCCATGGAGTAAAGTGCGTCGGCTTCGTACACGATAGCTACTGCAATAATCTGTGCATCGGGAGTCTTTATTTTCCGGGCTTGATGCTTCTTTGGGAGTGTCGCTCCTCGCTCGCGCACCTTTCGTGCTTGCCGAGATACCGGGAGCGTTATGTCGCAGTGAACTACATTATCTCGCTCTAGGAATTCCTCTAGTTGCTCACTAGCACTGTTATTCACGTCTAGTATCTCAGTGACCACTGTGGCTGGAACAAGCAAAACGGCTTTGCCTGTGTGAACGTCGTTGATGAGCGATTCAATTTCGTTTAATGGCGCGTCCTTCTCTTCCTTGAACCACGCCAATAGGACGCTCGTATCAAAGCAATATACGGGCTTAGAGGTTTCAGCCATTGCGAACTAGCCTAACGTATTCCAGGGCGCTCAGGCTTCCGGTGTCCCAGTTGCCTGCCGTTTTCACATCATGGAGAGTCGAAAGGCTATCGTCACTAGAAGGCTCGCAGATTTTGCCTACCGTTACCAAGCACGGATGCACTGAAAGCCCTCGGTACTTGCATTCACCGAACACCGTAACGACCTCACCGAGAGCATCTCGCACATCCTTGAGAATGCTCTTTCGGAATACGCATCGCACTTTATTTGGGCCTGCTGGTGGGTAGAGGTAGAATACCTGCCGACCGTGGACAGTGACACTTCCAAGTACACCCTTCACGGAACCCTTAGAGGAAAACGTCTTCTCTGCAAGAACGGTTGCAGAATCATACATCGCTTTGGAGATTGCCAACCGTCCAATGGTAACGCTCCCATTAACTGCAATGCTCCCAAGGTCGCGGTACTGCCCCAGCGATTGCGAATCCAAGCGTGTGTCTAGCCGTCCATTCTGAAGTCCTGACAATGTCCCGCGAAAGTGCCGGAGCGTCTCTTTTCTTACGTCTTGGCCATTGATGCGTTGTGCCTCCAGCACGACCTTGGCGCTACCAGCCTCAAGCTCCTTTACGGCATACTTGATACGTGGAGACGTATCGTGCGTAACCATCCGTTCTGACGCGCGTAGGCACTTGGAGACGGAATCGCATAGCCTGGCAAATTCCGTAAAATCAACCGATCTTTTGTTGATCTTGATGGTGATTGTGTGAGTCGTCATCAAATGAACCTCCGGTGAGGTTTTGTGTCATCCAGGAATGCCCAAATATACACGATTCTACCAGCGATCCGAGCAGCCGTCACGGTCAAACCGCAATCCAGTGTGGAGAGCGGCCCGCGTCTTGGCGGCGCAGCAGCCTTATAGCCTGCCGTAGGGGTCCGTCTGCGCACGGGTGGGATCGTAACCCCCTCTCTCCGCCTTACTTCACTTGGCGTTTTGCTGCGCGTAGCAGTATTTCCCGAGCCCACTCGGCAACCGACACCCCGGCTTTCTTCGCGGCTTCCCGAATCAGTTCCCACTGATCGTCGGGCCAGCGTCCGATTTGCCGGACGGGGTTGATTTCCTTGTGCTCTTTGCGGGGACGCCCAGGTAGTTTCTTGGCATTTGTCATTCTGGAATTCTACCGCTCCTTTGGTTTTATGTCAATACAGGAAATCTTTCTGTATTCCTCGTTTCGTGTATTGACACGAAACCTGTAAGGCGGTAGAATTCGGGTAGTTCTTTGAAACCTTGATCGCATTGAAAAACCCGGACGTGCGGAAACACGACCGGGCTTCGGAAATCAGGCGGGTCTGCCCGAATTCACGAGTGGTATCTGAATTCTATAGCGGACTCGCCCTAAAAGAAAAGGGCAGTTCAATGGCTAACCGCATCAATCACGAAACCCGCCGTCTGATCGTCAATCTGCTGTGCGAAGGCAATTCAATCCGTTCCACCAGCCGGATTACCGGCAAGCACAAGAACACGGTCGAGAAGGTCATATTCGACTTCGGGAACGCTGCCAGGAACTTCTTGGACGACAGGCTTCGCGGAATGAGACTCGAACATCTGGAAGTCGATGAAATGTGGACCTTCGTCGCTAAGAAGCAGGCACGGCTGACCGTTGAGGAAAAAGCCACTCGTCACGATATTGGCGACGTGTACCTCTGGACGGCGATCGACCAGGACACGAAGCTGATTGCCTCCCACTTACTCGGGAAACGGTCTGCGGACAACGCACGACGGCTGATGAAGGACTTGGCCAGCCGCCTGAACCTTCCGAAACCGCACCAGTCGGACGCTCACGCTTATTCGGCGGGTGGATACGTCCCAACGGTCCAGGTCAGCACGGACGGCTTTGCGGGCTATCCAGAGGCCGTGGACATGGCATTCGGCCCCTACGTCAAATACGGCCAGCTAATCAAGAACTACCGCAACGCTTCGATGAAATACGACCCATCGGAGATGGTCGATACCGACCGCCGTGGGATAAAGAACATAGCAGAAGGCCAAGAATACTCGATTTGCACGAGCCATATTGAACGGCACAACCTGACCGTCCGCACGTTCATGAAGCGGTTTACCCGTCTTTCGCTGGGGTTCTCGAAGAAGCTAGAATGCCTGGAAGCAGCCGTGGGGATGTTCTTGGCGTATTACAACTTCGTCTGGAGAACTCGGCACGCCGACAAAAGCGGCAAGGCTGGGTCGTTGCGCCCCACGGCTGCGATGATGGCTGGGGTTACGCCACGGCTGTGGTCGATCAAAGACCTGTACGACGAAGTGATTTACTACGGATAGGATCGCGGCATGGACAAACAGACTATTCACACAATTCTGGACCAATTTCGCGACGAAGCCAGATCAAACCGCGACTTAGGTGACCGATTCGAACGTCTCATTCACCGCTATTTCGAATTGGACCCGATTTATGCTGACCTGTTTTCTCGTGTTTGGATGTGGAACGATTGGCCTCTGCGAGGAAATGTCCCCGATGTTGGGATTGATCTCGTCGCCCAAGAGCGAGCCACCGGAGAATATTGCGCCATTCAATGCAAGTTCTATCTTCCCGATCACACACTTGTGAAGGAAGACATTGACTCGTTTTTTACCGCGATTGGCAAGAAACACTTCACGTCTGGCATGATCGTCTCGACCACCGACAGATGGAGCAAGCACGCCGAACAGGCACTTTCCTATCAGTCAAAGCCAATCTCGCGGCTTCGGGTCCAAGACCTTGACGCAAGCCCAATTGATTGGTCCAAGTTCAGTCTAAAGCGACCGCAGGACTTGGGCCTTCAGCCTCGCCATCCCATCAAAGAGCATCAAACAAACGCTTTGCGTGACGTGTTGGCTGGATTTTCAACGTCTGATCGCGGCAAGCTGATTATGGCCTGTGGAACTGGCAAGACCTTCACGTCGCTGTGTATTGCAGAACAGCTTTGTCCAACGGGTCATGTACTCTTTCTAGTTCCATCGCTTTCACTGCTTTCCCAGAGTCTCCGAGAATGGACCGCACATGCGTCAGAACCAATCCACAGCTTGGCTGTGTGTTCCGATTCAAACATCGGGAAGAAGAGAACCAAAGACGCGGACGATGCCGACATTACGCTACATGATCTAGCCTTCCCCGCCACAACGTCGGCCAGTCAGATCGTTAAGCAATACCGAGCCATCCGAAACGCAATGACAGATGATCCAGACAGGATGAAGGTCGTCTTCTCGACCTATCAGTCCATTGATGCTGTAGCGGACGCCCAGAAACGAGGACTTCCAGACTTCGACCTGATTATCTGTGATGAAGCCCACCGCACTACAGGCGTCATGCTTGCCGGTGAAGACGAATCCCACTTTGTCAAGGTCCACGATGTCAACTTCATTAAGGGTAAGAAGCGACTCTACATGACCGCTACTCCGCGCATTTACGGAGATGCCGCGAAGTCTAAAGCAAAAGAAGCAGCAGCCGAACTGGCTTCGATGGACGACCCCGCAATGTTCGGTGAGGAACTTCACCGACTGGGATTTGGGGAGGCGGTTGGCCAGTCATTGCTTTCTGACTACAAGGTCTTGGTGCTTGCCGTGGACGAGAAGTACATCGCCAAAACATTCCAAAAGCAAATCGCCGACAAAAACAGCGAACTCAACCTTGACGATGCCGTGAAGATTACCGGATGCTGGAATGGGCTAGAGAAACGATTCGAGGCTTCCACTACGACAGCGGATTTGCAAGGGGACGTCCAGCCTATGCGGCGTGCTGTCGCTTTCTCTCGGACAATCAAGGACTCCAAAGCGTTCGTCCAAAAGTTTCACCAGATCGTTGAGGCGTACAAGGAAAACAATCCAGACATTGACACCCTGCTCGACATCGAGGCTGATCACGTAGATGGCACCTTTAACGCCCTTCGCCGTGGCGAGTTACTCGACTGGCTTAAGGCCGAGTCTTCCAGTAATACGTGCCGCATTCTATCCAACGTTCGTTGTCTTTCAGAGGGCGTCGATGTCCCAGCGCTCGACTCGGTAATATTCCTAAATCCTCGCAACTCGGTTATCGACGTGGTCCAGTCCGTTGGGCGAGTGATGCGTCGGGCTGGTGGGAAACGCTATGGTTACATCATCCTGCCGATTGGTATTCCCGCTGACATGAAGCCAGAGGACGCACTCAAGGACAACGAGAAGTACAAGGTTGTCTGGCAAGTTCTCCAGGCGATTCGCGCACACGACGACCGTTTCAATGCAACAATCAATCAGATCGAACTCAATAAACACCGTCCAGACAACATCCAGGTCATCGGCGTCAGTGGCGTTTCCGACGATGGAGACGGCGACTCAACTTCAGACGGCGATAGCAAGCCCAATCTCCGCAAGATTCAAGGTGTATTCGCCTTCCCACAGCTTGAAGCGTGGAAGGATGCCATCTACGCCAGGATGGTTCTCAGATGCGGCGATCGTGCTTATTGGGAGACATGGGCACGCGACATCGCCGCTATCGCCGAGCGGCATATCACCCATATCAAGGCTCTACTTGACGATCCCAATGCCGAGCACGCACAAGCCTTCTCGGAGTTTTTGGCTGGCATTCAGGCAAACCTAAACCCTGCGGTAACCAAAGATGACGCGGTCGAAATGCTCGCCCAGCATCTCATCACGAAGCCCGTCTTCGACGCGTTGTTCGCCAACTACACCTTTACCGACGCTAACCCGGTGAGTCAATCAATGCAGCGGATGCTCGACTTGCTCCAGGAACAGGCGATTGACAAGGATGCCGCCATACTCGACAAGTTCTACACTTCGGTGCGAGACCGGGCTAAAGGGCTTGACAATGCAGAAGCCCGCCAGAGCGTGGTCATCGAACTGTACGAAGAGTTCTTCAAAAACGCGTTTCGCCGCATGACGGATCGACTTGGGATCGTCTACACCCCCGTCGAGGTCGTCGATTTTATCGTCCATTCAGTAGAGAACATTCTGCGCGACGAGTTTCAATCAGGGCTGGGACACAAAGACGTTCATATCCTCGACCCGTTCACAGGGACAGGTACGTTTATCGTTCGGCTTCTCCAGTCCGGACTTATCCCTCCAGGCAAACTGCCGTACAAGTACGCGCACGAACTCCACGCCAACGAAATCGTTCTCCTCGCCTATTACATCGCCGCCATAAACATTGAAGAGGCTTACCACGGTATGCGGCAACAGGCAAAGGCGACCGAAGGCGACGTTAGATACGAGCCGTTCGATGGAATCGTGCTGACCGACACGTTTCAGCTTTACGAGCCTCGGGGCGAGGTCATCGAGAAGGCGTTTCCGGAAAATAATAAACGGGTGCGGAGCCAGAAGCAAAGCCCGATTCGTGTGGTGATCTCTAACCCGCCGTATTCGGCTCAGCAGGGGAGCGAAAACGACAATAACCAGAATCTCGCATATCCGCATCTTGACCAGCGAATCCGCTCCACCTACGCGGACATGTCGAATGCCAAGCTACTCAAGAATCTATACGACAGCTACGTGCGCGCAATCCGCTGGGCAAGTGATCGCATTGAGAAGCGTGGCATCATCGGTTTCGTCACTAACGGTTCATTCATCGACGCCAATAACATGGATGGCCTCCGCGCCTGCCTCGCCGACGAATTCAGCTCGATTTATGTCTTTAACCTCCGCGGCAATGCTCGCACCCAGGGCGAAGATCGCAAGAAAGAAAAGGGAAACGTCTTCGGCGGCGGCACACGCACTCCTGTTGCGATAACCCTGCTCGTTAAGGATTCCACGAAATCCGGCCGCTGCACGCTGTACTACCACGACATCGGCGATTACCTTAGCCGCGATGACAAGCTGAGTGTCATTCGCCAGTTTGGCAGTATCAGCGGCATCCGCAAGGCCAAGAAGTGGCAACGCATTGTGCCCAATGCCGCGAATGACTGGATTAACCAACGAGATCCCGCGTTCGATGCATTCATTCCACTGGGCGACAAGGACGATGCCGCGGGCATTCGATTCTTCAATAATTACAGCCAGGGTCTACTGACAAGTCGCGACAAGTGGTGCTACAACTTCTCGTCGAAATGCACAGCCAGCAACATGCGTGAAATGGTGGAGTTCTACAACGTGCAGGTTGATCGAGCGTCTAGCATCGTCGCGAACTCTCCTAAGTCGCAGGCTCTCGCCGTGTTTGAGCAGGAGATAGACAACGACCCGAAGAAGATTTCATGGTCCAGCAACTTAAAACGGGATGGTGTGCGGGGCAAGAAGTACGCTTTTAATGGCGATGCTGTAGTGACTGGTCTGTACCGGCCGTTTTGCAAACAGGCGTGTTACTTTAGTCGCGATTTCAACGAACGTGTATACCAACTTCCCAATATCTTTCCGGAGGAGCGGGTGCCGAACGTGGCCATATTTGTGACGGGTGCAGGCGCTGCGAAAGACTTCTCTGCGCTAATGACGAATTGCGTTCCCAACTTTCATTTTCAGGATACGGGCCAATGTTTTTCACGTTACCTCTACGAGAAGGTCAAAAAAACCGGCAAGCTAGATTTTGAGGTCGGAGACGGGGAAGTGATACACGGATACCGCCGACGGGACGCGATCACGGACGCGACACTCAGTGCTTTCCGAGAGGCGTACGGGACGACCGTCACGAACGAAGACGTCTTTTTCTACATCTATGGAATCCTGCATTCGCCGGAGTACCGAACCAGATTCGCAAGCGATCTGAGGAAAATGCTTCCACGGATACCGACCACTGACAATGTGGAAGATTTCTGGTCATTCAGCAAAGCGGGAAGAAAGCTGGCCGATCTGCATTTGAATTACGAGACAGTTTCCCCATATCCAGTACGTGAACATCGAAGCACACTCGCCTTTGACGATGAAACTGACCTGCTGGTTCAGAAAATGACGTTTGGAAAGCGAGATAGGCAGATAGACAAGACCACGATTGTTTACAATAGCCACATCACGATCAGCGGAATACCAGTGGAAGCCTATGACTACGTGGTCAACGGAAAATCCGCAATAGAGTGGATAAAGGAGAAGTATCAAGTCGCAAGAGACAAGGCCAGCGGCATCGTGAACGACCCCAACGATTGGGGACGAGAACACGGGAATCCCCGCTACATACTGGATTTGCTCAAACGCGTAATCACTGTCAGCGTCGAAACGATGAAGATCGTCAACTCATTGCCGCCGATAAACGAGAGTTAAATACTCTCGGTAAGCGTCCGATAGGAATCCCCGTGACACGTCTGGTCAGCCAAAATAGCCCACTACCCCCCTGCGATGCGAAGAGCAGCTTCGGTGTATAGTCGTGTATTTCTGCCTCGGGAGCGTCAATCGGAACAGGACCACTCATTGGTCATCGCTTTTAGGGACCGAGTCGTCAACCAGTTAGACGTGGCTCGGATTTCTGTTGTAACCAACCCTGCGGAGTAGTTTTGCCCCTCGTGGGTGCCCATTTCTGGCGAGGCGGCTGCCAACCTGTCGGACCCGAAGAGGCTTTTGGCTCGGGTCTGCCGTGAATTTCGTCCAGCTTGGTATTTTCCGTCCACGCAGTTTACGTCGGATCGCTCCGACTTCTCACCCGATCTGTCGGAAGCAATCAAGCGGAACGGATTCGTTCGCTCGTTCATGTCCAGAGGGTTCCAACCTGTTTGGACACGAAAAAACCACCTGCCATTAAGCTGCAACACCCCTGGCAGGTGGTCTATTGACTTTCGACTTTGGTTGATGGGATGTTGCATATCGCAATCGTCCCAAAAACCGCCGCCTTCGTCAATACGATTCAGGGTTTTTCATTCCCAGCCTTTCAGCGGCTTCCTCTTCCAACCGTTCCTCTTCGTCAGCATGGCAGACAAGGCATAGTCTGCGTAGTCTAGCGTTTCGGTCTGGATTCCACGCCATCTTCTCGCCAACCCGAATTTCGCCGTGGCACGAATCGCACTCGCCTTGGTACTTTGACGCTAAGAGTCTGTACTTCATGCGTCCTCCCCCAACGGGTCGAGTCAATACGAATTCAGACACCGCTTGCATTTCATCGTCGCCGGCGGATTCGGAAAGACGCCGCCATCCGATTCGTCAATCAACGCCACATTTCCGCACAACGACATGGAATGGCCCAGCCTCGACTTACGGCTCGGGTGACGCAAATGCACCCGCTTAACTGTTCGCGTATCCGGAGACACCCAAAACGAGGCATCGCGCGAAAACCACGCAATGACAATCGGAGCCTCTTTTGCTTTTTTCGGTTTGGTCACTGGTTGCCGTTCTCGCACGCTGTCCAGAATTCCACCACCGCATCCCACGACGCTGACGCCAGCACGTCGTACCCGTTTCGCTGGTCGGCGATACATTGGCCGACCAACATAGTGAGTTTCCGTGTCCAGTCCGCGTCCACAACGGCCTTTCGGCGCTCAATCTCGGCCAACCGAGCAGAAAGCTCAATGTGTGTTTGTCCGCTCATGCTCTTTGTCCTTTCGCGTTACCGCCGACGGTCGTTTGCCGTGTATGGCAGCAGGGTCTTGCTGTAGTAGCTGAAACGTTGCTTTTCGTGATATCGCCTTACAATCGAGCCAACCGCAGAGGATATGGCAAGCTCCATCGGCCAGCCCAATTGCTCGACTCGCTGCCGCAAGCAGTCGATCGAAACTGGGCACTGCGGGTCGTCCGCGAATTCACGCAACGACTTTGTTT
>Ga0210003_1004868_pt1 | contig 10467 bp, 25 predicted proteins | sample LantaG_FD_182804 | JGI IMG/M metagenome (GOLD analysis project Ga0210003, IMG submission 182804) | Deep subsurface microbial communities from Baltic Sea to uncover new lineages of life (NeLLi) - Landsort_02402 metaG (SPAdes) (version 2) | ecosystem: Environmental > Aquatic > Marine > Oceanic >...
GTGGTGGGGGAGATTGCTTTAAAATTAGATAGGAAATTTATATTAATGGAGAAAGATAAAGAATGGTGTGAAATTGCTGAAAAAAGGCTAAAACCTTTTTTAGAGCAGGAAAAATTAAAATGAACAAACTTGAAGACTATGTTGAAACCAGAATAAGGGTGGTTGCACACATAGTTACACAAAACACTCGGAAAATCGTTCGGCGGGAGCTTAAAAAGTTCAAAAAAGACTTTGTTAAAAGCATGCTGAAACCTGAAAACAAAAGAATTATAAATGCGAAAAAGTTAGTAAAATAGAAGATGGAAATAATAGAATTTTCTAAAAAAGGATGTCCTCCTTGCACTGCACAAAATCCAGAAATGAGGAAATTTAAGAAGGAAAATCCCAATGTTAAAGTCAAGAATATTGATGTTGATAAACATGAGAGGGTGGCGGATGATTATGAAATTGAGTCAGTTCCTACATTCATATTTGAACGAAATGGAAGAAGGAAGAAGGTCGTGGGTGGTCCTATTTCTTCTGGGGATTTAAAGAGAATTTTAGTGAGTATATAACTAAGAATACAACTTTATGAATTAAAAGAGGTGATTTCTTAGTTATTGAGGAATTTTGGACCTTCAATCCATTTACTGTGTGGTCTTTAAAATTCCTATTTTTAAAGGGGAATTTTATTTTTTTGCTTTTTTTGTTTGATTTTCTTAGTTATCCTGGAACTTATTGGGTGGTTTTGGTGGTTTAAGGTTTAGTTATTTTGAGTTATTTTAATCTAGGGGTTTAGTTAGATATCAGAATTAAGGGGGTTTAGTTTAGTTATATTCTGCATTTTGATGATTTTTTTTAGTTATTTTAAGGGTTTTTCTTGGGCCTTTAGTTATGGGTTTTAATGAAAAAAGGGCTTTTAGTTATGGATTTTTTAAGAAAAATAGGGGTTTAGTTATTGGTTTTATAGTCGATAAAATTTATATATATACTACATAACCCATATATTTAAATACTAATTATACTTATAATAATTATACCTTTTAGGGTTGGAAATTGATTAGGGAGATTAAAAAAAGAGGTTTTGAGGATTAAAAAAAATCCTCAGAACCCTTATATTCAAAATGGAAATAAAAATAAAGATTCAAGATTTGAAAGGAATTGAGATTAAAAAAAATCTTAGTCTTAAGTCTGCAAAGAAAAGCTACGAAAATAAGCATAAAGATGGATCTGGAAATTTTGGTTTTGTATTAATAACTAAAAATAAGGATTGGTTTAGGATTGATGGAGAATATAATACAAATAAAGAGGTTTCTGGCTTAAAATTTAGTTGTTATGGGGAATGGAGTGAGGAAAAAGAGGAGATTTACAAGGAATTAGAGAAAAAATTTAAAGTTTATTTGGAAAATTTAAGGGATTTGGAAGACCTGAAAGGAGGTAATAAAATGGCTAAAATAGATGAAAAAAAATCAATAGGGAATTATAAGATAAGATTCAAAACTTCTTTTGATAAAAAGAAAGAAGACAGCATTTTTTTAAATATTTCAATCTCTGAGGACCTGAAAAAACTCATAGAGGGAATTATAATAAAAGAAAATACTAAATTTGATTTTCATACTGGAGAAAAAGATACAACTTATACAAGGTATAAAGTAAAAAGTTGGGTTTTTGGGGCCTTATATAGTGATCATAGAGACTTTTTATTTGTCAAGGCGTTAGTTGAGGGAAAAGATTTTAATATAGAACTCAATAGCGTTAATAGAATTGATACAATAATCAGTGATTTAAAAGAAAATGTTAGGAGATTAATTGAGATTGTCTTAAAATATTCTAAAATTGATACGACTGTGAGCTATAATTTAAGAAAATGAAAAAATTTGGAATAGGAATTGAAATTGAATGTATCTACAACAACAACATCATCTCAATTGATAAGGGTTGCTACCATGAAGGGATAGAAAATGACAGGCTTCCTTTATGGAAAGCTGAAGTTGATTCGAGTATTAGTAATGGGGGGGAATTTGATGGTTGGGAGGATGAATGTGAATTTGTAAGTGTTGTTTTGAGGAGCAAAAAACAATTTAAACAAGCTTTAAACAATTTCTATTCCTTTTTTTCTCATAATAAGAGGTTTGAACTATCAGAAGTTTTAAGTTTTAATGATACTTGTGGATCTCATGTGCATTTTAGTATTGATGGTTTAAGATTTGATGATAAAGTAATATTTGAAATTTTTGAAAAAATAAGATTGTATTTTCTTAAAAAATTAAGAAACTCAAATATAGAAAGCAAGCAAGATATTAAGAAGCATTATAATAGAGATTATGCAAAATTAATAGATAAGGAAAATTGGAAATATGGAAGAAGATTAGAGTTTAATTTTGAGTCTGAAACTACATATAATAAGGGACTTGAATGGAGAAGCTTAAATTTATTAAATATCAAGACCTGGAAGGAATTTAATGAGTTTTGGGATATTGTTTGGGATTGTTTAGAGTATTTTTATAAAAAATCTCAGAAATATGAAATAAAATTTGAAGAAAATTTAATTGATAAAGAGGGAAAAAGAGAACTAAGGGAATTAATAAAGAAGAAGAAAGAGAAAATTTTGTTGAAAAAACAAAGAAAAAGGACTTATTCGAGATATGGAATAAAAATAAGAAATTTTGAAGATGGAGAAATAAAATGTGTAATTTAAATATTTTAATAACAAAAAAAGAAGGAAGAATAAAAGATATAGTTGGGTTTTTAATGGCCACTACATCTAATTCATTTACAAATAATCCAGATGGGGAGGGATTTTGGGCAGGGGGAGTTTTAGTTAAAGGATATGAAAAAATAAATTATGTAAAATATGCTGAACAAATTATTGATTCAAATATAGTTATAACCCATCAAAGATTATCTACAAGCGGACATGATGAGAAATATTGCCATCCTTTTGAAGATGATGATTTTGTTTTGGTTCATAATGGGATTATAAACGACTTTTTAGGAAAGAACGGATCAGATACTTATGGTTTTTTCAAACAATTTACAAAACAATTCAAAAAAGATAAAGGGAAAAATAGGGAAGAGAGAATAAAAAAGATTATAAAAGACTTATTGGAAAATTTAAGTTTTGGTTCATATAGTATTGCTTTATTTGATAAAAAAACAGAAAAATTATACTATTTTAAAAATTTCTCTACAGAAATTCATTTTTATGAAAATGAAAATTTTATCTATATAAGTACAATTGAAGAAAATAAATTATTTTTGAATTTGATTGGAGAAGGTTTTAAAGAACTTGATATTAAAGATAATATCATTTATAGAACTTCAATAAAAGAAGATATTGTAATAAGAAATATTGGGGAGATAAAAGATTATCTAGGAGATTATGGGGGTGGATATGATTATGATTGGGGATACAAAAGGAAAAAAACTAATCTCCCCACAATAGAAGAAGTTAATAAAAAAATAAAAGATCAAACCTTAGTTATTTGTAGCGATCTTGCTCCCTGTAAAAATTGCCAGATATTAACTTATAATCTTAATGTAAAGGGAGAAAGAATTTGTAATGATTGTTTAGAAGAAGATGAAAAATATTATGATGCACTTGAGGAGGATTATGTTTAGTTAAATAAATTAGATGGAAGAAATGAGAAAAAAAATAATCAGATGTGTAATGTGTGGAAATATAGCACAATATATTGATGAGAAAACAAAAGAACCACTATGTAAGAAATGTGCAATTGAAAATGAAGGAATTAAGAGAAATAAAATAAATTAAATAAATTGGAGGTATAAAAATGGAAGAAGAAATAACTGCAAAAAAGTTTTATGAAGAAATAGAAAAGAAAAAAGAATTAAGTAAGTTTAAGTTAGTCAACGGCTTATTTATTGTTAGATATACTAATAATGAAGAATGTGTTTATATTGGAGACTTCTTAAAAAGTGAGTCTGCATTAAATCAAGGGAAAAAGAATTTAATTTTGATAAAAGATAAGGCAGAAGGAGATTATTATCCTCAAAGATTTAACAAAAAATTAAAGATTGCGACTACTAGTCTAGGTTTTTGGAGAACATTAAATATTAAATTTATAGAGAAACCTATTAAAGAGATTTTAAAATGAACATACAAATTAAATACATAAAAAAAAGAATTGAATGGTTAAAAGACCTGGAGAAAGAGTTGGGCTGTTATATTCGGCAGATTGAAATTAAGTTAAAAATAATTGAAAGGAGGTTGAGAAATTAATATGGAAAATTGGGAGAAAAAAGACTTATTAAAAGAATTAGAAAATTTTAGTGGAACTTATGACTATTATCTCTCTACATTCAAAAAGCTTAAACTTACAGATGGCGTTAACTACTTGAGAAATAAAGTAAATTGTTATTGGTTGATAGATATTGTTGAAAGTGTGCAACATTTAAAGAAAATCAAAGAAAATAATGAGTTTATTTTATGGAAAATAGAAGTTGATAAGGATAAAAAAGCAATAGTCAAAGCATTAACAGATAGTGGGGGAGTCGGAAAGTTGCTTTATGAACAAAAATTAGAATATACAGATTTTCCTTTAGATGAATTTGAGTTTTATCAAGAGGGAGATGTTTTGTTATTAAAGGGGGAACACTAAAAAATTTATTATTTTTATTTTTATATTAAATTCAGTTAACTAAATTAAAAAAACAAGAAAATGGAAGAAGAAATAAAACAAAGATTTGAGAAAGTGGAATCCAAAGTTGATAAGATAGAGGGATTTATCTTTAATGAAGGATTTTCTAAAAATGGGACTCTTATCAAATGTAGATGCGGACATTCTTGGATTACAAGAAGTAAGGCTTTACTTGTTTCATGTCCTAGATGTGGAAATAAAGTAAGGGTTGGTATAGAGAAGGCAGAGATAAAGCAGATAAAAACCCAAAAATCAAAAAAAAAACTAAAAAGATATAAGGATTTTGATAATAAATTTACAAAGGGGATATATTTTGATCATTATAAAGTTGTTAAATGTTGTAGATGTAAAAAAGTTTTAGATTTTGATAGTGGTTACTGGGGTTGGAATCGGATTTATTGTAAAAAATGTTATTGGAAAATGAATAAACAAGCTAGTGATGAAGTAGATAGGGCTTTTGGAGAATGGGAGAAAAAAGGTTATTTGTGAATCAAAACAACGAAAAGTTTAAAAAGATAAACCATTATTAAACAATATGAAAACTAATCTTAAAAGAAAACATAAATTAAAGTGTGAAAAATGTAAAAAGGAACTATGGGGATATAGTAATCAAAGATTTTGTAAAATATGTAGTAAGATAAACAATAAAAAGGTACAAAAAATTACAGATAAGAAATATTATGAAAAAAATAAAGAAAAATTGAAGAAATATTCTAAAGATTATCAATATAAATCTTATATCCCCCATCCAAGAAAATTATTATCTAAAAAAGAAAAATTGAAGAAAAAAAGAGAATATTATAATAAAAATAGAGAAAGGCTGAAAGAGTATAAAAAAATTTATAGGATTAAAAATAAGGAAAAAATAAGAGAAAAGAATAAAGAATATTATTATAATAATTTACAAAAAATAAAAGATTTAAGAAAAAATTATCTTCCAAAAAGGAGAGAGAAAAACAAACTATACATAAAAAATAAAATGTTAAATAATTTACAATTTAATATTAAATCAAAACTTAGAAATAGGATTTATTATGCGATAAAAACCTATACAAAAACAGGCAAAATAATGACTTCTAAAAAATATGGTATTGACTACCAAGCAATCATAGAACATCTTAAACCTTTTCCAGAAGATATTTCTTTATATCATGTTGACCACATCAAACCATTATGCAGTTTTAATTTAGAAGATCCAGAAGAAATTAAGATTGCCTTTGCTCCTGAAAATCATCAGTGGTTGTTAGCAAAAGATAACCTTAAAAAAAGTTCTAAAGATAAAAACATTAGTTAAATTAACCGATTTACTTAATTAATGGTTATCTTACAAACTTCTGTTTTTGCATATTTTTTTAGATTACAATCTACCATTTTCTAAATTCAAGAAGGGTTTTAAAGAAAATTATCTTCTTTTCTTTCTTCTGTATCGCACTTCATGAAATTCTCGAGACCTTTTCCTTCTATCCTGTGATCTACCTTTCTTGGTCTTTTTTTTCAGCTTACATCTTCGGATGCTACCTGTCCTGGGACTTCTCACAGGAGACTTCAATTTCCCATATCGGCATTTTACTTTTCGTTTTGCCATAAGATATTAAAGATTAAAGATTATTTAAACTTTTTTGTTTAGTCTTGTTTTGTTATTGTGAGATTATCAAACTTTTTGAAGTAAGGTTCTAAGAGTTCTTCGAGAAAATCTGTCATTGTTATCTTCTTCTCTCCCTTAAATTCTGCGAGGTTCTTTGCTTTATGAAATTTTAGGAGGGTTTCTTTTTCTATTTTTAGTTCTTTATAGGTTTTCGCCATATTCTCTATTTATAGCATTGGGATTTAAATAGTTTCTCATCTTATAAGAAATATGGTAGCTCCTCAAAGACAACGATTCAAAAAGGCAGCGAAGAAATGTAGAGGTAAAAAGTTGAAATCTTATCGTGTCTGTATGAGAAAGGAATTAAGAATAAAAGGTAAAAGGAGAAAGAGGAGAAAAAATAAAGTTGATGGGGGATTATTTTAATGCCAGCTAAATTAGACAGATGTGTAAGGGAAGTCAGAAAAAAAATCAGACAGGGGAAGATTAAGAAAACATACATTAGAAAGGGGAAGAGAATTAAAACAAGTCCTTGGGCGATTTGCAAGGCGACATTGGCTAGGAAGAAAAAAAGTCGGAGGAAAAATAAAAGATGATACCTGGAAGAGGGATGGGACAAGGATTACCAAGACGAGGACTTGGAGGATTTGTTAATTGTAGATGTCCTAATTGTGAATATGTAATCGCACACAGAAGAAGTATCCCATGCAATCAAATTAGATGTCCTGAATGTGGGATACTGATGGTTGGATATTGAATTAAGATGGTAAAAACACCTAAAAAAATAACAAGAGCCTGGTGCAAAAGAGTTAGAGGCAAAACCAAAACTCAAAGAAGGAAATGCCACACTCTGCTTTACGGAAGAAAGTCAAAACTTCCAAAAAGAAAATATCGGATGAGGAAAAAATAATAATGGCGAAAAAAAATCAAAAAGCGAAGTTCAGAATGGCAGCGAAGAAGTGTAAAGGAAAGAAGATCAAGGAATTTCGAGCATGCATGAGAAGGGAGCTTAAGAAGAAAAGATAAATCATACTTTAATTAAACCAAGGAGAATCCAAATGGCGAAACGAAGGAAAAAAAGAAGCTGTACAAGAAAGATTGGTGTTGCTCAACGAAGATGTAGGAATGTGAAAGGCAAAGCAAAGAAAAAGAGATGTCTTAAGAGAGTGATGTGCGGTCCAAGAAAGAGAAGGAAAAAAAGAAGGTAGTTTTAATTTTTTAATTTTTTTTCTTTTTTTCTTTATTTAGGATTATATTAAAATGTCGTATATAACACTAAAACCTCATGAATTAAGATCTGTAATGGTTATGTTACATGAGTGTCAAAAGAAAAAAAAGTGTGTTGTGAAAACAGGTATAGGAATTAGTGGAATTCAGAAAATAAAATGTGATATAATTTATACCTTTGGACTATCCCATACAAGAGACTTAGAACCAAGAATTTACAAAAGTTGTTTTAAAAAAGTAAATAGGAAGAAAAAATAAAATGGCTGGATTTAAAATTAAATCAAAATTTGCCTATTGTCCATCGTGTATTTTTCGGACAAGAATTCTACCTGGGACACAGGCGTCTGATTTTTACTGTCCAAGACATGGATATAGACTTATTTATTCTGGTGAAGAGACAGATCTTCCCTGGCTAGGCTAGATTAGATTAAAAAAATAAATTATAAATAAAAAATACAATTATATAAAGTTCTAAAAATCAGAGGTAATTTTTAAATTACTCGTCTTTTTCTTCGTCTTCAGATGCTTCTTCTTCTTCTTTTTCTTCGTCTTCAGATGCTTCTTCTTCTTCTTCTTTTTCTTCTGTGTCTTCCATTTTATTAACCTTCTCATAATACTAATTTAGAGTATATAAAGGTTATCTATGTAGACTAATACTAAGTAAAATAGTGAGTTTTATGCTCTTGCTCTATTTATAATTTCAGCTTCCTGAATCTCTCTTTTCAATCTTTCCTGTGTTTCTTCTCTCTGATTTTGCCAGTTTTTATCCTGTTTTGTTTCTTCCATCTTTATTTATTTCCTCCTTTCACTACATTACCAACCTTAAACATAACTCTATCATTAAACTCTGCCAACTTGCCTTCGTTCCACTGATTAAGTGGCCTAAGATATCCTACAATTCGTGAATATCTCTCACACTTTGTTCTTTTAGGTTTTTTGATTAATTTCATTTTCTAATTTTTTTTTGATTGATTCCCTTAACTTCTCAATATTCTTTTCTCTATAAATATTAAATATTTTTGCCTGGAGGAGCTGAAGCTGTTGTATTCTTTCTTTTATCTCTCGCTTTGACAGATGTTCAAACATTCCCATTTTATTTTTATTTTGATTTTTTCTCCTTCTTCCTTATTTTATTCATACATGATATACAGATAAGTTTTGTGTTTCTCGGATAATATGGCCTGACTGACACATTTTTTTTACATTTGCAGCATTTTCTCTTGACATCATCGGAAAAGTAGGATGTATTCCCGCAGATATAATAGTCCATTCCAACTTCCTCAAGATTTTTTCTTACTTCTTTGTATTCTTTTTCTATTGTTTGTTTTTTCATCTTCTTCTTCCTCCACTCCCCTTCCAAAACTCCCCTATGATTTTATTTCTGCCTTCATTTGAACATCCGTGTTTTCTCATTACTTCTATTAGCTTTTCCCTATTCCATGTCATAATTTTACAGATTGCATCTGCTTTTTTCTCTTGGCTAGTCTGTTCTCTTAATATCATTCTTATTTCAAGTTCAGTTTTCATCTTTCAAAATCTCTATTCCTTGTTTTATTTCTTGGATTTTTTGTTCAAAATTCTCTCTTGGTATTCTATCACATAAATTATCACCAAAAACCACAAAACCACAAGAATGTTCTCCTATACACAAACCATCTAAAAACTCTAAAAAATCCTCGCCTAATTGTTTTGTATTCTTGATTAATAATTTTATATCACAATCATCTAAATCATTAAACTTTTTACTACATTCTTTGATTTTCCAATAGTCTAATTCTTCTTTCAATTCTTGGCAGGTTTTTTTAAAGTTTTTCATTTTGAGAAACCTCCAAATCCACTTTAATTTTATTTAATTTTTCAAGGGCTGAATCTACACATTCCTTTTCCCCCTCTTCTTCACTAAAATCGTTAGGATTATCTTTAATCCATTCAGACCTTGCTTCTAATTGTCTTTTAATAAAGTGGATTTCACTAATTGTTAATTTCATAGTCTTCTGTTTGAGGTAAGGAAACCCATTTCTTTAGAGGTGGGAGGAATTACCGAGTTTAATTTAGATACATTTATAAAGTAAAAATAACTATTATTATTATGTTGGTTAGAAGTGTTCCGATTAAAATTAAATAACATTTTCTAACCCCATTTTAAATTGTTGTAATTCCATTGGTTTTATCTCTGACTCCCATAACCTAATAACCTTAAACCCATTATTAATTAATTCTGTTGTTCTTATTTTATCAATTCTTCTTAAGTTTGGATAATTATGCCAATAGTTTCCATCACATTCAATTATTAAATTTTTAGATGGAATGAAAATATCACATTGATAAGAATGATAAATCTTTTTTACATAGAAATGGGTATAAAATTCAATTCCTAATTTAATTAAAAAATTTTGTATCTTTAATTCTATTGAAGTATCTTGAATAGGTAAAACTTGTTTCCAACGATATTTTTTTGTATTTAATCCAATTTTCTTTTTATGTTCTTCAGATTTTTTTCCTCCATTAACCAAAGGACTCTTCAACCAAAAAGGATTTTTATCTTTTTGTTCTTGGGTCATTTTTATTCCTTTATTCCAAGCTGTTTTACCTAAAGTTCCTCTTGGATGATTTCCCATTTTCCACATATGTATTCCTTTATTCCAAGCAATATTTCCTTTAATAGACTCACTTATTTTCTTTCTTATTTCAGGATTTTTCATAGCATCTTTAGTTTTTATACTAATAATTTTTCTCTCTTCATCTGTTAATCTTCTGTTTTTTAATTTTTGAATATGTTCTTTTGACAAATGTCTTCCAGTAAGACTTTTACTAATTTTATCTTTCCACTCTTGGCTATATCTTTTGCTCATTTTATTTTTTTAACCTCAACATAGTCTCCTTCTAGAAATATTGCACGACGATATACTCGGAATATGTGCAGGGCTGTCGTAAACACGCCTATTTTGACGAATGATGATACAATTCTGTGTGGTTGATTTTTTTACCATATTGTTTTTGTTGAGTTTAGTCAAA
>Ga0210003_1004871_pt1 | contig 10462 bp, 17 predicted proteins | sample LantaG_FD_182804 | JGI IMG/M metagenome (GOLD analysis project Ga0210003, IMG submission 182804) | Deep subsurface microbial communities from Baltic Sea to uncover new lineages of life (NeLLi) - Landsort_02402 metaG (SPAdes) (version 2) | ecosystem: Environmental > Aquatic > Marine > Oceanic >...
GTAATATTGATAATATGTTCTATAAAAGAGCTTGTGAAATTATAAAAACTAAAAAAGATCCATTATCAAAGTATCTAAATGGAGAACATCAAGGATAAAAATTGGCAAAAAAGACAATTTTTTTTAAGTTCCTTTGTTCGTATGAATATTTCTCTAACAACTAAAGTATATCAATTTATAGATAGATTAATTAATTCTGATTGGAAATCTTCTTATGAAGTTTTAGATGATATTGATAGAGAAATCTTAAAGACATATGAGGATTTTATGAATGGATAAAGATGAAATTCAATCAATGATAAATGAATCAATTGCAGCGGCAATAAAGAATCACGAAGTTCGTGTAGGAATTATTAGTGGAATTATTGGTTCCTTGTTTGTTTTTGGTATTATACATTCAATATGGTTGATAAGACATTGGGTTCTATGAAATGGAAGTTCTTTACTTTATACCTTTTATAGTTTTATTTGCGATTGCGATGTCTATGGTGATACAAGGTTGGATGATAATGAACGAAAGTCATGGATACCAAGAAAACCCCAAAATCAAGGGGCACCCAGAAATGAAAGGAGTTAAAAAAGGAGATGGACTGATGGTTGTAAGTTTTGACGAAATGCCCGATGACGACTATAATGAACTTTATGGTCGCATTCAAAAACTCAAGATGGAAGAACTCTTTGAGGAACCTTCTAAATATGAGGATGATGAAGAGTTATATAACCAGGAGTAAGTCAGCGGTAGACGGCACCGTTTGGGGCGGTGAAGACGTTGGTTCGATCCCAACCTTCTGGATTTGCCAGTTTTATGACTGGCACACTTGACACAGAAAATTAAATACACTATAATAGTGAGGTAAACAAAACAGAACAATGTCTCTGATTCAAAAATTCAAGAAAGATGTTAGCACTCTTCGTGGTGCTTCTAATGGTGACTTTTACCTTGATGTAAAAAATCCAAAACTTTATAAAAAAGTTCGTCGTTTTTATGAAAATGAGGGTATGATTTTTTCTGGAGATCCTCTTGATGATTATGAAATGCTGATGGATTATCTCGACCAAGATCTCAAATCGGTAGAGGTTGCCGGATGAAAGTTTCTCGGAAACCCACAGTTCTTCTTGAGCGTTTTCCATATCGTTATGTTCAGGTCGGAACTCTTGAAATTAATGGAAAACCTGATTGCCGTATTCAGAAAGTAGATTCTTATACCGGACGATATCGGGATATGTATCTTCTTGATAATGAAATGCAACTTATGACCGCAATGGAAGATTTTTCTTACACCTGCTGGTTAGATCCTGATAATGTTCCTTCTTACATTAAGGACGATGATGAAGACGCAGAAGGTCTATAACAGAACTGATCGAGTCAAAGACCTTAAGGGAGAACTATCCTTTTTGGTGTAATAGTATGAGATACTTTATAATATGAAAGTTGGTTCAATGCAAAGAAAGAATTGAGTTGGAAACCTAAAATTAATCTTCGTGAAGATATTGAAATAAATTACAAATGTCATACAAATGATAGGATTTAATAATTTTGGAATTCATGGCAGACTTGGAAATCAAATGTTCCAATATGCAGCATTACTTGGAATATCAAAAAAATATGATTTTGATTTTTGCATACCTCCTAGTAAATTTGAAAATGTTTGGCAAGATCATCAATTATTTAAAGTTTTCAAATTATCTTCTTTGAGGAATGTGGGATATGTTGCAAATAATTTTCCAACAATTCAAGAAAGATTCTATCACTTCGATAATGAGATATTTGAAAATTTCATAGACAATTCTAATTTAAATGGGTATTTTCAAACTGAAAAATACTTCGAACATATCTCTAATGAAGTTAAAGAAAATTTTAATTTTCATAGTGAAATTATAGATCCATGTAAAGAAGTAATTTGCACAGAAAATGACTATATTTCACTTCATGTTCGTAGAACTGATTATGTTAATAATTATATTGAGCACCCACCTTTATCATTAGACTATTACAAAGAAGCTTTAGGGTTAGTAGATTCTAGCAAAACAGTTATAGTTTTTTCTGATGATTCTGATTGGTGTAAAGAGCAAGATATTTTTAAACCCGATAGATTTTTAATATCTGAAAATAATGATAATGCAACTGATCTATGTTTGATGACTTTATGTTCGGAACATATCATTGCAAATTCGTCATTTTCTTGGTGGGGATCTTGGTTGGCAAATTCTCAAAAAGTTATTGCACCAATTAACTGGTATGGGACGGAAGGAAATACTTCTAAAAATAATACTAAAGATCTTATTCCTGAAAGATGGATTAGAATTTAAATATAAAGGATTTTTTTAATGACTTGGAACTTAGTTACTTTTGCCCACGGATCAAGTAAATTTCTTGACGCGCAAAAATTTTTAACATCATTTATGAAAAGAAATGAAATTAATTATATTTCTTATGGTATTAATTACTTAAAAACTACACAATTCTATCAAGATAATAAAGATTATCTTTTGGAATCTAATAAGTATGGGTGGTGTTCTTGGAAACCATTCTTTATTCTTGAGGCAATGAAGTCCTTGAATGAGGGTGATAAGATTGTATTGTGTGATGTAAATGACATCATTCACCCAGATATTTTTAATTATGTGGATGAAATGATGGAAAATGATCCTTCATATTTTATTCTTGGACATGATCTTCAAAAAAAACAAACAAAAAGAGATTGTTTTGTTTATATGAATTGTGATGAAGAAGACTATTGGAATTCTATTCAATTAGAAGCTGGAGTTACTTTTTGGAGAGTATGTGATAAATCTAAACAAATACTAAATAATTGGTTGGAATATTGTTTAGATGAAAGGATTAATGGTGACGATACATCATTTTCCGGAAAGGAAAATTTTCCAGAATTTAATGGTTGGTGTGGTAAAGATCAAAGTATCTTGACTAATATTGCAATTACAGAATCTCTTTCTGTTGATGGTGGAAACATAAGAAATTATGTTGAATGTAATGCTGATTATTGGTATGAAAGATATTCTGAAGGTAAAGTCAGTATCTACCGTCCAATTGATAGACTAATGGTTGAACTTATTAATGAATGTCCATATTCAAAAAACTATGACATTTTACATAGTATTATTTTAACGATTCATAATAAAGAGTTTCTTCTTGATCAAGTTTTATCTGGAATTAAAAGTAATACCACAGGTAATTATGAACTTATTGTTATTCTTGATGGATGTAATGATAATTCTTCCTTAATTGTGCAAAAATTTATTCAAGAAAATAGTGATATAACGACACTGGTATTGCAAACCCCAGATGTATTTGAAACAAAGGCAAATAATGTTGGTATTAAAACTGCAACCGGAGAATATGTAATTATCGTTCAAGATGATATGATAATTCGTGAAATGGGTTGGAATCGCAGACTTCAAAAACCATTTGATACATTTGATGATGTATTTGCAGTAACTGGAAGAACTGCTCATAATTGGATATATAATAAAGATTCAAAACACATTGGAATGAGCGAAAATCTTGATGATTGCTATTGTGATATATTAATACATTGCGATCATGCGGATAACACTAGTATACCCAGAGATACTTTTGCTGTTAGGGGATCTGTGAACCGGGGACCATTAATGATAAAACTTGATGATCTCAAAACTTTAAATTATCTTGATGAAGAATATGCCCCACTTGATATGGATGATCACGATCTAATGTTTAGAGCAAGAAGAGATCTTGGTAAAGTATGTGGATGCTATTGGGTTAATTATCAATCTGAAAATGATTGGGGAGGGACCCGAATTAATGGATCTCCTGCTCCATGGTACTTGAAATCTCAACATAAAAATGTTAAAATATTCTATGATAGATATAAAGATCTTTTATATTCTCATAGGATCATTGAAAATAGAAAAGTTAGTTAAAAATTATGAAAATTACAAAAGAAAGATGGAATCAAGCTCAAATCGCAGAGTATTACGAATTAAATGAAAATACGGATCCTGGAGAAAATGCCTATGCTTACGCAGTAAAGGCAACTTTTGATTTACTCGATTTAAATCCAAAAGTTGATCTTAAAGATAAAGTTGTAGTTGAAGTTGGAACTGGATTTTACCCAGCATTGCTATGGGCAGAAGGATTAAAAAAATCAATAGCAGTAGATCCATTGTTTAATAATTGGCCAGCACATTATAAAAAAAAATGTATTGATTGTGGAATAGAAATAGTCACAGATCCGTATGAGGAATATGAAGTTGGTGAAGTTGATGAAACTTGGTTTTTCAATGTTCTTCAGCATGTAATTAGTCCTGAAGTACAATTGAAAAAGGCAATGGAAACTTCAAAAGTAGTGAGAGTTTTTGAACCTATTGGATGGGGAAACGGAACTCCCCTAACTATTAATGAGGCTCATCCTCACATAATTTCAAAAGAAACTATTACTGATGTCATGGGAGATTTTGGATTTATATATGAACCAAATCAAATTGAAAGATTTCATCAAGCTGAATGTTATTATGGTATTTGGATAAAATAAAATTTTTAAACGGTATATTAAAATGAAAATTACTAAAGAGCGTTGGGATGCTGCTCAAAAAGAAGAATTTAGACTTTCTTCAATTGATATTAACCCTAAAATATATGAAAATTTTTATGCATTAATTGCGGAACTTTTGGGAATTAATTTTGATACTGATTTTACAGGAAAGAGTATTATTGAAATTGGTTGCGGCCCTTTAGGAGCAACACTTCTTACTGAAAATTTTTTCAAAGCAACAGTTGTAGAACCTCTTCTTTATGCATGGGGGCAAGAATATGTTGATTGTTATAATGAAAAAAATATTAAAATTGTAACTTCAACATATGAGGAATATGAAGTTGGTGAAGTTGATGAAACTTGGTTTTTCAATGTTCTTCAGCATGTAATTAGTCCTGAAGTACAATTGAAAAAGGCAATGGAAACTTCAAAAGTAGTGAGAGTTTTTGAACCAATTAATTATCCAGAAGAACTTGCACACCCCCATGTTTTAACTGAAGAACTCTTTACAAGTATTCTTGGTGAAAACTTTGGGACCAAATATGTTGGTGGAAGTATCGAAAATTTCCATACATCTGATTGTTATTATGGTACTTGGGTAAAATAAAACTTTTAAATTAAAATGAAAATAGATTTGAAAAATTCCACATTTATTATTCCATTGAGAATTGAATCAGAAGATCGTCTTCGGAATATTATAACTGTTTTGTGTTTTATTCTTGAATCATTTGACTGTAAAGTAATTGTAAAGGAAGTTGATACTGAATCTGTGTTTGAGGTAAATGCTCTTCCTCAAATTAAAGACTTTTTAGATGGAGATATTTCATATTTAACTCATATTTTTGAAAAATCTCATGATAAAGTGTTTTATAGAATGAGGTATCTTAACGAAATGATTGCCATGGCGGATACTGATATTATTATTAATTATGATTGTGATGTTTTAATGAAACCTGAGACTTATGTTGAATCTTGTAGGATGATTAGTAATAATAATTATGATTTAGTCTATCCTTATGGATTTGGTTCTTGGCAAAAACAAATTTTTGCTGATGATAAATTAGTTTCTGAATTTCTTTCAAATGATTGTGATTTTTCCGTTCTGGAAAAAAAACATATAGAAAATCTTTCCAGATATGGTCATGTTCAATTTTTCAATAGAAAATCTTATATTGAAGGTGGAATGGAGAATGAAAATTTTAAAGGATCATCTCCAGAAGATATTGAAAGACATCATAGATTTATAACTCTTGGATATAACGTAGGTAGATTAGATCATTGGATTTATCATTTGGAGCATAGTAGAGGTGATAATTCTTGGCCTGTTTCTTATGAAAAAAATCCACATATGAGAGATAATCTAGAACTTTGGGATTATTTGCAAAAATTAAATAAAAAACAACTTAAAAACTATTATGCCAGCCAAAAATACTTAAAGAAATATAATTGATATGTTTGTTGCTTCTTGTCCATTAAGAGTTTCCTTATTTGGGGGTTCTACTGATAATCCATATTTTGTCGAGAAGTATGGATATGGATCAGTAATTAGTTTTGCCTGTAATTTAAAGACATATATTACCCTACACAAGGATAAGATTGGATATAATATGCAAGGGAATAAGTATATTGTTAATTACTCTAAAAGAGAGGAGACTGAATTTATTAAAGACATTCAAAATGAATTGGTAAGGATTGTTCTTGATTATTTTAAAGTTCCTCCAATTAATGTGTCTATGACTAGTGATTCCTATTCGCAGGGAAGTGGATTGGCATCATCATCTTCTTATATTATTAGTTTGATTAAATCCATTTCTATATTTAATGATTTGCAGATGACTAATATTGAAATTTGTGAACTCGCATATCAATTAGAATTGGAAATGAATCCATATTGTGGATATCAAGATCCTTATGGATGTGGTATTGGTGGATTTAAAAGAATGGAATTTAACAAAGGTGGAATCGTAAAGTATGATTTCCTACCTACCAAATTTTTTAAACTTTATGATGCTTATCTTGTATTTACTGGTGTGACTCGTAATTCCAAAAATATTTTGAAGGATGTGACTGATAACATTGATAAGTCTAAACCACTTCTTGCAACGGTAGATAAAGCATATGATGCTCTTCTTCAAAAAGATTATTGCAAGTTTCTTAATTACCTAAACAAAAGTTGGATTCAAAAAAAGAAAACAAGTTCTACTATTACTGAGAGTTCTACTATCAAAGAGATAGATGAGCAATTAAATGAAAATGAAACGGTTCTTGCCCATAAACTTTGTGGTGCCGGCAACGGTGGATTTTTTCTCGTATTTTCTGAAAAAGATTCCTTGACTATTCCATATCAATCTGTTAAAATAGATGTGGAACCAAATGGAGTTGTTGGTAGAAAATTATGAATCCTTTTTTAAATTATATTGAAGCACTTCAGGGTGCTCATATTGAAGAGCAATTTTCTAAATTTAAAGATGCCTTCAACAAGCATAATAATATTATCATTCTTGGCAATGGTGGAAGTAATTCTGTTGCTTCACATATCTCTCAAGATTATGTGAAGTTTCATAATAAAAATTCTTTGGTGTTTTCTGATCCATCAATGTTGACTTGTTTCATTAATGATTTTGGAATGGAGAATGCATATTGGAAATTCCTTCAATATTATCTTAAGTCAGATACTCTTTGTATTTTAATTAGTTCTGGTGGAGAATCTGAGAATATTATTAAATGTATCCAGTATTGTGAATGTAATAGTATTTCTTATGGCATTTTGACTGGATTTAGTCTTATGAATAAAGCAAGAAGGATTGCTAATAGTGCTCTCTGGGACTATCATATTGATAGTAGAGATTATGGAATAGTTGAGTGCGTTCATCAAATCTTTTTGCATGGAGTAGTATGAGATATTGCTTTGATATTGATGGAACTCTTTGTGAAACTCCTAATAATGAATTAGGAAAACCTGATTATACGAATGCTAGATCAATACCCTTCATGGTTGAGCAAGTCAATCGTCTATATGATGAGGGAAATTATATCATTATGCAAACTGCCAGAGGAAAGGGGTCTGGTATTGATTGGACTGAATTGACTACAAAACAATTAAATGATTGGGGATATAAGTATCATGAACTATTTTCAATGTTTTGCAAACCAACCGCAGATATTTTTATTGATGATAAGGGTATTAATGTTGAGATATGGAAGAAACAGCAACCTCAAGTAAAAGGAATCATTGCTGGAGCATTTGATATAATTCATCCCGGATACGTTAGAATGTTTAAGGACTGTAAATCTTATTGTAATCATTTGACAGTTGCGCTCCATGTTGATCCTTCAGTGGAAAGACCTAATAAGTTAAAACCAGTACAGAGTGCTGATGAAAGAAAAGAAATTATGCGTTCTATGCGCGATATTGATCAAGTAATTTTATATTACAATGAGGGTCAATTTCATGATTTACTAAAACATGGTGGATATCAATATAGGTTTTTAGGAACAGATTATCGAGATGGGTGCTATACTGGAAAAGATATAGATATAAAGATTATATTTGTTGATAGAAGTCATCAATATTCTACGACAGAATTAAAAAGACAAATTACAAAATCAGTTTTAATGAAAATTTTATGAAAGCACTTGTAACAGGAGCAGCAGGATTTATTGGTTCAAATCTTGTTGATGAATTAATCAATCGGGGGCATGAAGTTATTGCAATTGATAATGAAAGTGCCGAATCCAATGAAGAATTTTATTGGAATGATAAATCACATAATTATAAGCATGATATTTGTGATTATGAAAAAACTATACCTCTTTATGAAGGAGTTGATTATGTTTTTCATCTTGCCGCAGAATCACGTATTCAACCAGCAATTATAAATCCTATTGAAGCAGTCACAAAAAATTGTGTTGGAACCTGTACGGTTCTTCAGTGTGCTAGAGAAGCAGAAGTTAAGAAGGTAATATACTCTTCTACTTCATCTGGATATGGATTAAATGAACCACCAAATCATGAAAATCAACCTGATGATTGTTTGAATCCTTATTCTGTATCTAAAATTGCTGGAGAAAAACTTTGTAAAATGTATAATGATCTATTTGGATTGAAGACAGTTATTTTTAGATACTTTAATGTTTATGGTGAAAGATCTCCAGTTGGAGGTCAATATGCACCAGTAATTGGAATTTTCTTACGACAAAGAAAGGATGGAGAATCTTTAACCATTGTTGGTGATGGCGAACAACGTAGAGACTTTACACATGTATCCGATATAGTTCAAGCAAATATTCTTGCAGCAATTGCTGAAATTGATGATAAATTTTATGGTGAACTTTATAATGTAGGTAATGGAGTAAATTACTCAATTAATGAAATCGCAACTTGGATTTCTGATAATCAAGTTAATATTCCTCCAAGGACTGGAGAGGCAAGAGCAACTCTTGCAAATAATGATAAATTGACAACTATTTTTGGTTGGAGATCGCAAGTAACTCTTAAAGATTGGATTGATGGACAAAAATAAGGCAGCATATAAATTTAAAAATATAGGACCGATATATTACTTAAATCTTGACGGGCAACCAGAAAGAAAAGAATATATGGAAGAGCAGTTTAAGTACTGGGAGATAGAAAACTATACTCGTATTTCTGCCTATGATGGAAGAGAAGATGACCTGAGTGAAATTATCAAGGGAAAGTATCCGGATAATATGACTACTGGTGAGATTGGATGTACCACCTCTCATCTTAGGGCACTCAAACACTGGATAGAAACTTCTGAAAGTCCATATGCGGTCATTATGGAGGATGATGTAGATTTACAGACTGCAAGGTTCTGGAACTTTACTTGGAGTGATTTTGTCGCTAAAGTTCCTTATGACTATGATGTAATTCAACTTGCTATTATTTGTACTGGTGATTTACATGTAAAACTTCATAAGAGATTTGTGAATGATTTTTCAACAGCGGCATATATCATTACTCGCCATCACGCAAAAAAACTAATTGACCTTCATTGTCGTGGTGATAAGTATAAACTTGATCAGGGTGTCAAACCCAGAGCAGTGGCGGATGATTTGATTTATAATTCCGGAAATACTTTCTCAATTCCTTTATTTCTTTATAAGATAGAGTTGGGGTCCACTATACATCCGGAGCACATTGATGTTTTTCATCGTCAAAGTCATGATGGTCTCCTTCATTTTTGGGAAACCCAGGGATCTGATATGACAATCGATGACTTGATGAACTACGATCCTTACCTAGGGAGAATTACAAATCCATCTCAACCAAGTTAGAGGATGCTGACTTAAGACCCTTGACAAGACCCGTCTTCTCATATATAATATCGTTATAGTTCTTAATGAAACTACAATGACTGTTACGACTGATGAACGCGGGCAAATGAATATGTTCGCTAAAGAACCTGAAATGTATGTGTCTCCGGATGACGCAGAGCGTTATGCACTTGAGACTTATGCAGAAAAGGCAGAAAAGGCAAATTCAAGATGGGCGATGCTTGGGTTTGTCGCCGCAGTTGTCTCTTATACACTCACAGGAAACCTTTTCTTTGGTGTATTCTGATGAGTGAATTTATTTTTACTATCACAAGTATTACTCTTATTGTGCTTTTCGCACATTCTATCAATCAACTTTCTGAAACTTATTAAGGAGAAAAATTATGAAATTTGGATTTACCCCCGAGGCAGAAATTTTAAACGGAAGACTTGCGATGTTGGGATTTGTAATTGCCGTTGGTACTTATCTTACCACCGGGCAAATACTTCCAGGAGTTTTTTAGTATATTATACTCTTAACAACCTTACAAACTTACTAAAATGTTAATTGCGGATATTTTCATCGTATTATGCGTATCTGCGATTATAATTAAAGCATCAATGTACTCCTCCTAAATATTGGGGGAGTTTTT
>Ga0210003_1004872_pt1 | contig 10462 bp, 17 predicted proteins | sample LantaG_FD_182804 | JGI IMG/M metagenome (GOLD analysis project Ga0210003, IMG submission 182804) | Deep subsurface microbial communities from Baltic Sea to uncover new lineages of life (NeLLi) - Landsort_02402 metaG (SPAdes) (version 2) | ecosystem: Environmental > Aquatic > Marine > Oceanic >...
TTGCAGAATCAGGTGTCGGTGTCCAAATACAGAGTGGCGCTGGTGTTCTTGTCCAATCTGGTTATGGTGTTATCATCGCCTCTGGCCTTTACGTTCAAGCTGGTGGTGGTGTTACTTCAGGTTCAGTTGTTGTTTCTGGTATTGTCGGAGTTAGCGGTCAGGTTAGTATTCTTTCTGGTGAAGTTCATGTGATGAGTGGTTCAATTACTGCGGTTGTACAGTCTGGTGCTTATCTGGCAAGTGGTTTGCATGTCACTGCCGATATTGCAGAATCAGGCATAGGTGTTCAAATTCAAAGTGGAGCTGGTGTTCTAGTCCAATCCGGTGTTAATGTAGTTGGAGTAACTTCGATTAGTGGGAATATTGTAAATATTGCATCAGGTACTTACATTGCCTCAGGTATCCATGTAATCGCAGATATTGCAGAATCAGGCATAGGCGTTCAAATACAGAGTGGGGCTGGTGTTCTTGTTCAATCTGGTTATGGTGTTATCATTGCATCAGGTCTGCATGTCACCGCTGACATTACAGAATCAGGTATTGGGGTTCTTCCTGCTTCTGGTCAAGGTGTTTTGGTTCAATCTGGCTTTGGCGTTATTGTAAAAGGCAGTGTTCAAGTTTCAGGCATTGTTGGTGTTAGCGGTAGGGTTGAAGTTCTTTCAGGTCAGGTTCATATTTTATCAGGAGAAGTAACCATTGGAACACCATCTGAATTGATAACTAATGCTACGACAAACCCACAGGTAATTGGGGCGCTTTCAGGTGGGGTTATCCTTACTTCAGGAGCGATTATAAGTATAGTTGTGAAAGCCCATAATGATAATAGCGGGGCTATTTATTTAGGTGGTCATACTGCGGGGAATATGCCATTTAATGGAGGTGGAATGTATTTAGATGCTGGTGAAGCAATAAACATAGATATAGATAATATTGGTAAGGTACATGCCTATGCTGTTGTAAGTGGAGACGTAGTAACCTATATTGCTAACACATAAATGGTGAGATAGTTGGCTACACTATATGAACGTTATAATGCTGGAGAGGACTCAACAGGTTATTGTTATGGTGTCAGACGGTATGCACAAACATTCACAGTAGGTACTGTGGGGGCTAATGTAAATCACAATATTTCCTATGTAAAAATGCTTTTTTATCGACAGGCATCTCAAACCAGTTATTTTGAAATACAGGGAGTGGATGGCAGTAGCAAGCCTGATGGGGTTGTACACAGCCAAGCAATTGTAGTAGACGCAGGTGCTGCTGCTCCGGCTGCATGGGTAAAAATAGATATGCCAAGTTATTTGCTTTTGGCAAACACTCAATATGCTCTTGTCCATTATAATGATGGAGATGGGAATGTTACTGGTGGTATTGTTTGGAGCCGAGACAACTCAGGGTCATATGGCGGTGGCAGTATGGTATATTCCTCAGATTCAGGCGGCAGTTGGACAGTATATGCAGCAAGAGATATGATGTTTGAAATATGGGGAGATATACCTGTTACTGGTGCAACAGGTAATCTTAATCTTTTGCTTGGCTGTGGTGGAAACAATGGTGCAAGGATACCACAAATAGCACCGCATACGATGGGATTGCCAAGACCACGAACAAGAATACATTAATAATAAACTTTAAATCATAGCATATTCATTCTTTTATTCATGGTAGATGTTATTGACGATACAACAATAGTAAATATAGATGTCCTACTAACAGGGTTACAGGATTTCACCAGTTATGAGTATTACCCTGATGTTGTTTGTACTGAATGTGGTATGACTACACCAGCTGTAGTCAACATCATTGCAAATAATATAACTGCAACAGAGATAATGCGTGGTAGCACAGGGTATATACGGACACCATGTAATATAACTGATTTTCAATATCAGATAGATACACAATGTAACGCTATCGCATCATGGAGCACTGGCGCATTAGGGGGAATAATTTGCGCTACGCATCATTCGACAAACATCCAAGAAGCGGCAAATCATGGTAATGATGATGGCGTGCTTTGTTATTGGATAAATAATGGGAACACAAATCACCCTCAGATTAGTCTGAGAGATGGGGCAAATGCTGCTATTGTTTCTAATGACCTTGAATATAACACAACATATACCGTGCTTCTTGAAAGAATTGGTCTGCAAGTAACACTCTATATATATCAAGGGGAAACACCTGTGCAGACTTTAACAACAACACAACTACAAACAACTCAGCCTCTCTATAAGCATATCTATCCATTAATGATGCGGGGAAACATTAGCCCTGACCCAGTATCATATATCAATATTATAAACTCGAATCTAAACATCCTCTAAAGGAAGTGAATTTATGGTTATTGATGACACTAAATCATTTAATGTGCAAGTGATAAGTACAAAAATTAGAAACAGCAACGGTAACAATTGGGATGCTATACCTGAAAACATACCTGTAGCAATAAATGACCTTTCAGGCCCAGGTACAGTTTGGCTTCCACCAAATACAGTATTTGACTTTAATTTTATTCTAAATCTTGAGAATGACCTTACTTTTTTAGGTGCTGGTAACACAACCGTACTAAAACGTGCAAACAACTCTCTCCAGGATATAATGAGAATCGGGGAATGGGAATCAACTGGACGGCATAACATACGCATTGAAAATATGCTTTTTGACGGCAACTGCCATAATAATAATGCAAAATATGAAGTAGAAAGCATTGATTTACGAGGAGATACCTCTAACGTCCTCATCAAGAACTGTTTTTTTAAAGACAGTGTTGGAACCAATATAGGGGCACATATATACACATCAAATATCACTGTTGACTCATGCAATTTTAATTATGTAAAACCAAAACTCGATGAGTGGCCATCTGCAATCTGGTTTGGCGGCTCAAACAATATTGCTAGAAATAATTTTATCAAAGATGTGTGGGCGGCAGGGATAGTTTTTGAAAGCATTACCGCAGAGCGACCTTCTATGAATAACCTAGCGGAGAATAATGAAGTAACAGGTGTTATAGCATATGGTTTATATATGGAGGGAAAAGGAAAATCCAAGAATTGTACGTTCAGAAACAATCATGTCCATGACATAGATTCTGAGGCATATTCCGAAACAAATAATATGGCTGGTGAAGGCATTATAATGACAGAGGGTTCTATCTGTGAAGATAACATATTTGAGAATATTTTAAATCCTAATTTTTCTGGCATACATGCCGTAGGTGATGTAACCATCCAACGCAATACAATTAGAAATATCGGCTATTTCGGGATATGGCATCATTTCGATAACACTTTTTTGACAGGAAATGCAACAATAAAAGACAACATATTAGAAAACATACATGGAGAATCAGCTATACGTGGTGAGACCAACTGTGTTGAGACATTGAGTAACAACACTATCACAAATGCCGCAAAGTATGGGATTAGAAGCTGCAACATAATGACAAACAACCATATTTACGGTGCTATTACTGGAATAAGCAGAGGAATCACCATAAATGATAATGATGTTGAGAATTGCACAATCGGTATCACTCCTTCAGTTGGAGCTGATGTTTTAAACAATAATGTCAAACATTGTAGTTACCGTGGGATACAAGCAACATTAGACAATATGAACATCAATGATAATACAGTTGAAGATGGAGGGGAAACAGGCATCCAGTTGGATAGCGCAAGTCAATGCTCTGTTCTTAGAAACACAGTTTTTGGTAGTAGACTTTATGAAATAGCGGAATCAGGTTCTGCGGATTACAATGATGTATCCTATAACATACTTAATCTAGGAACATGCACCCCACTGCTTATCATCGGTCCACATACAACACATGTAGGAAATGTTGTTTAGTTAGTCAGCTCGTTGCAGGTTTTCTTTTCTTCAACTGGATTATTTGTATAATAATTCTGGCAATTTTCACAAACCCAACCATGTTTAGTCCAGTTATCGCACTTAAAAACAGTATGTGTCATTGGTTTGTCACATTCAGGACAGGGCGGTATATTCAGTTTCTTCTTAGCCATAATTATCAAAATAGCATTGATACATTAAAAAGTTATGCAAACATTTAAATCATAAGGATTTGTTTATAAATAAAGAGGTAGAGGAGAGACATTCACGGTGAAGTATGCCCAAACCTAAAAAACGATTTTGAACCGTCTCTCCCCATGGTGAAATTTTTAACCGTGTTTTTTGAGTAACTCATCAAATTTATCCGAATCCTCTGCTTGTAAACCGGAAAGAATATCTAAAGTATCATTCAGAACATCTTTTATCTGAGCGATATTTACCTCGATTTTTCCTTCTTCTCTTTTTGCTATTTCTTCAGCAAGCCAATTCTGGCTTACACTTCCATCATCATTAAATTTTTCTGTCATATATTCACCTTTTGTCAAATGGCATAATGTCATTGTGACATATAAAACTATCGTTTTTAATCATACCCTGCTGAAATTATAAAGGTCATATCCTCTGTAATTCCTGGGACTTCAGCTTGATAAGAAACAGTACCCCAAAACCACCATGGCTTAATTGTAGTGTATTTTTCCATTAATAAAACACCACATGAACGAATACTGGTATAAAGGGTGATTTTTTTAAAAGGCCATGTAAAATACCACAGCTTCCATTTAATAAAAAAAGAAAGATTGGGAAGCACCTTTTTAGGCGCTTCAACATCCACGATCTGCACGAATGGATTAAACATGCCCGACTTCGATGGTAAAGCTTGTGTCTCCTGAAATACCAGGATGCGTAATAGTTTTTGTTTTTATTTCATCTTCAGTGAATAGTTCTTCCCAGTTGCTATCAGGTACTTGTATCATACCTTCTAGGATATGACCCATTAATGTATCTGCTGCACCATCATTTCTGACATCATAACTTATGTCAAAAGGTTCATTTGCTTCCACTTCGCTGGGGAATACAACACTATCGGTCACAATCTGGGCGTTACCATGCTGGATAACTGTTATCTGTAGCGTATATGAATCAGTTATTTTTGCCATTTTTTATATCACCAAAAACCATAATATACATAGTAATAAAATAGTTTTCGTAGTAAGATTTATAAAACAGATTACAATTACATGTCATTATGACACCAGATGAATTGGAAACAACGGATGAGGGTAAAAAGACAGGTGAGGATGAGATAGATACCGATGGAACATCAGCAACATTAGTACATGAAAATGATAAAGATAAGGACGTCAGTGGCGGAGTAACAGAGGAAGAGAAAAAAGAAGCCTTAGATTCATTCGAGATAACACAGGAATGTGACCCGTTGACTATGGATTGCAAAGAGCTGCAGGATGAAGCACAGAAGTTGACAAAAAAGAGCGAAGCATTGGGCAATGTCATAGAAGTCTATGATGAAGATACTCCTCTATTTCTAAAAGCAACAGAGGAAAAATCAAAAGTTGACGGCTCTCTGACGAAAATCTTTGATCGTGCATTTGGAACATGCATAACTCCTGAAAAAAAAGAACCAGAAAAACCAGAAACCGAACCAGAAAACATATAAATACATACAAAATAGTTTAGTCGATGAGCAATTATATCACAGTTCAGGAAGCTAGAACAACCTGGGCATCAGGGGATGTAAGTAAAACAGTATCTATAGAAGCAGTCAATACAGACTATTCATTTATAATTGTTAAAGGAACTGCCCCTAATGGCAATCAGTCTAACGCAGATTTTACAGCCAAGTTTAATGGTACTGGTGCATCTATTGATGAAATTATAATTGAACGATACGGCTCCCCTAATAACACTGCCACCACTCAGTATTTTGTTGTTTCAGCAAATGCAGATGCTCCAATTATCGCATTTGAAACTATTGCAACAGATGAGGTTGTATTTGGTTCAATCGATACTAGCAAAAATGAGACAATCACTGGTTTATTAGATACAGATGTTGTTTTCACGCAATCTCGTTGTAATGCCAGTCTCACAGATAACAGGGAACGGACATTGTTTCAAGGATATAGAAGTGGTGCTGATACCTTGACTTTGGAACGTGGCGGTAGTGGCACAGAAGTTATATGTAGATATTGGGTTATTAGATTCAGCTCTGATATTACGGTTGCTAAATATGATTTTACGATGACAGGTAGCAACGATATAGATGTTACTGTTACAAGTGTTGATGTAACCAGAACAGCTCTGTTTGTAAATTATGAGGCATCAGCTAATGGATTAGCTCAGGGATCTCCATATTTACAACTGGAAACCGACACTAATGTCAGTTCAAAAAGGGAGACAACTAACTGGCAACATTGATGGTAATTTTTGGACTGTAGAGTTTCCATCAGAGGTAGTTGTTGAACATGATTTAGCTCTTGATGCTGCCAAAGGATACGATTGGCATGATGCTTTGACCACTCCTGCCGCTTCTGCTAATAGTTTTATTGTTTCTACTAATGGTTGCACTGGTACTGGCACTGCTTTTCCCAGACCAAATATTATCGCATATTATGATGAAGACGTAGTACCAGATGACCAGATACATTTTGAAGCAGATTATAGCGGTCAGGAAAGAAAAACAGCTTGGTTCAGTGTAGATACATCTCTTTGGGTGTTTAGTGAGGCAAGCGCGGGTCAACTAATGAACTGGGCATAGTTTTATTTATCAGTGTATCCATTATTATTTTGGTGAAGTAGTGGCTAAATACTATTATCAGCAAGGTAAACCTGTCGGAGAAGTATGGGAATCAGGTAGACCACACTATGGAGATGAGGCCAATTTTCTTATACTGGCTGGCTTTGGCGTTGCTGTTGTTATTGCTACTGCTGCTTATTTCAAGATGAAACAAGAGGGATACTATGGTTGAAGCATGTTGTAGTTGTGAAGATATAAAAGGAATTGTTAGAGAGATCGTGAAAGAACTCTTTGATGAAAAACTCGCTAAATTGACAACTCAGGTAAAAACCAGAACGAAGCGTGCCCCTAGCGCTTATAATATTTTTATCGGCAAATGTATGAAAGGAGATGGAAAAACAATGAAGCAGTGTGCCGTGGATTATAAAAAACAGAAAAAGGAGGCAAAGTAATGGCATGCACATACGAAAACCATCATTTGGAATGGTACACTGAAAACCGACCTAAACAGGATGGACATAGTTTTTATAGCGAAAAGAAAATCTATTAGGGATGGTGGTAAATTATCTCTAGGTTGGTTTCCACCAGAAAAAGAGATGATTAAATTTGAATAAATATTGTAAAGACGGGTTTTTAACAATTAGAACAAGAATCCCCATAACTGAAATTGAATTTAGTGAAGTTGGACATGGATGGGGAGATACTGAAACAAGCCAGGAACGGCGCGGAACACATTATGCAGAATTAATGAAAAAAGGCATTGTATTTCCCCCAGTACAAGTTTTTGGTAAAAGAACATCCAATGACACTTATTTATTATTTGACGGTCATGCACGGGTTACTGCACATAAAATAAATAATGATAAATTTATAGAGGTAGATATAACCGTAGTTGACAATAAGGGGCAATCTATAAAATGCAAAAATTAAAAAAAATAAATAGTTGTGGTTTTTTCCATCAAACCAGCGAAAGCAATATGAAAAGCATAATAGAAAATGGTTTTGTTGTAGAATCAGGGGGCAATCAACGATTTACAGAGGGGATATATTTCCTAAAACATCCTGAAGGAGAATATGGTGAGAAAACAATAAGGGCATGTGTGCAAGGAAACTTTTTAGATTTAACAGATGATGAATGGGGTGATACATGGAGGGAATTGAAAAAAGAGCATAGGTGGAAAAACTATGCAGAATTAACCGATTATCTCAAAAAAGAAAGTAAAGCAGACGGGATAATTTTCCCTGGCATGTTAGTAGTTTGGGATACTAAAAAGATTAAGGATATACATAAAATCTAATACCAAATCTTTTTTAAATGAATAGGTCATTATGACATTAATGGCCGAGAAGGAGGAAGCACTAAACCAGCCTGGAGGGGATGAGGACTGCCCAGCCTGCAAAGTTGCTGTTGCTATGGGCATGTATATCAATGTCTGCAAGATGTTAGGTGATGAAAAAACCTGTGAACAATTATACAACAAAGCGATCAAGGAAGAAATATCTCCGGATGATCTTTTTAAAACAATCAAAGAAAAAGCAAAAGACAACAAGGAACAAACCGAGATACTTGAATATATAGATACATTGGTGAAAGATGCAAAAGAAAAACTCGAAAACGAAAGTTAAAAAAAAGAAAGAATCTTTAGAGGTGGATTCAACTCGTTTTAAAATACTTTTTACACTTATACGCAATGATAACTCAATGACCCTTACAGAAATAGCAAAAGAAACAAAAATTGACAAAGAATTAGTATTCCATCATCTGCCAAAACTAAAAAAAGACCATCTTCTCTTGGAATTGGATGATAAAACATACATTGCTCAACCTTTATTCTATGAAGACGATGTAATGGAAGACCTCAATTCATTGATGAAAATTCTGGTAAAAATAATGCTTCGAGAACTTAAAGAAGACATGAAAGGATTCCCATCAGATGAAATAGAGAAAGCAGTACAGAATAATTTGGAATTATTCATACAAACATTTAGCATAGAAATAATGGAATAGTTAAATAAAGTTTAATAAACTCCTTTTAACGTGATTTTATATACCTTCCATCCATTCTTAATTTTAGAAGGTGAAGTGTAATGGGGAAAAAACCAATATATATTTTCGGGGTTCGGTACGCCGGCCCTAGAGGACTGAGAAAATCACCAGGAACGAATTGGCTTGCTTCGTGTGTAGCCCGTCAAATGGCTGGCAAGAAATTCAACAACCGTTCAGCCGTGAAAGCCGCACTTAGCGTCGCTGCTGGTCAGTGTTCCGCTAACCGTGGAAAAGGGTTATAAAGTCATTTCATCGCTTTAAATCCTCTCTCTTTCTTTTTTTTCGACATAAAGTTTTATTTATTAGATAACCCATTGTTTATTTGGTGAAGTATGACTGAAGTTGAATCTTGGGGTATTGGTAGACCTGATTTTTCAAATAGTGTGGCTAAAGGGGCAAACGAGGCATATGTATGGCCTTCTGGTGGTATTACATCAGTCAGAGCAATACACTGGCGCATAAAAGAATCAAAAGAATGGTTAGCATCCCACAGGTTTGTAGCAGTGGCAGATAATGCGGAAGCGGTACTTCATATAAAAGTAGATGCAACAAAAGCAACTCATGGATATATTTCGGTTGAAGCCGCTGGAAAATGCTATGTTGATACATACGAGAATCCGGTGACTACGGACGATGGAACTGCCTTAACCGAAGTTAACATGAACAGGCAGACAGCAACACCAACACTTGTACCTAGCACATCTATATTTCATACACCGACTAAAACAAATGATGGAACAGTAATGGAATATGGTATGCTTGGAGCTGCGGGAAAATTTACAGCAGCGGGTGGAGTTGAAACAGGCGGTTACCGGCTTCTTAAACCAAGTGAGGAATATCTTGTTATAGTTACTAATAAATCAGGTGCAGCTGTGGATATTGTTATTCAGTATGGGTGGCACGAGCATCCCGTGTAAATGTGAGACAAAATGGTATATACTAAGGAACAGATAAGAAAATGGTGCGGTATTCATTGGACTAAACTTGATAATATTTTAAAAGAACTTGACAATAAAGATATAGATTGGGCATCTGCGGATTGGCCGACTATTTGCAGTGAAGCAAGTGATTTTGGTGATATAGAAGAAGCGGTTTGGAGCCATCTTAAATCAGAGGGTATTGTTGCAGGTAGAATGATCTCTGAATCACAGCTCGGTCATGAGATGGAGAGATATGAAGCTGGGGAAGAAGAATTTTTACAAGATACTAAAGAAGGCGTTAAAGAAATTCTCAAGCGTATCTATAAAGACCCTTCCATTTCCAAGAAACATAAAGAGAAAATGAAGCAGGTTCTCAAACAGGAAGGTTCTGCTTATTACGCTACGCTTATTGCATTGTATAACGGTGAATCTCAGTCTTTTGCTAAAAGATGGCTTGGCGAGGAAGTGATCGCACCGACACCAGAGGATGTTAAACCGCTTATCGATAAACCTGTTTTCAGTGTCTTGAGTAAGAGAGGTTGGATTAAAGCTATAGATGGCGTTTATCTGAAACAGCCAATGCGTTCTACTAAATTTGTCAAACTCATCCCTGAATGTAAACTTATCCATAGTGAAGAACGAGGGGAAGCTGGCAGAGTAGCAGTTTATAGAAAAGAAGAAGAACCCTTTGTAGAAGTTGTTTCAGTTAAACCCCATGAAGAAGTGTTCCGTGTGAAATTACCGGCGTTAGAACCAGTTGTACCAATTTCACCTATAATCGAAGAAAAGCCCGTAATCCCCGCAGAAATCATTCCTCAGCCATCAGAAGACCTTATATTGCAGTATGGTTATTCTGAATTAAAGAAGATAGCCAGAGATCAGGGCGTAAGA
>Ga0210003_1004879_pt1 | contig 10454 bp, 9 predicted proteins | sample LantaG_FD_182804 | JGI IMG/M metagenome (GOLD analysis project Ga0210003, IMG submission 182804) | Deep subsurface microbial communities from Baltic Sea to uncover new lineages of life (NeLLi) - Landsort_02402 metaG (SPAdes) (version 2) | ecosystem: Environmental > Aquatic > Marine > Oceanic >...
ACTACCACCCTACCAACAACAACAACCCCCCACCCTCCAGAGCACCTCCACGTCAAGCCTGGCAAGGGCGCCGCCTTTGTCCGCACCAAATTAAAAAACTACGTCACGGGCGGGACGATGGAAAAAACGTTCAGGGGTGGGGAGCCGGTCTCGACGGCCGAGGTGTTCCGGACCGACACCCAATACACCTACGCAGACGGCGACGACTACGTGTTCATGGACAACAGGACCTACGAGGAGACGCGGGTGAAGCGAGACGAGAGGTAAGAGTGGAGTGGAGTGGAGTGGAGTGGAGTGGAGAGAGAGAGAGGGAAAGAGGGCAGGTCGGAATGGTCGAGAGAGAAAAAAAAGCGCGAAGAAAAAAAACACTCACACTTTCCCTCTCTTTCTTTCTTTTCCCCACCCCACTCAATCAAACTCCAGCTGGGCCAAGTACCTCAAGGAGGGCACCGAGGTCCAGCTCGTGACCTGGAACGGGAAGGTCATCTCGGTAGACCCCCCGACCACAGTCGAGCTCGAGGTCGCCTCGACAGACCCTGGCGTCAAGGGCAACACCGTGAGCGGTGGGTCCAAGCCGGCGACCTTGGAGACCGGAGCGGTAGTGCAGGTGCCTCTGTTCGTGAACGCGGGCGAGAAAGTGAAGGTGGACACGAGGACGGACCAGTATCTGTCGAGGGCCGCGACGTCGAGCTTTTGAAGAGGGAGAAAGAAGAGAGGTTTTTTTCTCTTTCGAACTTTTTTTGAGGAAAATTTCTTCATCGCTTTTTTTCTGTCCCTCCCTCACCTTCCCCCGCTAACTTTTAAAGAGCAAGAGCGCCGCGTGAATCCCTCTCATTTGGTCCCCCCCTGGGTTTCTTTGTAACTCTCGCACTTTTTTTTTATATGAAAGAGAAGGAAGAGAAGAAGAGAGAGAAAAAGAGAGAGAGCATTTCGATGGATTTCAGAAAAGGCCGCGGAAGAAAGAAAAAGCAAGAGAATTTTACAAGCGGAAGAAAAAAACCCGACTTTCGAAGAAGAAAAAAAACAAAAAAATCTTTCTTCTCCCTTTTTTCTTTCACTCCGCCGCGTCAGCCACGGGGTAGCACCCCAGCACCCTCATGAACGGCGCGATCTCCTGCAGGTGCCTCAGCGCGTTCTGCGGGGCCTCCTCGGCGAGGTTGGCCGCAACGTCGACGTAGAAGACGTAGCAGAAGGGGCCGCGCGGGTTGGAAGAGGAAGCGTTTTGGTTTCGATGGGCAACGAGCGCCGACGAGCCGTTGCCGTCGCCGCCGTCGCCGATTCCGCTTGCTCCACCTCCACCTCCACCGCTTCCGACCAGCCCGCTCCTCTGCATCTCCTCGAGCACCGAGACGGGCAGCGGCCTCGACTCGATCTTGGTCAGGTCTATGTCCCTGAGAGCGAAGACAGAAAGAACCTTGAAGAGAGCGCCCGGGCCGTCGGGGAGAGCGACGGCGACCGAGGCGCGGAAGTTGCTCTTTTCCTTTTTCTTCTTCTTTTCTCCTTTCTTCGACCTCTTCTCCTTTGTCGACGAAGGCAGCAGTGCGGGTTCCCTGGCGAGGACCAGGAAGCGCGTGACGTTCGCCGGGTTGTCCTGAATCGATCGGGCCAAGATTTCCAGGCCGTAGAGCTCCGCCGCCCTCGCGCTCGCGACCGCCGCCTCGGCTCCTCCTTCGCTTCCGCTTCCGTTGCCGGAGCCCAAGCTCAGCGCCTTGGCCGCCCCGGCCGTGTCGTCGGCCACCACGGGCTCCACTCGCCCGCCGTTGAGGCTTCTCAGATAGCCGGCGACCTGGGCCAGGGCCTGCCAGTGGCTCGAGACCCGCCTCACGTCTTGCAACCTCGTGCCCTTCGGCGCCATCAAACAGTGGTCTACCTTCACCGACGCCTCCCCGACGACGTGCAGCCTGTGCCGCAGCAACAGGTCGTAGACGGCGTGGATGGACCCGCCCAGCGAGTTCTCGATGGGGAGCACTGCCCTGTCGGCTCTCCCGGAGCTCAGGGCCTCGAACGCGTCGGAGAACTGCTCGCAGGGTAAGGGGGAGCAGCCAGGCACAGCCGCGAGGGCCGCCCCTTCCGAATAAGCTCCCGGGACGCCCTGGTAGGCGACGCGCTGCGGGGAAGAAGAAGAAGCGAGAGAGTTGGAAAGAGAAGGAGAAGAAGAAGAAGCGTTGCTCATGACCCTTTCCCCTCTCATGACCCCGCCCCTCAAACCGCCGCTGCCCTCGGCGACCTCGGGCAGGCCCACGGGCTTGCCGCTCATCTCCGGGTAGCAGCCCAGCACCCTCATAAAGGGGGCGATCTCCCTCAGGTGGCGCAGCGCGTTCTGCGCGAGCGGGTCGGCGGTGTTGGCCCTGACGTCGAGGTAGAAGAGGTAGTTGAAGCGGCGGCGGCGACGGCGAGAGGACTTTTTCTTATCCGCAGCAGAAACGTCGTCGTCGTCGTCAAAGCTCGAAGAAGACAAGTCGCTTTCCTCCACCTCTTCCTCCTCTTCCTCTTCTTCGTCCGTCTCCTCGCCGTCTTCCAGCAGTAGCGGCGCGTCCCTCGCCGGCCTGCTCTCCACTTTCGTCATGCTGATGTCGCGCAGGGCGAACACCGAGAGGGCGCGAAAAAGCGCCCCGGGACCGTCGGGCAGCGAGAAGACGACCGAGGCCTTGTGCTGCCTCGCGTCCCCGGGGCTCGGCCTCGGCGCCGCGGGCTCCCTCGCGAGCACGAGGAAGCGGGTCACGTTGGAGCTCGCCTCGGCATCCTGGATGTCGGAGGCCAGGATTTCCAGGCCGTAGAGCTCGGCGGCGCGCGCGGAGGCGATCGCGGCCGTCGTGTTGCGTTTCGGAGAACCTTCTTCGCTGCCTTCGCCGCCGCCGCTCGCTGCTGCCCACCGAGCGGAGAGCTCCGCGGCCGAGCCCGCCGTGTCCTCCGCCGCGACCCTCGCGATCTTCTTCCTCTTGCCGCTGCTCTTGTCGCCGTTGCCGGAGGAAGAAGAAGAAGCAGCTAAAGAGCGGATGAATCCCTCGCACTGCGCCAGCGCCTGCGGGTGGCTGGTGACCTCTTCGAGCTCCCCGATCTCGGTCCCCTTGGGCGCCAGCAGGCAGTGCGAGACGGCGACCCCGACCTCGCCCACGATGCGCAGGCCGTCGCCGTAGCGCAATAACAGATCATAAACGGCGTGGATCGAGCCCCCCAGAGAGTTCTCGATCGGCACGACCGCGGCGTCGGCTGACCACTGAGCGGCTGCCTGGAAGGCGCCCTCGAAGGTCCTGCAGGGCAAGGGGTCGCACCCGGGGAAGGCCGCGAGGGCCGCCGCCTCGGAGTAGGCGCCAGGAACACCCTGGTAGGCGACGCGCGGGCGCGGGCCCGCGGCGGTGGCGGCGAGGAGCGGGGAAGGGGAAGGGGTTGGAGGAGGTGGGGAAGCGGTTGGAGGAGGAGGAGGTGGAGAAGGTGCCGTTGCGGAAGCAGCTCCGGCTCCTGCTGCAGCTGCAGCAGCGGAAGCCGCAGCGGTGGTCTCCCCTCGCTGCTGCGCCGCGAAGGCGACAAAGGTCGGAGGGGCGGCCCACCAGCCGGCGTCGGAGGCGGAAGAAGAAAGAGGAGGAGGAGGTTGAGAAGGCGCAGCCGTCGTGGTCGTCGTCGTCGTCGCCGCCGTCGCCGTTGATGATGCCATCGAAGCTCCGTCGCCGCCATCGCTTCCCTCGGCTGCCGATGAAGGAACCGCGTGAACAGAAGGCAAGAGCGCGCCTTCCTGCTTGCGCTGTGGGGTCGTCCTGGAAAACTGACGCCCAGGGACGCGGCTGCGCGGTGGCATCGATGCGTCGGCGGAAGCAGCGACGGCTGTCAAAGACAAATTCGACGTCGAAGCTGCCCTTCCAGACGCCGCTCTCACTTTCCGCCCGGTGGCCGCTGCGCTGCCTCCGAGGGAAGCAGGGAGGAGCGCTGACGACATCCTGATTGCGACGGGGACTCGCAAAAAGAGCTCGAGAGAGCTGTGGGTAGAGGAGAAGGAGAAGAAGAAGGAAGAAGAAGTGAATTCGGCTAGAAGAGGAGAGGTCAAAAAAAAAATCAATCGAGCTCGCTCTCTCTCTCTTCTCTCTCGCTCTCTCTCTCGCTCTCTCCACAACTCGCTTTCTTTCCTTTCCTTCTTCTTTCTCTTTCGTTCGCTTTGCTCTCGCGCTTCCGCAGAGCTCTATCTCCTCTTCTCTCTGCCTCCAGAGCGATCGGAATCAGAGCCAGAGAAAGCACGAAAGGCGCTCAGCTCTAGTAGCAAGCAAAAAAGAGCCGTCAAAGTCGTCGATCAATCAATCGAAAACAAAAAAGAAATGGCGCCCAAGAAAAAGGCCGAGGCCCCGGCCGAGAAGCCGATTATCGGCCGCTTTAAGAGCAACCTGAAGGTAAGACAAGGATGAATGCTCTCTTGGCGAAAAAAGGAGCAAGAAAAGATGGAATTAGGGTACAAAACGAGGCGAAAAGGGGGGGGGCGACGTTTTTTCTATCGATCACGACGGATTTGGCGGCCCGAGCATTTTTTCCTTCTCTCTCAACCTCTTCCAACTCTTCCTCTCTCCTCCCCCTCTCACCACCACCACCAACCGCCACAACCACAACCCAGGTCGGCATCGTCGGCCTCCCCAACGTCGGCAAGTCGACGCTGTTCAACGTCCTCACCAAGATGGGCATCCCGGCGGAGAACTTCCCCTTCTGCACAATCGAGCCCAACCACGCGCGCGTCAACGTGCCCGACGACCGCTTCCGCTGGCTGTGCGACCTGTACAAGCCGAAATCGCAGGTCCCGGCCTTTTTGGAGATTGTGGACATCGCGGGTTTGGTGAAGGGGGCTGCCGGGGGTGAGGGTTTGGGGAACGCCTTTCTGTCGCATATCGCGGCTGTGGACGGGATCTTCCACGTGTGCCGAGGGTAAGAAGAGAGAAAGAGAGAACGAGTTTTTTTTTTTTCGACGAGCAAGCGAGCGCGAGCGAAAGAAGAAGAAGAAGAAGAAGAAGAAGAAGAAGAAGAAGAAGAAGAAGAAGAAGAAACCCAAAAACTCACTTTCTTCTTTTCATCTCCCTTCGCCTCCCTTTTCTCTCTCCACAACAGCTTCGACGACGCCGACGTCGTCCACGTCGAGGACCGCGTCGACCCCGTCGCGGACCTGGAGATCATCCACGACGAGCTCCGCACCAAGGACCTCGAGCGCGCTCGCGGGATCGTAAAGGACTTCCGCGACCGCGAGAAGAAGCCCCCGGCCATGACGAAGGAACAAAAGGAGGAGATGACGGCCGCCATCGCCGTGGAAGCCTGGCTCGAGTCCGGCAAGGACATCCGCTTCGGGGACTGGAACGCGAAAGAGGTCGACTTTCTGAACGCGCACCCGATGATTACGGCCAAGCCCGTGGTCTATTTGGTCAACCTCACCGAAAAGGCCTACGTCACGAAGAAATCCAAGTGGCTTCCAAAAGTCCACGCGTGGGTGCAGGAGCACGGCGGGGACCCCATCATCCCGTTCTCGGGCTCGCTCGAGTCGCGGATCTTCGAGATGCCCGAGGACGAAAAGGCCAAGGAGCTCGAGGCCTTGGGCGTCGGCTCCGCCCTTTCCAAGATCGTCACCGCGGGGTTCAAGGCGGTGCAGCTCCAGTACTTCTTCACTGCGGGAGAGGACGAGGTCAAGTGCTGGCAGATCCGCAAAGGCACCAAGGCCCCGCAGGCCGCGGGCGCGATCCACACAGACTTCGAGCGAGGGTTCATCTGCGCAGAGGTGATGAAGTTTGACGAGCTGAAAGAGCTGGGGACCGAGTCTGCTGTCAAGGCCGCGGGGAAATACAGGCAGGAAGGGAAAGGGTACGTGGTGGGTGACTCGGACATCATCTACTTCAAGTTCAACGTGACGAGCTCGAAGAAGTAGGTTGGAGGAGAAGAAGGGGTGGAAGTGGGGTGGAAAAGAGAAAGAGAGGTAAAAGAGTTTTTTCGTTTCGTTTTTTTCAAGTGTTAACTTTCCGTTTGTTTTTTTCTTTTTCTTTTCTTTTCCCGCCGCCGTTTTTCGTTCTTTCTTTTCTTCTGAACTCTTCTTTGATACAATTGTTCTCTCGCTCGCTCGCTCTCTCTCTCTCTCTCTCTCTCTCTCTAAACGTTACCGGAGCTCGTCCTCGGTCCAGAGCGCGTCCTGGGAGTGCTGCCTTCCTTCCTCACCCAGACCACCGCCGCCACTTCCACTGAAACTCCTCCCAACTCCACCATTACTCTCCCTACTCTTCCCCGTGCCCCCGACCCCGAAGGCGGCAGCCAGCAGCGCCGCGGGGGCCCTCGCCACCCCGGACCCCACGGCTCTGGCCTGGCCCCACGCCCCGGCGCCCGCGGCACCAACGGCCCCCGCCGCCCTGCCGGCGGCGACGTCGACGGCGCCTCTGACATCAGACAAAACGTCGTCGACGGCGAACATCGCCCCGAAGTTGGCCGCCAGGCCGCCGGGGGGCGGGCCCGCAGGATCTGCGTAGTCGCTGGGCGGGAATGCGTAGGCGTGCGCGAGAGCCGCGAAGGCCATCTCGACACAGATGAGGAACTCTTGTAAAGCGGCAGCGGCGTCGTCGACGTCTCCTTTTGCCCAGTCTGGTGGCGTGAGCACTTTGGACCAGACGAGGGCGCCGATGGCGATGCCCTGCCAGTAGGAGGCGAAGACCACCTTTTTTATTGTTGTGTGAGGGGGATGGAAAAAGAGAAAAAGAAGAGGAAAAACGGTGAGGTCGTTGTTGAAGTCGTTTTTTTTTCGTCGTCGTCGTCGTTCTTTGAAAAAAAAGAAAAAAAGACCAACTCACCGCTTTCACCACCAGAAACTTCGACAGCGGCCTGATCGGCGCCAACTCGTGCCGCGTCCCCGTGTAGAACAGTACCAGACAGTAGAGGGCCCAGATCTGCGACGCGTTGTTCGCCAGCGCCGCCCACACAAAGGCCCTGTCGGCCCTGAAGGGGCCCTCGCCGCCGCCCATCCCGCCGCTGACGCCCAGCGCCGCCGCCAGCAAGCCCGCAGCTGACATCAGAGGGCGCACGACAACGTAGGCCAGGACCCCCTGCTGGCACTCGCGGAAAAAGGGAGCGCCCATCCTCCAGGGAGGGAGGAACTTCTTCAGAAAGCCCAGGTGAGGGACGTCGTCCTTGGCCGCGAAGTAAGAATCGACGTCGCCGTACTCGTCCTCGAGGTAAGCCCGCAGATACATGAAGAAGTTGTAGATGACGTAGGCCTCGTAGCACTCGCGGACGGCGTCGAGGGCGAGGCGGGTTCGCTGGGAAGTTGAAAAAAGATGACGAGGGAAAAAAACTCAAGTGAGTGACCCTTCTCTCTCTCTCTCTTTTCTCTGTCTTTTCTCTCTCATTTCTCTCCTCTCTTTCCTTCTCTCTCTCTCTCTCTCTCTCTCTCTCACCTTGTACTTCAGAGCGAACCAGCTGTTGAGCGCGTACACGGGCACCATCCACAGGATCCTCACGACGCGCAGCTGCAGGCGCGGGCGGGCAAAGTACTGCAGCTGGAGCGCCACCTCGTAGGCAGAGACAGGTAAAGCCAACAGAACAAACACCCCTGCGACAGCCACGGCCTGCGCGTGCAAGGTCCATCCCCCGGCGCTGGTGGCGGTGATAAGCCAGGGGAGCGTGCCCAGGGCGCAGAGGGCGAGGGCGACCCAGGCGAGGCGGAACCAGTGGCGGGCTGCTGGCATGGTTAATAGTGCTGCTTCAAAAAGTCGAGGTCGAGTTTTTTTGCTCGCTTTGAACGATGGAATCAAAAGACCGTTGCTTGCTTGGAAAAGCGCCTTGCTACTCGTGCGATCGACGTTCTTCGACTTGCTGCGTGTCGATGCCTGTCCGGTGTCTCGATCCCGGGGGGAGGAGAGAGCAGGGAGGCACGAGAAGAGGTGGCGGAAAAGAGGAAGATGCGAGCTTGAAAAAACTTGCGACGGATAGAAAATCAATCGATTGACGTCGCCGTCGTCGTCGTCTGAGTGGAAGCTCCTTCGCTCTCTGCCTCTCTCGAGCAGCGCGCTCCCGCTTTCTCGACGCAGAGGCGCACGAGAGATAGAGTTCGAGATCGCGTGGATCGATCGCGTGCCTCGGGAGTTTGAGGAGCGAGCGAAAAGAGAACACGAGGGAGAGAGAGAGAGAGAGAGAGAGAGAGAGAGAGAGAGAGAGAGAGAGAGAGAGAGAGAGAGAGAGAGAAAGAGAGAGAGAGAGAGAGAGAGAGAGAGAAGTCGATGTGAAGAAAAACCATCGAAAACGAGGAAAGAAACAGAAAACGAAACGCTCACACTCGCGACCACCTCTCCACTCTTTTTATCAATTATTTGCTCTTTCTTTTTCTCGGTTTACTACTGTTTATCAATGCTTTTCTTCTATCTTCAATGTTGGGAAAAAGTGCTGCTGCGTGGGGGAGGAGGGGAGGAGGGGGGGGGAGGGAAAATGAAAAAGAACAACTCGAAAAGGAGAAGAAGAAACAAAAAAAACACGCCTCCTCAAAACCCGTCAAACCCTCCGTTGCCGCTCCCGTTGCCCTTCCCGCTCGACATTGGTCTCCCTCGCTCGGGCGCCATCGCCTTCAGCGGAGGGGTCATCTTCGGTCCGGGTCCCAAAGTGAGGCCCCCGAGGCCGGCGAAGGGGTCTGCGGAAGCGGAAGCGGGAGAAGGAGCTGGCGCTGCTGCTGCCGGTGCTGCCGGCGCCGGAGCAACGGCAACGACGGGAGCAACGGCAACGACGGGAGCAACGGCGACGGGAGCCGCGGTGAACTCGGCGGGCGCCGCAGCCCCGAAAGGGTTGGACCCGAGCAGTCCCGTGGCCCCGGGGGCAAAGGAAGGCGCAGCAGCGGCGGTGGCGGCGCAGGGAGGGGACGAGGAGCCGTTGCCGTTGCCGTTTGCGGCGAAGAAGGAGCCCGACGCCGCCGACGCCGACGACGGCGACGCCTGAGGAGGAGGCGCTGCCGCTTCCACGGCCGCGAAGGGGTCGAACGGAGCAGAAGCAGCAGCCGCTGCTGCTGTTGACGCAGGGGCCGTCGGAGCTGCTGCTGGATTCGGAGAGAGCAGGTCCCCGAGGAGGTCGACGGCGGCGGGAGCAGCAGCATTAGCAGCAGCAGCAGCAGCAGGAGGCACGGCGGCACCCGAGGTCGAAGAAGAGGCCGAAAGCATGCCAGGGTCGTGGTGCTGCTGCTGCTGCTGCCTTGGGGAGGCCACCGCCGAAGCAGAGGGCGACGGCAGCGCAGATGAAGCAGAAGAAGAAGCGGTGGTGGGCAGGTGAGGAGGAGGCAAGGTCGCGGCCGGGGCGGAAGACACAAACCTCCCGCGGCGCAGTGGCACAAACGCCGGAGCCGGAGCAGCAGCCGCACTCGCCGTCGTCGCCGTCGCCGTCAAAGGAGCAGCAGCAGAGACGGCAACGGCAGCAGGAACGCCTCCTCCATTTCCACCGCTGCTGCTGCTAGCACTCGCCACGTACTCCTCGATCTGCCCCACGAAATCCGCGGGCGGAGGCTCCAGCCTCGGGAACTGCACAGCCCCCCGCAGCCCCACGACGCCCTCGGCCGAGCGGTAGAACGCCTGCAGCTTGGACGTCAGCAGCAGCGCGGCCCGGTAGCAGTCGAGCGCCTGCGTGGCCGCCTGCGCCGTCATCTCGAACAGCGAGTCGGCGAGGTTGATCACGCCCTCGGAGGCTGCCCGGTAGCCGCGGAAGGACTCCTTGACGACCGGGGCCAGCGAGGCCGCGACGACGGCGTCGGCGGCCGCGGCGCCGGCCGGGGCGCAGTCAGCGAGCCTGAGCAGCAGAGCCTGCACCCTGGGGAGCTGGAAGAGCAGGTCGCCAGCATTGAGGGAGCGGAAGCGCGAGCCCCGGCCTCCGCCGCCGAAAGAGGCAGCGGAGGCGTTGGAGGTGGGGCTGGCATTTCCATTCCCTCCTTCGCCGCGGTCGCTCTCGATCAAATAGTTGATCCTCTCGTAGACCTCGAGCTGCTCGTCCAAAAAGCGAGCCAAGGCGCGCACATAGCTCGAGAAGTCGAACCTCGACTGGCCCACGGTGGTCGTGTCGACCCAGCCGTCGAGCGAGAGGCGCGGCGCATTCTTGGCAGAGGGGCGGGAGGTCGGGGGAGCAGCGGGGGAGCCGCCGATGTTGCCCTGAGCTGCTGCTGCGGCCGTTCCGAGCTTGAGCAGCTCGTCGAGCAAGGAGGCGTCGCACTCGCGGATGAGGCGGTGGAAGACCATCAGGGTCTTGAGGGCGGTCTGGAATTTTTATTTTTATTTTTCGGTGGAAAGAAAGAGAAGAGAGAAGAGAAAGGGTCAGAGGGAAGAAGGAGAAGAAGAAGAAAAAAACTGCCGCAAGTTTGTTTTGCGTGCCCCCTCGCGCCTCTCTCTGCTTCTCTCTCTCTGCTTCTCTCTCTCTTCCCCTCTTCTCTCTCTCTCTCGCTCGCTCGCTCGCTCTCTCTCTCTCTCTCTCTCTCTCTCTCTCTCTCTCTC
>Ga0210003_1004883_pt1 | contig 10446 bp, 7 predicted proteins | sample LantaG_FD_182804 | JGI IMG/M metagenome (GOLD analysis project Ga0210003, IMG submission 182804) | Deep subsurface microbial communities from Baltic Sea to uncover new lineages of life (NeLLi) - Landsort_02402 metaG (SPAdes) (version 2) | ecosystem: Environmental > Aquatic > Marine > Oceanic >...
TATGATGATTCGCTATATAATAGTAATCCATGAACGCCAACCCTGAAATCTTGCCCAGTGCTTCTGCTTGAGATATTTGTGCTGCAAGAAGAACGCTTATTAATAAAAAAATCAGTTTTTTCTTCATCATGATCAACAAGTAACCAGAATCGTTTTCACGTCATATACTTTGTTGTCTTAATATGTTAATACATTTTTCCAATGAATTTTTCCAATCAGGGATATTTATTTTATATATATTTTTAATCTTTGCTTTATTCAGTACACTATATGGAGGTCTTTTTGCTGGAGTCGGATACTGATATGTCTCAATAGGATAAATATTACATTTAATACCTGCCATCTCTACAATTGCTTTTGCAAAATCATACCGGCTTGCTACACCTTCATTGCTGTAGTGATAAATCCCTGACTGAAAATTACCTGAATTAATTATATGGAAAATCACATCGGCTAAATCACGTGCATAAGTTGGAGTTCCGATCTGGTCGAATACAATCCCTAGCGAATCCCTCTCTTTAGATAAGCGAATCATGGTTTTAACAAAATTATTCCCATAAGAGGAATATAGCCAAGAAGTGCGTATGATTATTATTTCCTTTCCATGTTTAATAACAGCTTTTTCGCCTGCCAGCTTAGTTATCCCATATACAGATACAGGATTCGTTTTATCTTTTTCTGTAAATGGGATTGATGAATTTCCATCAAAGACAAAATCTGTTGATATATGGATTAATTTTATATTGAATTCACAAGAAATTATAGCCAGATTTCGAGCAGCCCTATGATTTACCAGGTCTGCCAGTTCTTTTTCTTCCTCTGCCTTATCTACCGCTGTATAAGCAGCGCAATTAACTACATAGTCAATTTTATGAGATGAAAAAAAGGCTCTTACATCGTCAATGCAGGTGATATCAAGTTCATCGATATCAGTGAATATGAAACTGAGATTATGAAATTGAGATAAATATTTTATTTCACTTCCCAACTGACCATTTGCTCCAGTAATAAGAATATTTTTTTTCATAAACTTCTAGCTTATCTGTCTTTATAATACTTTTTATAGAAGTCTTTAAAATCCTTGGATTTCTCTTTTATTTTCTGCCACCAATCAATATTCTCCTGATACCAGTGGACAGTTAGTTCTAACGATTCATCGAATTCCCTTTCAGGCTTCCATCCTAGGTCATGGATCTTCCGACAATCCAGTGCATACCGCCTGTCATGGCCCAACCTATCCTTGACCAAAGTAATCAAACTCCTGGGCTTTTCTAGTAAATCCACGATACGCTCTGCCACTCTGATATTCGCAACCTCATTGGTAGCACCAACATTATATGCTTCTCCTATCCGTCCCTTCCGCATAACAACATCTATGGCCCGGCAGTTGTCTTCCACATAAAGCCAGTCTCGAACATTCGTTCCTTTTCCATACAAGGGCAGATGTTTCCCCTCTAATGCATTACTCACAAAAAGAGGAATAAACTTTTCCGGATACTGATAGGGCCCAAAATTATTGCTCGGCCTGATAACAAGAATAGGCAAATCGTATGTCACCCAATAGGAATAGGCCAACCTATCCGCAGCAGCTTTGCTTGCAGCATAGGGCGAAGAAGGACACATGGGATCATCCTCCTTGAAATATCCTTCATCACGACTTCCATAAACTTCATCCGTTGAGATATGGATGAAAAATTCAACATCGGAATTCTTTAAAGCCTCAAAAAGCACAAAACTCCCGTAAACATCTGTCAGAATAAATTCGCCAGCATCCAGGATGGAGCGGTCCACATGAGTTTCTGCAGCAAAATGGATAATGCCGTTAACTCTCTTAATAATCTTATTAACAACCTCACGATCTCGGATATCTCCATGTATAAACTCATACCTGGGATCGTCTTCCACATCCCTTAAGTTATCGAGGTTTCCGGCATAGGTCAGCTTGTCCAGATTGATTACTCTGCATCGCGGATAATACTTCAGCAAATAATGGATAAAATTGCTTCCGATAAAACCTGCTCCTCCTGTTACTAGAAGAGTCCTGTCCTCAATACGGCGTTCCTCAGCCATCCTTTTTTCTCCAATCGTAAGGGATATCGTTGTCATGAGGATCTATACGCTGCTCATCGGGATTTTCATAATCATATACTTCTGTTGGAATGTTAACGATAAGGGCCTCTTCTTCGCTTACGCACATCCAACCGTGATAGACTCCTTTTGGAATCTGGACAAGCATTGGATTATGAATGCCCAGATAGAATTGGCTTATCTCCTTGAAAGTCGTAGAGTTCTCCCTCGAATCATATAACGCCAGTTTTATCATGCCATGGACGCAGGCAACATTATCTGTTTGCTTTTTGTGAAAGTGCCAGGCCTTCACAACACCAGGAAAAGTAGTACTCACGTAAACCTGACCGAATTTCAAAAATAGGCTATCATCGCTGCGCATAATTTCCATAAGCCTTCCTCTTTCATCGGGAATGACACGTAATTTCTTTGTTTTTACACCGTCAATCATGTTTCTCTCCCTCTTAAATCTGATTAAAATCCTTAAAAATATGAGTTAATTTAAATTATAGAGATTACATCCTGCCTTCGCTCGCCCTCAATGACAACAAAGGAACATCATTATTTCGCCCCTCACAATGAGCTTTACTTAATTCCGATCTCGCTTTTGTCGCCGACCATGAATCGGTAGACAGAAGGCTTCGAAGGACATTTGAAGATTCTCACTTCTCGCCCGATAAGACTCTCATCGATGCGGCTTCCAACATCTAGAATCTCACTTCCCTCCATAACGATGCTGCATTCGATCTCAGAACGAATGATTCGGCACTTCTTTTGTATAGATGTAAAGGGCCCTATATACGAGTCGGTAATCTCGCACCCTTGTCCTATAATAGAAGGCCCCCTGATGATACTTCTCTCCACAAGAGCATCTTTTTCTATCACCACCTGTCCGTTTATCCTTGATGATTCATCAACGTGTCCCTCTGTTTTTCCTTCTATTGACTCCAGAATCAGGCGGTTGGCATCCAGGATGTCTTCGATCTTCCCTGTATCTTTCCACCACTCGCTGACAAGGTGAGGCTGTACTTCGCAGCCGTGATCGACAAGATACTGAATGGCATCCGTAATTTCCAACTCATTCCGCCACGATGGTTTAATGGCTTTTACTGCCTCAAAGACATGGAAATCAAACATGTAAACACCAACCAGTGCAAGGTTGCTCATAGGCTTCTTTGGCTTCTCAACCAGCCGCACAATCTTTCCATCCTTAAGCTCGGCCACACCAAACATCTTGGGGTTTGGGACTTCTGTCAGCAGTATCAGGCTGTTAGGCTTCTTCTGCCTAAAATCATCCACCAAAGATTTGATCCCATTCTTCAGGATATTATCTCCCAGATACATGACAAAAGGCTCTTTCCCAAGGAAGTCTTCAGATATCATGACTGCATGGGCCAATCCCAAAGGTTCCTCCTGCTCGATGTAAGAAATGTGAATTCCCCATCGGCTTCCGTCTCCAACTGCCTCTTTAATCTCATCCTTTGTATCACCCACAACAATACCGATTTCCTCGATCCCAGCCTCTTTTAATGCCTCTATCCCGTAAAACAAAACCGGTTTATTTGCTACTGGGACAAGTTGTTTTGCCTGTGTGAAAGTCAAAGGACGCAGTCTCGTCCCTTTCCCTCCGCTTAATATCAATCCTTTCATCTTAAAACCTTATCACCTTAAGTTAAAATCCAGTCTACTGTGCTTATTGACAGAGGTCAACTAATTTTTTCTCTAACGACATGTGCACACATTTATCTGGAAATATTATCAATATATAGAGTCATTTTGATCTTGAATTTATCCTGATATAACCTAAATATTTCAAGAGAAAAAAACAAATTAAAAATATAGAAAATAGAAGTAATACTCTTAGTTCTCTTTTAACAAATTCAAACAGTATCCCGCTCAATGAAAATAAAAACGATATGAAAGTTAGAATCAATGTTGTTTTAGTTTCAGAAAAGCCTTTTCTTAAAAACCTGTAATGAAGATGGTCAGTATCTCTCTTAAAGATATTCTTCCTTTTATAAATTCTCCTTATTATTGTTACAATCGTTTCTAGTATTGGAAGAAATAAAATAATAATAGGGATCAATAAAACAATAGCTAATGAAGCCTTTCTTTGAATTGTTGCCATAGATAAAGCGGCAAGAATAAATCCAATCACTAAACTCCCAGAATCTCCTAAGTATATTTTTGCTCTAGGGAAGTTAAAGGGATAAAATCCGCTTATTACCCCTAATAAGACAGCTATAATCACAACAAGATAATATTGAGACGACAAAAATGCCAAAACTCCGAGAGAAAGGAGTGCAAAAAATGATATTCCAGCAGCTAATCCATTTACTCCGTCTATAATATTAACAGCGTTTGTTATGCCGCAAACCCATAAAATAGTTAATAAAAAAGACAGGAAAAAATTTATATCTTTAGATCCTACAAAGGGAATACTAATTTCTGCTATTTTAAGCCCGCCAAAATAAATTATTGCTGCCGCAATAATCTGGAAAAAAATTTTACTCAAAACATTTGACCCAATAAAATCATCATATAAACCTAAAGTAAAAATTATTAAAATAGCAATAATCAACAGCGGAATATTTACAATTTTATCGAGATCTTGGAAAATATAATTAGATGTAACCATGTGAATAAATAACATAGAAAAAAATACAGAAAAAAATACAGAAATCCCCCCGATTCTTGGAGCATTTTTTTCTTTAAAGATTCTATTGTTAAATTTATTAAAACAATTACATTTATAAGTTAATTTTGTTAAGGCCAAAGTTAAAATAAATGATATGAGACCCGAAACAATAAATGCTTCAGCTATTAGTTTCATTACAAATCTTCCTTTTTTAACATTCTAATCACTTTAGCACATAATTGCTGTTTTTTTAAATGATATTCAAATTTGTCCCAGATGATTTACTCGACTTCAGTGTAAACAGGATCGCTTTCTCTTCCATAAATATCAAAAGCAGTTAGTCCGTATTTATAAACTTTATCTTTATCCACTTTTCGTATCCAATATTCAAAAGTACCCACATTAATTTCTCTCAATAAAATATTTTCGCCCTCATCAATAAGATAAATTTTATATTTTTCTATAATATCTTTATTTTGAGGGTTTGCTTCCCATGCCAAGATATTGATATATTCTACTTGAAATAAAGATCTGTTTCTTTTCTTTTCTCCATGAAAATTTATTGGAGGAGAAAGAGGGGGAAATTCAATGTTCAAATATACAGTCAGCTTTTGGGGACTATTATCAGCATTATTTGATGTAATTATAACCTCTCCTTGATACGTTCCATAAGATAAATTTGAAATGTCTACTGAGACTTGAATTTCATCCCATTCGCCTTTTGAATTCCCTGTCTCAGGAGAAACATTTATCCAATCTTTATCTACACTAATGTTATAAGTTAATTCTCCTACTCCAGAATTTCTTATCTTGAATACCTGAGGAGGAAAGTTAGATGCTTCTTTTTGCCCTTTAAAAAAAAGAGAAGCTTTATTAACCTCTATTGATGGCTTTAGAATAGTAGCTTTAAGAGATTTATACCAAGTTTTAGCCATTAATTGGTAACCTGTCTCATTCGGATGAGTTGTATCACTATATAATGTTGTCCAATCTCCAGGATAATTATAAAAAGCATTAAACTGATCGACAAAATATAGCTTTAGATTGGATGCTATTGATCTAATTTTATTATTAAGTCCAAGGATTCGTTCTTTTAACATTTCAGACCAAGATAATCTTGGAATTATAGATGAAAGAAAGACTGTCATTTTGAAATCAAGGCATTTTTTTGCCATTTCCTGCAAATTAAAGGCGGCTGTATCTATTGAAATTTTTGTATCTTTTACATCATTTGTTCCCTCCATCAGAAATATAGTTTTTGCTTTATCACTATTTATCACTGAATTAATCCGGCTCAAGCCTTCGGATGTGTATTCACCCCCAACACCACGGTTTAGAACTGTACCATTACTTATATTGTCATCAATAAGCTTTTCTAGTCGTGGTATATAACCTTTGTCAGGAGCAGGGAGTAAGTTTATTATTCCATAAGTAATGCTGTTTCCAAAACCAATATATTTATTCTCATCTAATTCAAGAGTAGTGAGAAAGGAGTCTTTTTTATTTTTTGGAAAGAAGAATATTTCCTGCAATTCATGAGACTGTATTAAAAAGGCCTTAATTTCTGTTCCGGTTTGCCATAAAACACCAATTTTTCCTCCTGAGGAAATAAGCTTTGGAGGTCTAGTTATATTTTCATTACCTGAGATTTTAATCTCATGGCTCCATTCTTCACCATTTTTATGGATTAGCCATACTTCGTGTTTACAATTAATACTTTTAACCCAAGCAACTGTAGGAATCCCATCTAAAAACAATGAAATACAAGGAAAAGTGTCACCTGTGTTAATATTATTGGTAATTTTTTCTTCTTTATGCCATTTATTTCCATCCCAGTATGAATAATACAATTCATAGTCATCTCCGTCATATGAACTCCATACAACATGAGGAAAGCCATAAAAATCCAAAGCGATAGAGGGAGTAATATGAGGGACATCAGGAAATTGATTTAAGCTTGAAGGTTCTTTCCATTTCTCCCCATCGAGAGTAGTATATAAAATTTCGTCATAATTTCTAAGCTGTCCAACCCAGAAAAGCCATATTTTTCCTATCTCACTAATTATTAATTGAGGGTCAAGAGCTGAATAAGAATTTATCTGCCAACATTGATTTGTTGTAACATTTTTAACCACGATTGTGTATTTTTTTTGATAATAATTTATCCATGCCATAAACAAATCATTCCCAATGGAAAAATTTATATTGGGTGAAAAATTAAATCCTCTCATATTATCAGTCAAAGCGGTACGATTAACGATTTTGTTGTTTCTCAGCTGAGCTATATATATATCACTTCTTTCAGATTCTCTTTCTTCCCATACAAGCCATATCCTTCCTGTCTTATCTTTTTTCGCACAGATAGAAGAAATATTATCTGTATAATGAATATTTTGAATATCAGCACCCCTAAATTTGCCTTCTTGCCACATTGATAATCCTATCCCACCATAGGAAGTTATATAAACTATGTTTAAATTTCCGTGACGATCGAAGAAAGGTGCTCCATCTTTCCCTTGAATAGATATGACATTTTCTTCAGCAAATTGAAATTTAGCTGGAATAAATAAAATTAATACTAAAAGAGGAAATATTTTTTTAATCGAGAGAAAAAACTCCTTTGTGGTATTAACATTTACTTTCAAGTTAAATCTTATCTTTTTCATGTCATCTAAAAATAAGGTTATAATAACTCAAATTTGTTTGGCTTCAATCAGTCATTTTACATAAGAAGATATCGAATATCAAAATTTTAAATTAGTCAACATAAAAGGCTATGATTAAAAACTGTTGCTCCTTCGCTTAAAAAATAAAAGAATTATGAAAAATAATAACGAAAGAAAAGAAATAATAAAACCAGTCATAAGATAAAAAGGCTTTTTTTTGATAAAAATTTGAGTGTTATTATCTACATAAACTGCAGGCATGACCCCTAAGTATTGCTCTATATCTTTTAATTTCCCATCTACATAAGCAAGATAATTATCATTAGGACGGGGAATAATCACGTATCCTGAACATTTCTCTGGAAGATGGATTGTAATCTCTCCAATAGTGCTTTCGTAAGTTAGATTTCTAATTTTTATAACTGGAGGGTACTTATCAATATCGGAGATCAAATAAGGCCCTTCCGGGCATTCTAAATTTTCTACAACTGCAACAGCTCGCTCTAGTCTATGGACCCGATATTTTTTTTCGTCAATATTCTTTGCTTTATGTAATAAATATTTGAATGAAAGATCAGTTTCTTCTCCATTAACAGTTAAATAGCTATTGATTTCCGATGTTCTTTTAGTTGACCATACTGAAAGCATCGAGTGCGTCTTTTTATTTACAAGTGTTAGCGAGAATTCGTACTCTCCCTTTTCTAATTTTATGGGCTTGTCAAAACCAAAATATTCCCAGGTATTATCTTTAATGTACTTCTTGTCTTTTTTTGAAATACCGATGAGTTCGTGATTCTTCGAATCATACAATTTCAGTAATACATCTGAACCAAAGTTGTTATTTCCATAGTTTGCAAGATAAAGATTTATACCAGATAAACGCCTACTTTCCAATAAATAAAAATGTTGACATATTTCGTTGAAAGGAATTGGAGGTGAAGGACAATGGCTAATTTGGGGCTGTCTATAAAACGGGATATTTAGAATAGAAATTAATTTTTTTTTATTGACTGAAATATATTTTGCATTGATTAAAATATATCTTATAGTAAATAGATTCATTAATGGAGATGAAAGATCTATATTTCGTGATGAAAGATTAAATGAAGTAGGGCTTGAGTCTGAATTTGGGGCAAGCGATAGTAAGAGTTTTTTTTCTGCTTTGCTTCTGAAAGAATGACGATACCACTCAAAAAAATTATACGAAGATAAGGTCCCAGATATACTAAACGAGTTATCTGCAATAATAGATTGATAGTCCTTTATGTTCCTTTTTACAAAGTCAATCGAGGGCGTTAAAGGAAAAAAATATTCCGAACGGGTAGCACCGTTGAATTTATTGAAATACTTTTTTTGATCAATAAATTGGATAAGACAGAAAATAATCAATAAAGGTGTGATAAGCTTAAAAACTTTCGATGGTCTTTTTTTTAAATTCTGGAGGATTTCTATAAAAGAGGATGAAAGCAAAGCAATTGATATGCCGATGATTACACTCATTCTTTGCCAGGGATTGGAAGAGAACATCGGTATTTTACGTATTAGATTATGATTTATTAGACCATATGCAATAACGATAGAAATTATCATCAAAAGCAATGAAAAAATATAAAACGATTTTGACTTTTCAGACTCCTTTTTCACCCACAAATAAGGGAAACTGATTAAAGAAAAAATAAAGGCAAGGAAACCGCTATAGATAGAGGTCTCCACATGGAGATCGCTTGGGTTAAATAAATTTTTTAACTTTTTCAAACTAAGAATCGTATGAGCTCTTCCTCTGTAAGATAAATCTACATTTTCAATAATATTAACTAAATTTAATAAATAATCGCTGGAAATTATAAAAGCAAAAGCAACAAATAATAAGGGAGTGATGCTTTTTAAGAAAAAGGAATAAACGCTTTTAAAATTGAAGATGTTATATATTAAAATAAATAAAGCAACTGAATAAAATCCATAAGCAGCAACTGCAGGAAATGCTCCTTTAATTAAAAATATACTTATCAAAGTAGTAAGGAAAAGGTATCTGATTCGGTTAGAAATGAGATATGAAGCAACTGCCCATAATAACCATGGTATCCATATTGAAGTGTCTACTTGCAGCCAAAAAAACCATGCGGCATTAAAGCCGCAAAGCATATACACAATTCCCCCGAAAAGTGAAGCCGGATAAGAAAGAAATAATTGTAAGAAAAGGTAAACTCCGAATCCAGAAATTATTAATTTAAATAGCTGTGAACAATAATAAGCTAATGGATCATTCGGGATACATACATATATTAATAAACTTGGTTTCCATATTAATACATACAAGTTGCCAACTAAATCCAGCTTCTTTTTATTAAAATTTTTGAGATCGTAGTAAAATTCATTCTTAAGTTTGATCAATCCTGGAAACCTTGCATCTAATATGTCTGAGCGTTCACGACAACGAACCTTTATATTGGAAGGGACAACAGATGAATAGCCATGACTTGACACTAAAAGATCGAAAGGACCTACAGTTTCCTTAGCTAGCGGATTGGCTCCAATTGCTATTATTGCCAGCATAACAAAAAAAAGGAAAACAAATATATTTTTGTATCTTAATGCTGAGTTTTTTATATCAGAAATCATCTTTAGTTCATTATCGCCCGACCCTATTCTTTTTAGCCATCGATTGATATCCCATTTTACAGTAGTTGTAAAGAAATTAATTGCAGAAGGATTGGAACAGTCTAATAGCTACACTTTTTTCGACTGGAATGTACTCCCCCATGGTCACTGCTTTTGATACTTAGCAATATACCCTCTGCCTAGAAATCCAAACCTAGTTCTTGATAATTTTTCCATCTTGAGCCCTACCGAGACATAAAAATTAGAGACTAATCGATTGATAGGCCAGGGTAAAGGAGAAAAATGATAATAGTTAAATTCACTTAATATCAATCGCTCCTTCTCTGCAATACGATTAAAAAGAAAAGGTATGTGTGTTCTGAAGGGAGGATAGAGTAGAGTCTGCTTTTTAAGTATATTTTTTTTTATCCACCCTTTTATCTTCTGACCAATCAAATTATGAGCTAAAGGTTCAAA
>Ga0210003_1004888_pt1 | contig 10434 bp, 14 predicted proteins | sample LantaG_FD_182804 | JGI IMG/M metagenome (GOLD analysis project Ga0210003, IMG submission 182804) | Deep subsurface microbial communities from Baltic Sea to uncover new lineages of life (NeLLi) - Landsort_02402 metaG (SPAdes) (version 2) | ecosystem: Environmental > Aquatic > Marine > Oceanic >...
TACCACAGATCAACATAAACATCATAAAAAGTAGACCACCAGATAATACAAAGACGATAAGAAACATAAAAAAAACCATCAAAGGAAAAATATTCATACTCATAAGATCAGTAATAAACTCAAAACGACCATAATCAAGATCACGATTTACAACAGATTGAATATATATACTACGGTTTTCATGTCCATGACCAACACGATATTTATCAATAATTTTAAGAGTATTCCTTTTCAAAGATACATTAGCTGGTATAGAAGGATTATGTTTATTGGCTGACATACAAATTTAGATAGGTTAAAAGCTTGTATATAAATATTTGGCGTAAGTTAAAATTTATTATAAAAAAAGAGAGAGGTTTTGTTTATAGATTATTATTTATTATGTTCCTTAATTAAATTAATTATAAATGTATCCAAATTATCATCTGCATCTTTATTAATAGCAATATTATGTATCATTCGTTTATATGGATGATTATATTCATCTGGATTTTCTTCAAACAATTCGTTTACTTTTGATTTTATTTCAAGTTTTAACTGTTTCTCTTTTTCAAGTATAGTTGATTTTAACTCTGGTATTTCAAGACAAATAAAATCTCTAAGCATCTGTACTCTCTTACTGAAATCAAGTGTATCAGATGATTCCTTACATTTATCAATCATATATTTTATTACCTGCTTATTTGTTACTTCTTTTTCCATTCTTTCACCTTTGCATCTTTTATTTTAACCCATTTAGTAAGCCAGATATAACCATCATTTTCCGAATTTACATATTCACCAGGATATATCAAAGTTACTTTACATAAGGGACATGCTCGCAACCTCCTACGTATAAAAATACCTTTACACCTAGGACAAACTATAACATCTTTATTGCTGTCTTTTCCCATCTTATTCCATTTACCCATTTATTTCTTCCTTAATTTTTTGATCTCATCTAATAAAAATTCAATTGCATTAATTCCATTAAGACCTGTTCTCTGTTTAAAATCATCAGAGTCTTTATAATCCAAAAGATTAACCTTACGTTCAAGTATCCTTAGATTAATTAACTCTTTATGATTCTTCTCTATTTCTTCAATTTCTTCTATCAAATGCTTATTATGTTCTTTTTCTAAAGCCTGTATTCCTTCTGCACTTGTAAAATTATTCTGTTTACAAAAATCCTCAAAATTCTCCGTACCCTTAATTTTCATAATATCCTCTCTTTATCAACAACTAATGGTTTTCTTTTATAATAAAAAATAATAATCATCCCTTCCCACAATAACCAAGTAGCCACTATTGCAAAACCATATATCCATGAATCTTCAACTTTTATTATTTCAGTAGGTCTAAGAATAGCACCCATAAATAATATTGTTACCACAATTCTATCTATTGTATTCATTCTTTACACACCAAAATAATAATTTCAATTTATTATTACTTCTTCATCAGATATAAAACTCCACTTGCTAAATCCATACTTGCGTTCATATGTACGAACTGAACCAGGATAAGGATGATGACCATTCACAAAATGCTTCTGTACTTCTGGAAACTGAAACCATCTATCAGCTTTTAAATGACTAAGTATTTGTTGTATTACATCTTTTTCATTGACAAGAAAGGTTATATCTTCTACAGTCTTTGGTTCTTTTTTCTTCTGCTCTGATTCTATATGTGTTAAATCTAGTACGGCTCGTTTAAATTTTAAATTTACAATTGCACTAAGATTAATATCATTTACAACTTTTGCATCCCATCCGTTTAGTAAATCATTTGCTATTGGTTTGTTTACAAATGTTACATAGAATCTTGTTTGTTCATCAAACTCTTTTTTTTCATTTAAATCAGATAAATGTTTATTAATTAATTTAACAAGAACATTGTCATTGATACCTACTTCTATTCTATTTACTACAAAATCCTCAAAATGATATTGATTCTTAAATTTAGTCAATTGAGATAATACCTTTTCAAATGGTACTTTATCACGCCAAATATTCCAATTAATCTGAAAATCACCTTTACCAAGTAGATTATATTGCAACCATCTATAATCAGAATTTATTTTCTTTTTTTCCTGTCTACTTCTTGATATTGAAAATTGTGTCTTTGGTAAATCATCAACGCATGCTCCTACTTTAGAGAGGCAATTGCTTCTAATATAACCTATGCTCATATATTCTCTTTTACTCATAAATATTCCTTCTGTTTTAACCAATCTTTAATCGCCATTCTTAATACTTTTTCTGGAGATTTCTGTAATTTTTCACATGCTTCTGCAAAAGCAAATTTTAATTTATTATCTTCTAATAGGATTGGAATCCAATCTTTAGAAAGTTCATTATGATTAATTGGATCAATATTTGCTTTGTTCAATGCATCTAAAATATTACCATGCATAATATCATCTTTTATTTTGCAGGTTTCTGCATTATTTGCAGGTTTCTGCATAAATATCGGATTGTAAAAAAACTTTCCACATTTGAGACATTGCACACGTCTTGCCCTGCCTTTAAAATCCCAACCATAACCACATTTAGGACATTTCAAGTTCATTTAAAATCCCCAGATCGTTTTCTTTTTTTCTCTTAGGAATAAGAGTAGTCGTCTTTATTTCAAAAGTTCCATCTTGTTTTTTAATCAACATACCATCCTCTAAAAGATATTTTAAATAACCATATATCATTGTCTGTTTTGAATGATTATATTTTTCAAGTATGTTTTTTAAGAATTTATTAACACTATCTCTAGTAAAATAAGTTTTATAATTTTCATTTAATGCATATATGATTTCTTTTATTGCTTTCTTTTTGAAAGAAACATGTAAATATTCAAGTTTTTCAGTAATATTATTATGTAGATATATGTCATTTGTTTTCCTTTTAATTTTCTTTTTTTTATTCTTTATTTTCTGTTCATCTATCTTAATAAATATTTGCATAAAATCAGAAATTATCGGTTGTAATATGCCTAACTCAAAGTTTGCCTTTGAAACATCGCCATTATATTTTTTAGCGATTTTAATTTCTTCTTGTAATCTATCTCTACGTTGCAATATTTTTTCAATAACTTTTTCATATTCTTCCCTAATTTGCTCTTGAATCATACATATCACAAAGTTCATTCAAAAATTCATCATAAGATTTTCTAAATTTCAATTTATACAATCTATTTCTTGTTTCCGTCTTTAATTGGATTGTAGTTACAGTCATATAAAATCTATAATTCCATATACTCTATATATTTATAATACTTTCTATTGATTGATTAAAAATTATTATTAAAAAAGAAAAAAGAGGAGATAATATTATGTTTTACAATGTTAGAATAGTTGTTTCCTAGAACCAACAGCCATGATCGCCAAGATAGCCATACTCAAAGCAGTTATGATAATAACCACTATCTCAATATCAACTACTGAGCTAAAACCATCGGTTACATTTCCGATCAATGTTATGGTTTTGTTTTCAAGATCAGATCTTTCTCCAGCTGCAGGAAAACTGTCCTCAAGTGTACTACCAATTGTACCGATTATGTATGCTCCAACTGTAAGCATAGCGAAACCTATGACAATCGCCATCGTCATCGGGACAATAAAGGTGAAAGCGCCATTCCTTCTAACATCATCTTCTCGATGTTTTTGATTTGCCTTCATTTTTTTACACCTTCATTTTTTTAGAACAGTTGTTGCCTAGATCCTACCGCCATTATTGATAGAATAGCCATGCTTAACGCTGTGATTATAATAACCACTATCTCAATATCAACTACTGAGCTAAAACCATCGGTTACATTGCCGATAAGGGCTATTGTACTTGCTTCGTTGTCAGTAGTTCCATCTGCGGTAATGTTGTCCTCAAGTGTACTCCCAATCGTTCCTATAACATATGCTCCAATAGTAAGCAGGGCGAAACCTACGACTATTGCCATCGTCATTGGTACAATAAAGGAGAATGCTCCATTCCTTCTAACATCATCTTCTCGATGTTTTTGATTTGCCTTCATTTTTTTCTCATCTCACAAAATATTTTTTTTTAGGGTATATCAGCCTAGAAAGAGAAATGTTGCTAGTTAGTATATAAAGAGTTGGCGTTATGAATTATTATTATAAAAAATGGTTTTACTCCATATAGAGTATTTATTAATATTTATTAAAATATCTTTCTTGTAAGTATAACTTTCTTCTTTTTACCTATTGGCTCTATTTCTATGTTAACATTCTTAGGTAATGTTACATATCCTCTTTGACGCCATCTTGCAGTGCTACCAGGGTTTAATAGCTCTTTTTTTATTACATCCTTGCATTTACGGCTTATCTTCTGATTTACAAACTGCCATTTTTTGTTTCCATGTATTAGTTTAAATTCTACAACAGGATAATCTAATAAATCATTAAAAATACGGTCAAGGATTTTATCTTCAAAAGGATCAATGAGTATAACTCCTTTATTATTATTTCTAGGCATAGTGATATACCAACTATTACTATTTTTTATACATCAGGATTCTCATACCAGGGATTATTACGCAGATTATAAGATTCCATCATTTTCTCCCAGGGTTTAAGATAGAATAGATACAAGCAGAATAATGCAAATAAGATGCTAAAATAGGAGAACAATAAAAAGAACATTCCGAACGGTGCAAGTTCATACATGGGATTACTGACAACAGTACCACTTGAATCAAAACCATATAGATCAATACCGAAATAAGTAAGTGCGGTCATAAAACTGAAAATACCATTGACAAAACATAATATAAGTGCAAAACTTGTTTTAAGAATAGTTTGTTCTTCCATAAATAATAGTATACCTATAAATAGAAATAAAAATAATGATAATATAGTATATACAAGTGTTACATCAAGTGGTATTAGCATATTTGTTTTTCCTCCTTAAAAGTTTTATTATTATTCATTTAATAACTTCTCCTGTAGTCTTATCATTTCTTTTTTAAGTTCTATTATTCTTTGTTTTATTTTTTTAACTTCATCATTTTTCATCATAAGGCTTTTCATCCTCTTCTTTTACTAAGGAACAATCCTAATATAAGAACTGTTAGACATATAGCAGCTATCACACTAAACATGAGACTTACCTGTTGCCCCATGCCATCTACAAAAGCTCGTTTACCACCATAAGCAGCAAACGTAAGTAGTATAGCTACAAGTGTAGCTCCTACATTCTTACTTGCACCATATACAAGTCCTATCATACCAATAAACAAAAACACCCATACAAAATCAGAGACATAAATCATATATGGACCAAATGCAAACTCAGGTAGATTATCAATAAAGTTTTCAATATCATAATCAGTTTCACTCTTAGTAGTAAAAGTATAGCTTTTATTATCCCAATCTTCTCCATCAGTCGCATTCACATACCAAGTATAAGTTGTACTAAAATTAAGACCAGATATTGTACATCCTTTAACACCATTATCTACATTATTTGCAGATATACTTCCTATGTTTGGATCTGTCTCTATCGTATAATTAAAAAGACTATTTGCATCAGAGATAACAACGCTAAGATTAGTTGTATAAACAGATATCCATCTTTTACCATCTCTTGGTATAGGATCAGTAATAGTTGGAGCAGTGTTAAGCTCAGTAGTGAAACTAAATGTATAATTATTCCAAGCCCTGTTTGTACTGTTATCAGATATATTCAGACTAATAAAATATGTCTCTCCATACTCTGTCATATTCCAATAATAGGTAGCCTCCTCCTCATTTGATGCAACCCAAAAACCCCAATTACCACTAGCACCCCATCCATTCCTAAGATGCCATAAACCGTTATCCTGAAAATTCCAACCTCCATCACCGTTATAATCAAATAAAAAAGCCTCCCATCTCTCAGCAGTTCCATCTAAATATACATCTCGTCCTGCATATTGAACCCAGCTTCCTGTATAATTACTCCAAATAGAAACCCTAAGATTATCATCTTGATAATCAAATAATTCTGCGTTAATCGTAACACCTGCAATTGATACATCAACTGCGCCATCAACTGGAAGAGTCCAATTAACCTGAGGAGTATTTATACTAGTTGTAAAATTATAAGTTTTACTAATATTAATAGTCCCATCATATGCTGTCACCTTCCAATTATATGTAGTCTCATAATCGGTTACATTTGTATAATTCCAATAGACTGTATTACCAGAAGATACACTACTATTTGTCTGCATTAAAAACCATACACCTGTCTCATTGTAATGATAGAAATTAACATCTATACTGTCAAGATTAGCATCAGCTACAAAAACATGACAAATCGGTGTAAGATGTACCATTGTTGATTCATCACTAGGATAAGGGTTACTTATCGTAGGTGCGCTATTTGGAGGTGGTCCACCGCCTGGATCACTCTCTACCGTAAAATCATAAGTCGTATTCGTCCAGCTAACTCCATCAGTTACACTTACCGTCCAAGTATAGAATCCATCATAGTTAAGACCTGCTATAGTACAAGTTTTAACACCATTGCTTTCATCATTACCACTACTGCTTCCTATATCTGGGCTGGTTGTAATAGTCCAGTTAAAAGTATCTTCACTATCTGCAATAGATACAGATAAAGATGTTGTGCCTACGCTAACGCCATAAACTCCATCACCAGGACTTGGACTACTGATAACAGGTGCAGTATTTCCCTCAGTAGTAAAACTAAAAGTTTCATTCGTCCAATCTATTCCATCTGTTACATTCACACTCCAACTATAAATAGTACTATAATTAGTCATACCCCAATCATCAGTGACACTCATATTCCCATAAAAACCATATCTTCCACTATCTTGATTAAAAGGATCAGTTGTAAATGCACTAAGATCATCTGCCTCCCAATCACCATCACTATCATAATCTAACATGAATAAACGCCAAACATCCAACCCAACAGGATAAGTTATCTGCGTCCAACTTCCAGTAAAGTCACTCCAAATACTTACATTCATAAGATTACTATCAGAATCGGTAAGATATACATTAACAGGACTACCGCCAACAGGGATATTTGTTGCACCATCAGATGGAAATTCACCAGATATAACAGGAGCAGAATTACCACCACGATAAACAGTAAAAATATAACTTACACCACTATCAACCGTTATATCAATACATCCTGTACTATTTGAAACAAAACTAGAATCAGAAACACTATCTAAATATATATTATAAAGTATGTTTACTGCAAAACCAGAGATACTTATAGTAGTAGTTCCACTCACCAAGTATACCTCAAATTCAATAATCCTACTATCTGAAACACTAGTAATAGTACTATCATTAATATGCCTAAGAGTAATAAGAATATTACTAGGACTTGTAACATTAAAACCAGTATTATTAAAAATAATATATGTATCAGCTATTATTATACGACTAAAATTCATAGCAGCATTTACCCGATACGTCTCATTTTCAACATCAAAATCAACACCAGTATCAATAATTACACCATTTAATACAGGAAGTAATATTGAAAACAACAACATTATTATTATAAATAACTTTGCGGTTGTCCGTATAAGACCTTGAAGCTTACGGGTTTTTTTCAAAAACAGGACTCCTATTATTCCGCATTATTAGCCTTTATATCATTAGCACCAGTATTGACTATACCATTAGTACAACCACGAACATTATTACCTATATAGATATTCCAGAAGCAAGCACCTGTATCATCAATACCATCTGTGAAACCAACACAACGATTACCAATAAATATAGAATCAGTACAAGTATTAATAAAGATACCATCACTCTCAAATCTACCATCATCGTCAATTATAATATTATTGCTCACAGTAACATTATCAAGATTTTCAAGCTGTATCCCTCTAGCATCTACAACATCATTAATGATATTACCTAGAATACTCACATAATGAAATCCTGATAGAACATATATAGCAGTTGTTGAAACATTATAGATATGATTATCGCAAATAGAAAGCATCCATCTATTACTATATGCTGCCTCTGCTTTTATAGCATTACCTGTTATTCGAGCAATAGTATTACCAGTTATTTTAGTTGACCAAGCGGTATAAATAGCATCATCTCCTGTATCATATATATGATTATTTGCTACTGTTGAATTACTTGTACCTGTTGTAACCTTTATACCCATACCTGTAATATATTGTATATAATTATCAGTAATTATAGAAACAACCGCACCACTAACTATTGCATCATGGCTAGTAGTAGTACCTATATTTTTAATTGTATTACCAGATACTATAGCATGTTTTGAATTAGCTATAAAAATAGCATCATCTGCGGTATCAAGCACTATATTATTTGTAATAGTTGTAGAACCAGTAAGTGTACCTGTTGTTCTTATACCCTCTCCATATGTAACTTTTTCAACAATATTACCAGTAATAATACTATTGTTACCAGCAGTTACTATACCACGATAATAAACATCATAAATACGATTATTTGCTACAGTACAATTTCCACCACCAACATCAATGCCTATGCTGTATTCCTCAGCTACAACACCTATAAACGAATGGCTAGATATATTATAAATATCATTATTTATTATAGTTATATTCTGTGCTTTATCAATGTTACCATCAGCACCAGATGCTTCAACATGAACACCATGCCCTATCTCACCAGTTATAATGTTACCATCTATAATATGATTATGTGACGTTGTTTCCCCTGTCTCAGCTTCTGATACTACGCCGCAACCATAAGTATCCTTTATGAAATTGTTACGAGCAATACAAAAACTTCCACTAAACCAGATTGCACCACCATATCCACAATGTTTTTTGTTTTCAAAATAGTTATTCTCAATAATGATATTCTTTGTTCCTTCTTGACAGTCAATAAGGCTTTTTGCGCTATTAAAGAAATAGCTATCTCGAATAGTAACATTATAAGAAGTACCCGTTATGTCAATACAACTCATACTGTTATCAGTCTGAGCGCCACCGTTACCACGAATACAAATACCAGAAATAAGTATGTTGCTTTTACCATCAATCTTCAATACATCATCATTAACACCATCAGCGAGATAAAGTATACAGCTTTTACCACTGCCTTCAAAGTTAATATCATCATCCCAATCAATACCAGTAGTAGTTATATTAAACTCAGTACCATATATCGTTCCTCCTGTAGTAAGAACATCTATTGCATCCTGCAAACCATCTTCTGTCTCAGGGTAATAATGACCATCACTTGTCCAAATCTTATCATCTTGTAAGCTGTCGTAGTCATAGCCGATGTTGTCATAAACCTGTGTATTAGAACCTAAACCAGTATAAATACTTCCAGTAACATCATAAAAAATATTATCACTAATCATAATATAATCAACTTTACCATTACCATTTATACCTTCAGCACCAACATGACCATTCTTTATTATATTACCATTTATATTAATATTACTTGATACGCCACTATTAAAAAATATAGCAGCATGAGTACCAATACTACCATAATCACTAATAACATTATCAGAAATAGTACTATTAGTACAAGCACCATCTATATAAATACCATAACTAGCACCACCATTTAAAACATTATCAGATATAATATTACTATCACCATTCAATAAAAAACAATTACCACTAGAACCATCATTACCAACAGTATTACCAGAAATAGTACAAAAATTACTACCACCAATTTTTAAAGCACCATTCATCACACTATTACCAACTACACTAACAAAATCACTATTAGTAATAACACTTATACCACTCTGATGAGGATAAGGACCAGCACCACCACCATATACAACATTACCAGAAATAACCCCATAATCAGGGCCTATTTCATAAACAATTTCATTAACATAACAATTATAACCAATATTATTAGATATAATACAATAACCATCACTACCTGCCCATACTTCTATTCCATGCCACCAAGCATTTCTTACAATATTATTTGTAAAAATACCATAACCACTATTCCTATACAAAATACTATTATGAGAAGTATTAGTTATATAACAACCCTCAACTCTAACATATTCACAATTTTCAAAATAAATACCATTTAAAAATAACTCATCAACATTAGCAACACCACCATTTCTCATAATTGGACTATAATCTTGATTAACATTATTACCATTCAAATTTAAATTTTTGATAGTAATATTATTCTTACCATTAGCATAAATAATATTATCATTTAAATTAACACCAGCATATAAATAACTAGAATTACCATTTCCAACCAATAACAAATTAGAAATCAAATCAATATCATCATCAACAACAATATTACAATCAGGTACATCAACCCTTCCACCATCACTACTATTTAAATCCCAAATCGCAGTCTGTAAATTAGCACCTGTAGCAGCCCAGTAACGACCATTACTATTACGGATAAAAGTCTCAACATCATCAGATGAATCCGTTATTGTA
>Ga0210003_1004889_pt1 | contig 10433 bp, 14 predicted proteins | sample LantaG_FD_182804 | JGI IMG/M metagenome (GOLD analysis project Ga0210003, IMG submission 182804) | Deep subsurface microbial communities from Baltic Sea to uncover new lineages of life (NeLLi) - Landsort_02402 metaG (SPAdes) (version 2) | ecosystem: Environmental > Aquatic > Marine > Oceanic >...
TTAAAATCATCCCCCCAATTTCCTGGGTAATTATCTAAAGAAATGTGATCAACAACATTATCATTTAATAAGTTTTTTAATAAGGGTAAAACTTCTTTATATGATTTTCCTGTCATCTTATCTCTAAGACTTTCATTAAATTGGTTATAGTTCTTTATCATACTGATAAATTATTAGTTTTTTCTATTTCATCATATCCAATTTTAATCATGTTTTCGATGTTTTGTATTTTCTTTTTATTTATATTAATTGATTCGTTATATTTATCTACTATTAATTCTTTTATAATTTTTAGTGCATCTTTTACATTATCGGTTTTCATATTCATATTTGGTTTCAATATATCATCGTTATGAAAGAAAGATATATCCCAAGATAAATCTTCAAATTTTAAATATATGTAGATATCACCATCTAAAGGATAATTATCATATGATGTTCTATTATCACCTTGATACATTTTATTCTTTGTTTTAATTCTTAATGTAATACTATTTATAGCTCTTACAAAATCAAGATCTAATTGATAGTCATTCTTAAATAAGTCAACTATTTTTAACATTTCTGTTGCAGCTTCAGTAAAATTAGGTATTATTATATCTAAATTTATACCCATATCATATAGTAATTTATATAAATTATTAGATATTGATCTATTTTTATATAATTCAACAATTTTATCTTCAAGTGTACCTTTTTCTTTCATTGAAAGAATAATAGGTTTTAATATGTCACTAGTATTTCTTAAATTATCATCTTTATTTAATAAATTTGTTAATCTTTCTTCATCAGTAGAACCCATTTGATTTAAAATATCTTCATCAGATTTACCTACCATCTTATCCCTAAGACTTTCGTTATATTGGTTAAACTTTTGTATCATTATTTATATTTTCCAATTCTTTTTTTATATCATCTATTGTTTTTTGATGTATATTTATTTCTTTTTGGTGTTGTATTATTTCTTTGTTAAATGATTTATTTGTATCCAATATCATTTGTTCATAAACATCATCCCACGAATCAAAATACAATGGGTCTTTTCTCCCATTATATTCAAGTATATATTCCCATTTTTTACCATCATAAGAAAATTCAAATTTAATATACCACACATGGACACCGAATAGATTTATATTTTTATCGTCATCACTACCTGTATTAAATCGAGTGAATTCAAATGGTGGTTTTATACTATCTTTAGCACTTTGAACTATTTTATACATACGATACTTTTCTTCACCCATTTTACTTCTAATATCTTCTTCGGATACAGGTGTCATCTTATCTCTAAGACTTTCATTATATTGTTCAAATTTCTTAACCATACTATTATATATTTATTTTAGGTTTTTTATTATAATCCTAATTAAATTGTCTTTATTAATAGGTTTTGTGATAAAATCATTTACACCCATTCTTTTTGCTTTTTCTCTGTTTTCTTTTTGAGCATAAGCAGATTGTATTATAATTGGGATAGCTTTATCTGTTTCTCTTATTAATTGAGTTGCTTCATATCCATCAATTTCTGGCATATCTAAGTCCATTAATATTAAATCAATATTTTTTATTTCTAAGAATTTTTCGATACATTCTCTACCATTCATAGCTTTAATAATATTAACTTCATATGGAGATAACATATCATATAACATTATTTGATTAACAACTAAATCCTCTACAATTAATATTCTTTTGTTATTCAGTTTAAGATAATCTATACTTTTAACATCTACTTTTTCTAGTTTACTATTACCATCAATATTTAATGTAAATGTTATTTTAGTTCCTTCATCAAGCTCAGAAGTAATATCATACTTCCCACCTAATATGTTTATGTATGATGAAAAAATTGCTAAACCGAGTCCAGAACCCATTGTGTGTTTATCAATCTGTCTAAATCTATCAAATATTATTTCTTGATATTTATTTTCTATACCAGAACCAGTATCTTTAATATAAAAAATTATATCATCATCTATTATATCATATCCTAAATTTATATATCCTTTTTCAGTAAATTTAATAGCATTTTCTACTAATCTATGAATACTTTCTTCGATAATATATTTATCTGAATTGATAAGATGACTACGATTATTATCTATTATTAAATATAAATCTTTATTAGATTTTTTTAATTTAAGATTATAACTGAATTGAATATCTTCTAACATTTCTAATACATCAAATGTATTATATTTTATTTTAATTTGATTTGAGTCAATCTTAGAAATTGTAATAATATTATCTATAAGGGATAATAAATAATCAACATTTTCTGTAATGATTTTAGTATATTCTTTTAAGGAAGGATCTATATTTTCGTGAATTATTTCAGAGAATCCGACAATAGCATTCATCGGTGTTCTAATTTCGTGTGACATATTTAATAAGAAAGCATCTTTTAATCTCTCTGAATCCATAGCTTTTTCTTTTTCCCTTTGTAATCTAACATTAGAATCCACAAGTTCTGTAATATCGGTAATCATCATATAACAATATTCGAATTCATAATACTTAACCAAATTTGTTACAATTTTTAATACTCGAATTTCATCTTCATGTTTAATATAAAATCTATGTATAAATTCTTTTGATGGATTAGTATGTAATGTTTCCCATAATTCTACCCAATCACTTTTTTTAATATCGGATGCCATTCTATAAATCATTTGTCCGTTTATATCAACATCCCCTGTATATCTTTTTGTAGATTCATTATGATATACAATTTCACCGTTTTCTTTAATCCATAGAATAGGTAATATACTATGGTCTATTATATACTGTGATATTTTATAATCATTGTGTTTGGTTGCCAAATATGTTATATCAGATAAAATAAATATAATAAAATTATCCACAATACTTTTATCTAATCTATAATACTTATCACCGATATCATGTTTAATATAAAAAGAAATAAAATCAGAATCAGAATCAAATAATTTTTTCAATTTTTTTTCATCATTTACTGATTTAATATCTTTGTTATTAAATATATCGTTAAAGAATTCATGAACTCTTAGAAATTTTCCGTTTTTATCACAGATTGATACACCTATTAGTATATTTTTATCTAAGTCTTTTAATAGACCGTTTTCCATTTATTATTTCTTGATTTTTTATTATATATAAAAACCAGGATTCAAATGGGTGGTTAATCTAATAATTTACGTTTATAATAATCGAAGATGTTTGTTACTATTTTTTTATATTTTAATGGAAAACATATTGAATCATGAACAGTAAATAATTTTATTTCCGGATTAGTTTCCATTAAATGATTTATCACTTTATTAAAAATAAATTCACTCTCTAAATTTTGAAGTGCATGACTTAATGTTTTATAATCATTTTTAGATCTTTTATAATCCTTTATGAATTTATAAACCGTTGGGAATACGGAATAAAACATTTTATTATATTTTTTTGAATCACCATTTTGACCAAATAGTACTTTATACATCATAAGTTTAGCTTCATCTCTTCCTTCTACATCACATTTGTTTATTAATTCTTCATATATTAATCCATTACTAACTAATTCGAGATATCTTGTTATTTCGGGTTTAATTATTTCTGATATAGTCATTTCTTTTTTCATAAGAACTCCAAGAAATAGTGGTTGAGAATTACTTAAATCAATTTCACTTAATATTTCACCATCAATTGATAAAAACATTTTTCTAATTTCTCTTTTAAGAACAGTAAAATTAGTATGTAATCTTCCATATTCATCAAATTTAAAAAATATACGTTCATTTTTTAAATTTTCTAAACTAATATAATTTTTCCAATATTTGTAAAATGGTATTTGTTTTAATTTCTTTAAATTATCTATATAATTTAAAGCACTATCATAATCAAGTTTAATATCATATAAATCATTAACAACTTTCTCTCTTATTCCAAGTGGAATTGGGCTGTTGTTCAACGATAAATATGTTTTCTTTAAAAATTCTCTTGAATTCTTTTTGATTAATGTTCTATCTGTTATTCTTACACGCCTCATGTGTACTAAACAATCACGATCCAATCTATATGTCCGTGTTTTTGTACCAACGTGATAATCAGAGACTAACACGATAAAGTCATTATCTATTAAATAATTCATATAATAATTATACCTATGAGTATAATTAATTCGAAGTATGAGTGAAGATAAATTAAATTTGATTTCATTATCGAGTGTATCATCTTTACGAAAATAGTATTTTTCAACCATTTCGTTTATAAGGTGTATTAAATATTCTGTTTTGAGAGTTATCCCTTTATATTCAATTTTCTTTTCTTCAGTAAGATATAGAAATTTTTCGGGTAAAAATAAAATCATATACCCTTTTTCAACAGTTTTTTTATATACCACTCGTTAATTAAATTCTTTTTAATATTTATACTCAATATTATATCTTTGTTTGCTATTTTCAATAATATATTTTTAGTATAAACAATATTTGTATTTTCATATATAATAGTTAAAATTTAATAAGTTTAAAAATATGAAAGTAAACAGATATAAAGAATTTGGAAATGGTATTGTATATGCTATCGAATTAGAAGATGGTGCGTTAATTGAAACAACTGATACGTTTTTACCATTTTATACAAAAGATGCAATTGGGAAACACCAAAATACATTAAGTAGTTATGAATTAGGTGATAGGGGTGAAAGATGGATGATAGGTGTTTCTGTGATGTCGGGGTGTCCAGTAAGATGTAAATTTTGTGCAACCGGGCAAATGAAAAGATGGAGAAATCTTACTGCACAAGAAATAATAGATCAAGTTGAATATGTAGTATCAAAGAACCCTGATTATAACCCGTTAGAATCAAAAGAGTTCAAGATCAACTATACTAGGATGGGGGAATATGGGTTGAACGAAGAAAATATTAAAGAAGCTATTTTTATCTTAGATAAAAAATATCCCAATTTACACCACTATGTATCAACAATCGGCATTAAGGGTAGTGATTTTTCTTGGATAAAGAATAATATCACATTACAAATTTCAGTTCATTCAACAGATAATGAAAGTAGAAATTGGTTAATACCATATAAAAAGAAAATGACCTTAGAAGAATTAGGTCAAATTAGAACAGAAAGTTTTTTAAAAACGACTATTAATTTGACCTTAGTTAAGGAAGAAGATTTTGATATTAATATATTAAAATCATTATTTAATCCAAAATATTTTTTTGTTAAAATATCACCAATAAATACAAACGCAGTTAGTAATAAATATGATTTGGGTGACGGTATTATTGATGTAGATAATTTAATATAATTAATTATACTTGTATAATTTAATATATAGATTATGATAATTTATAAAACAACAAATTTAGTAAATAATAAAATATATATTGGACAAGATTCTAAAAACAATTCAAATTATATTGGTTCTGGATTATTATTAGAAAGAGCAATCAAAAAACATGGTATAGAAAATTTTAAAAAAGAGACATTAGAACATTGTAAATCATTTGATGAATTAAACGAAAAAGAGATTTTATGGATTGAGAAATTAAATTCAACTAATAAAAAAATAGGATATAATATATCAAATGGTGGACAGGGTGGTATATTATGTGATATATCTAAATTATCTGGTGATAATAATTATATTAATAAAATGTCAGAATATGACAGAGAAAAACACCTTAACACATTCAGAAGAGGGTTAAATTATTGGAAAAGTAAAGGGTTTAAAACTATTGATGAAATTCAAGATTGGATACAAAATAATATGACAGGTGATAATCATTCACATAAAAAATATAAAACTGATGAAGAATATTTGAATTGGAAAGAACAAACTAATATAGGTGAAAATTTTATTAGATCAGATTTAAAAGGGGAAGAAAGAAAAGAATATTTTATGTCTGTTCTTGGTGGGAAAAATAACCCTATTTTTAGAAATAAAACTGATGAAGAAATAGAAATATGGTTAAATGAAAATCGAAGAGGTGATAATTGTCCTAATGCAAAATATGAATATGAAATTGTATCAAATAATGGTATAGTATATAATACAAAATCATTAAAAACATTTTGTAAAAAACATAATTTAAATTATATGGTTTTATATCATCTATCCAATAACCCAATTAGAATACCTAAAAAATTAGAATATAGAGGGTGGGTTGTTAAAAAATATAAAAGAACAGATAGATAAAAATTTAGTATAATTATTTAATATATAATATTATAAAAAATAATTATATTAAAATGAGTAGAGTTAAAAAATTTGAAGAGTATGTTAACGAAGGTTTAACAACTAAAGATGCAAAAGACACTATAAAAGACATATTTGACAAATTCGATGGTGAAGTCAAAGATTCATACTTAAAGAAAGTGTGGGAAGAAGATTCTACATTAAGAGAGCTTTATGGTAAGAAGGATTTTGATGCAGCTTGGAAAGAACTTGTTGATAATGGTACTGTTGAAACAGAAGATGGTAAAGTATGGTGCTGGTGTAAATAATATAAACTTATGAAACATATAAAAAAAATAAACGAATTTAATTCTGATTCAGACTTGGAAAGATACCAAGTGTGGGAATTGGTTTCATTTAGGGATCAAAAAACTAAAGAAATAGTTACTTTAATTCCTGAAAATGAAATTCCAAACGATCACAATAGAGAAAATTTTAAATACGAAATTTATTCTGTTAAAAGAACTACTGATGGTGAAATATTTACAATTGGTGAAACAATTGGAGTAAAATATTCAAATAAACCAATAGGAGAAATTGATTGGATGTTTGTTTCGTTTGAACAATTAAGAATAGATACAGGTAATATGGGTATACCATTTACTGATGATTTAATAAAATTTTAAAATAAAAACTAAATAATAAAAAATGGAAAACATTACTGAAAAAATTAAGAATCAATTAGAAGAAGCAGGTTATGATTATGCAGTAGCAGTAGCAACTGAATCAGAAATTAACGCAGGTGCAGCTTGTGGTCAATTGTCAATCATTACAGAAGAACTTGTAGAAGAAGGAATCGTTTAATTTTTAAAACAACATTTAATGACATTATCGGAAAAAATTCAAGAACATCTTGATTTATACAACCCCGAAGGAGTTAGGGTAGTATCAACTTATAAGTGCAATCGTAATTGCACTTTTTGTTATCAGGATAGTAAACAATCAACATTATTAACACCGGATAAATTCGAAGATATTTTAAAAATATCAAAAGAAAAAGGATTTATGCCGGTTTATTTTACTTTCCAAGGTGGTGAAGTATCTAACTTCCCCGAAGAAACAATAGAATTAATCAAATTAGCGGATAGATATTATCCACAAGTATTTAGAAAATCCGTAACGAGTAATGGTTATGGTGATATGGATTTTTATCGTGATCTCAAATTATTTGGTATTACACACCTAACTTTCTCATTACATAAATACACACCTAAAATAGAGGAAAGAATTCTTGAATTAAAACAAGATGGGTTTTATACATTCAGAGTTAATTGTTTTTTAGATGAACATAATATAAAAGATGTAAAGCATGTTGTTGATTTTTGTTCTAAAAACAATGTACAATTAACTTTATGTGAAGATTTAAGATTATCTGCGGTTGTTGATTATGATTCAACTGTTTTATTAAGAGAGAATAATATTATTGATGATTCTTATGTTGAAGAAAAGTTTAATCATCAAAATGTTTTTTATAGTAGAAAACATAATTTCAGATTTTGGGTTTATAGACATTTAAACCATTATGATTATAATAATATTATAGTTATGCCTAATGGTGATATTACAATTACTTTTGATGACATCATACATTGTAAAGGAAATGAATAAATTAGATTTCGGTTCTGGTTATAATCCCGAAAAGGATTATAAAACTTGTGATATCTACGGATATGTAGATTATTACTTTGATCCGAATTCTTATAAAATAGATACAGATGATAAATTCGATTACATAAGATGTAGAAATGTTATTCATCACATAAAAGATATTCATAAATTATCAGAAGAATTTAGCAGAGTGTTAAATGATAATGGTGTTTTAGAAATAATTGATGTAAGAAAAGAATATTATAGTGAAAATTATTATTTAGATTATCTTTGGTATAGATTTGTTATTCCAAGATATGAAGTGTGGTTTTGTAAAAAATATAGAGATTGTAGAAACTATTTTAAAGAATTTACGTTAGAAGATTATAATGTTGAAGATGAAAAGGAAATATTTATTTATCGCAAGAAAAAGGGTTAGTCGAAATTCTAACCCTACGATTTCTTAAACACCTCCTTTCATAGTTAAATTTTATCCCTGAAATAATAATACCCCCTCGGTCATGAAAGGAAGGTGACTATTTTACCACTTTTAACCATTTTCTTATTATTTATTTTTTTGGGAAAACATTTAATGTTCTTTAGTATATATTAGTGGTGTATTCTATTATTTTTCCATTTTGAAAAAATAACATTGATTATTAAGTAGTTACATTATTTGGAAAATATAAAAATAATGATTATCTTTGTAAGGTTAATATATACAACACAAAAAATGATTTATACAGACAAGACATATAAACACATGTTATTTTGTGGTGATGTTCACGACTATTATGACGCTATTCCTAATTTCATCCGAGATAGAGGTTTAGATACTTGTGCTGTATTTCAAGCTGGTGATTTTGGTATTGGTTTCGAACCAATAATTAAAGAAGAAAGAAGATTAGAAAATCTTAATAAACGAATGAAACATACTAATAGTGATCTTTTTGCTATTCGTGGAAATCATGATAAACCAATATATTTTGATGGTACAACAATATTAAGTAATGTTACATTATTAAAAGATTATACTGTTGTTAATATTAATGGGTGGAATATTCTCGGTGTTGGTGGTGCAACAAGTGTTGACCGTAAACAACGTAAAGGATATTGGTATCCAAAGAAAAATGATTATTGGGCAGACGAAGTATTTAATCTTGATGAAAATAAATTACAAGAATTAAGAGATATTGATATAGTAGTTACTCACACTGCTCCTAATTTTTGTAACCCATTAACAAAAGCAGGAATGCAACATTGGATTGATGGTGATGATAATCTAGAAAGCGATATTACATTTGAACGACATCAATTAACAGTTATGTATAATATTTTAACTGAAAATAATAATATTACTGAATGGTATTATGGTCATTTTCATAATAATACTAAAACATATTATGGTAATACCGTATTTCAGTGTTTGGATATTAATAATTTAGTGGCTAGTAATAAAATTTATAATTATGACGAAACAGACGACTAAAGATAAAATTATAACAGATGTAGCCAACTATGTTCTTGGGAGACTTAAAGTTATAGTAATAATGATTGTATTAAGTATTCTTGTAAAAAATCATCCAGGTTGGGATACTTTTTTTGTTGTAATGATTATATTACAATCTGTTTTAGCAGTATTGATGGTATTAGGTGCTCCTAAAAAAATATTAGAAGCAGAAAAGAAAGAAAGAGAAAATAAGTCTGGTGGTTTTTATGAAGATTTTTATAAAAAATCATATGGACAACACAAAAAAGTTTCTTTTGGGAATGATATATCAACTTCTGCTAAATTACTTGGTATAAATGTTATACAAGATGATGAAAATACTATTAAGAAAAAATACAGACAATTAGCAATGAAATGGCATCCTGATAAATTTGCTACGGATACATTAGAGAATCAGGAAATTGCTAAAAGGAATTTTCAGAAGGTTAATAGTGCATATAATAAAATAAAAGAATATAAGAATATAAAATAATTAATAACCATTAAAATAAATTAAATATGTTAGAATTTACAAAATTTCCAGCTAAAAGAAAAAATATTGGATTTCTCCGTAAAGGAGATGTTATTCTTTATAATGATAAATTATATCTTTATGATAGAATTCCAAATGGTTCGAATAGTGTTTATGTAACTGATATGGAAACAAGAAAATCTTTAAAACTTAGAATCACAAGTGATAAAGAATTTTTTGATATTGTTGGTTATTGTGAAAATAGTAATACACAACCTAAAAATGATATTAATGAATTACAAAAGGGTGATTTGTTTGTTATTGACCACGAACAAAAAGGTAGTTATATTTTCAGATTTGAGAAAGCTAATCGAGCTAATATAATTGCCATTAATCCAATGAATAACAAAGAAGTTAGAATTTCGATGAATTTTATTTGTACTAAAATTGGAAATATGCCGTTTTAATATTATTCTGTTATATCCAAAAACCCCATTTAAGTTATTAAATGGGGTTTTTTATTATAGTGATAGAAGTGTGTAAGATATATAAGAAAGTCCATCAGAAACGTTCTGGTGGGTTATTATGGTTGTTTTCTAACCCATTTGATATACTTAGATACCTGTGGATGATTTCTGAGTAATTCTAAAGTATTGTATTCTCT
>Ga0210003_1004892_pt1 | contig 10432 bp, 6 predicted proteins | sample LantaG_FD_182804 | JGI IMG/M metagenome (GOLD analysis project Ga0210003, IMG submission 182804) | Deep subsurface microbial communities from Baltic Sea to uncover new lineages of life (NeLLi) - Landsort_02402 metaG (SPAdes) (version 2) | ecosystem: Environmental > Aquatic > Marine > Oceanic >...
ATTACATTCGGTACACTTGACAAGACCTGTGGCGTCGCATGATGAACAGTCCACAACTTCACCACCATGACAACTTTGGCAACGTTTACTAACAATATCAAAATCATGTCTCATAGATTCCTCAACATCACCATCACATTCGGTACAATCTATTTCACCATTACCATCACATTTGGTACAATATATTTCACCATCATCGCAAAATTTGCAGGGTCTTTCGACGTCTATTTCTTCTATAATTGTCATTATAGACTTAAATAACGCCCTCTCTATTTTATCGTAAAGTTTTGATAAATCATTTGTATTTTCTGAGTTAAAAATTAAAAATGATAAATATATTTTATCTCTAACACCTAAAGGTAATGATTTAAAAACTTTATCCTTATTTAATATTATAAATAAGTCTGAAGATGAATCATAGTGGTGGATGATTTTTTTAAGTTTACCGGATAATTTAATTAGTTTTTCCTTTTCCATCTATAATATTTTTAAGTGAACTACCCAACCACTAAAGATGGTTGGGCTTCTGAAATATAAATATCCAGAACTTTAAAAGTTTCATCGGTTGTGCCAACTAAAGTTGGTCTTATTTCACCTCGGCTTCTGTAATCGTTAGTTCCTAACGATATAACTTTACATCCTTCATTTAGGATGTTTTTACTAGCGTTTAAATCTCTATCTAACTTTGTATTGCAAGAAGGACAAGTCCATTCTCTCGTATTTAAATTAAGATTTTGATTAATTAACCACCTTAAACCCCACAAACTAAAGATTTGTGGGTTTTTCGGTGGAGTTATATAAATAATCAGTTACTCCTTTTTTTTTAACTAAAGACTTCATTATTTCAATGTATTTATCCGTTGAACTGTTTTTATCGACAAAATCAAAATATTTAATGTCTTTTTTTAACATATCTAAAGGACTAACATTAATATAATCCCCTTTGTAAAACTTACTACTCTTAAGATTTTCAGTAACACCGGCCATATGTAGGATAGGTTTACCCTCAAAAACATTTATACTATCAGTCGCCCAAGAAAAATCTAATTCACTATCTATTTTAGTCTCAACACCATGTAACCATAAATTCCACAGTAAAGACCACATCTCAGCGGTCCAAAATTGTATATTACCCGAATTAATCGTAAACCTTTTATGGTAATCTAACATTTGATTATAAAGAGGGAGACAATCTTCATATATTTTAAACCATAATTCATGGTCAGTATTCTTTAGTAAATATTGCCCACCACCTGAATTTTCTTGATTACATTTAACACATTCAATTTCTAAACCAATAACATCGGTCATCTCATCTATTAACTGACCCGCATAAGAATTTGGATGTTGTTTTTCATATCTATCACAACAACTTTTAATATAATCGTAACCGATATAACCTATAGTATCAGATAAATAAGTAACATCGTCATTCATCAATTTTTTAAAATCCGGTAAAACCCTAAAAACTATATCGGAATCGTGTAAGAAAAAACATTTACCATAGTTTGGATATTCATTTAACCATTTAGAAATTAAATACGGTTTGATACTTGGGATGTAGCTCTTATTATCCCTATCGTCTTGATAGTGATGAACATTAACACCCAACTCTCTAAGTTTTAAACTCTCCTTACTAGGTTTATCACCGCTCTTAACTATACCTAATATTATATGTATATTTTCAGGTGGAATACCTAACTCGGTAAAGTTATGGATATACACCTTAATTTGCCAATGGAAATATGGGACGTCCGGTTGTGAAGTAACAAATAATGGTAACATAAATATATTTTATTCTAAAAAAATAAGTTTATTTTTAGTTTTTTAAACCCTTTAGGAACATAATCTAATAAGGGGTTAATTTCGATTTCTCCGTTAAAATTTACATGACGAACTGCCTACGTTAATAGGGGTGATAACTCATGAAGCCCATCCCATCGCCTCTGTCGTGGGTGGGTAGTTCACCCCCCCCAAATTAAGGATACTCACAAACAATTCCAATATCGTTACTACCTTCATCCAATAGTCGGAGTCCCGCAACACTCTATAAAGACCACTTGAACGTTGCTTGTAACAGTTTGTAAATCACTTGTACAAATATCTATGGGGTCGCCTTTTACTATTGTAGCCTCAGTAATAAAACCGGTAGAACAGTCTACCCACTTCGCATTACCTGTACTCAGAACTACAGATAATCTATATGAAACACAAACACACGTAGGTGTTGGTGTTGGTGTCGGAGTTACCGTTGACGTCATAGTTGGTGTTACAGTATTTGTCGGAGTTACCGTTGGTGTTGGTGTTGGTGTAACACCAGATGTTTGGGTTGGCGTTGGGGTAACAGTATTTGTCGGTGTCACCGTTGGTGTTACAGTATTTGTTGGTGTCACCGTTGGTGTAACCGTTGGTGTTGGCGTTTGAGTCGACGTTGGTGTCATAGTTGGGGTAGGAGATGGTTCGGGACCACAACTAACACATTCAATATCATAATGAATAATCGTATTAACCATAAATTCTTTAGGTCCATCATAATCACATTCAGTAGTTATTTTAATATAATTATCAATAATAATATAAGTTAAATCATCTATCCCCGGAAAAGCCTCAGCTAAACTTTCAATGGAATCTAACCACACATTATCATCAGGGTAATCATTTAAAGTATAACCAGTATAAAACTGTTGTGACACAATTGACCCCCCTAAACTTAAGGAGTTTTCAAATATCGCATAATTTAAAACACAATTAACATCATTTAAAGTTAAATCATAAAACCCTTCATTTAACATCTCCTTAGGACCTTTTCTAATCGTAGTACCTATATTCTCAAAATCATCATCACACACATTATAGGTTTGTCTAGCGTTAATAGAATTAAAACCTGTGATAGTAACACTTCTTTCTTTAACACAAGAATTCGAATCAACCACTTTTAAAGTATATGTACCAGCGCTTAAATTATTCACGGTACTACCTGTTTGACCCGCAACATTATTAGAAACCCAATCTAAAGTGAAAGGTGGTTCTCCACTAACAATAAAGGCCGTTACAGTCCCATCGGAACCACCATTAGCGTTAGTCGACGTTAATACAAAATCCACCGAAGACGATGAGTTAACAGAAAATAATTCGATTTGACTACACCCGGTACTATCAGTAACCGTAGCGGTATAATTACCCGAAGTTAAGTTATTAAAAGTATGTGAGGACATACCATTACTAATACTATGACCATTTATCTCATAACGATAAGGTAGGGTTGCCCCACTAGAAACTTCAATAGTTACAGAACCATTACCCAAATTACAAGTAGTTCCTGTAGTTTCAACATTTATATCAAATACGCTCTCGTCATCAATCACTAAAGTTTCACTATAATCACAAGGACCTAAATCATCAATATTAATGACATATGTCCCCGCACTTAAATAATTAAACGCATAACTAGAATTCATAACAGTATAATTAACCGTTGAATTATCAGGATATGTTAGAGTATAAGTATATGGAGGAGAACCCCCAAATAAACTAATATTAATAGTACCACCATTATTATCACATATAGAATTTGTTTTACTAATACTTATTACTGAGAATCCACCAACAGGTGAAAGAGTAGTCGAACTATTAAATGAACATAATCCGGCATCCGTAACTACAACATTAAAAATACCCGATGTTAAGTCGGTAAATGTGTGGGACCTACCAAAACTAATAAAAGTACTTCCGTTAGTACCTGAATAGTAAAATGGTTCAGTACCACCTGTTATATTTATCGTAATTTCACCGTCATTACCATTACAAGTAGGGTTAACACTAGTAAATGAACCAAAACCAACAGGTAACACTTGAATAACATTTTGACCCTTAGCTACAGAGCAACCTGTACTATCGGTAACGGTAACACTATATGTCCCAGCGGTTAAACCTGTGATACTATCAGTTATTCCACCATTAGACCACAAGTATGTATATGGCGGATTACCAGTTAAACCGGTAATATATATTTTACCCGAATTAACCGCACATCCCGCATCGGCAACAGAATAAAACCCATAATCAACAGTTGTCGAACTTTGAATTATGACGGTTTCTGATTTACCTGTACATCCCCCTCCATCATCACCTATAACATAATAAGTACTTGCCGACAACCCATTAAATACGAAGTCATTACTATATGAAGAACCAGATGTAAGATATCCGCTATCATTATCATATAACTTAAATGTTGTAACACTATAAAAATTTTCAGTTGTCGCAGTAAGAGAACCATTATTATCCCCACATAAGGTATTTTCAAGACCACTTATTGACATAGAAGTCCCGCTAGATATGAAAATATTAACAGGTAACACTGTATTTGTTGGTGAACAACTATCTATAATATTAAAAGTATACGTTCCCGCAGTTAAAGAAGTCATAGTATAAGCCGAAACACCAACACCTAATGCTGTTGTTCCTGACAGAGGACTAATCCACTGTATTGAATAGTCAGGAGCACTCCCTGTAATGTCAACGCTAAAACCACCCGAACCATCGTTCGAACAATCACCACTAATACTTGGTAAATATGTTAATATACAACTCATTATTGATTACATAATATATTTATATTTATACCAACATTGATTTTAAAGTTGGTTCCTGTTTCAGAAATAGAACATATAGGGTTATATACATTCACCTTACTACTTACAAAATCTGTTGGATCTTCAAAATAATAATAGTCATAACCAAAAGTTTTTAAATCGTTTAAAGATTGTGTTAAAGCATTATCCCATACATTTGTCGATGGTGAACTAAATGTAGGATTTAAATAACCCATACCATTAAAAAAAGGGGTTTCAACAACTAATATATCATCAATATATAATTCAACAAACCAATTAGTTGATAAGGTATTTAAAACACAGTTATTTAATGAGTATCCGTTAGTAGTTAAATAAGTAGTTAACACGTTACCCAATAGAGCACTAAAACTCTGTATGGTAGTATTCCAAGGGTAAGTACTACAAACTAACTCCTCTATTGGACAATCATTCCTAAATATATTCGTTATTAAATAACAAGGATCACAAGGAACCGGTATAAATTGACAACCCTCTTGTCTTCTCCACACCATCTTTTGTCTATGAAATATAGAGTTTTCATATTTTATACCACTATTCCATATTGTTGAAGCCGGAACCATCTGTTCAACTAACCTTACCCAATAGTCCCCAATACCAACAACATAATCAATCATATTTTGGTAATTGAAATTATCATTTTCAATCCCAATATTTTCTTGAGATTCTAAATACTTCCAATAAACCGACTCAAGCGTTGGGTATCCACCTGTTTTACCGTTAGAAGTATACATTCTATTTCTAACATTAATCATATTAATCCAAAAAGTTTGAGCGAATTCGAAGAATGTTTTTCCTTTAGGTCGTGATGATACACTAGTATCGTCAACTCCACCTCTTATAGGTGAAGAGATATAATTACCATTCGGTATTGGGTATCCATACCTATTTGACATATTCCATACATCATAAACTAAACCTTGAGCGGGGTTTAAAAATAAATCAACATTTTTAACATTTAAAACTAATCTATCATCTTGAGTGAAGTACTTAGCATTCATCCTACCATCTAAGTTTGACCTTATACCCGTTTCCGTATCGGACCAACTTTTATTATTATCAACTTCTTTACGTAAGTTAAAATTAATATCCATATATGGGAAATCCTCATATCGATTTAAATATTCCTGACCATATGTGAATGGTTGTAGAATAGTTTGGAAGTCAGGATTGGTACCACTAAAAACACTATTAGTAATATCAACCTTTTCTGGAGACCTGTGTTGTGGTGTGGATTCAAACCATCCGGCACCTTTTTGAAAAAAGTACACCCCATCAATTAAAGGTCTTTTAGGATAACCCTCACTATCTATAGGGTATTCCTCTATTACAACATTAGAGTCTTGAATCGTATTACTCGTTGTAAACCCGGTATAGGTCACTCCCATTATTGTGAAAGTATTACCTGACTCCAATATTGGAGTGTTAGACACATAAGTACCTCCCGATATTTCAGCATATTGAGTATCAAAATCCTTAATATTTATTTTTTGGTCGGCCAAGTAAATATGTTCGTTAAATTCAACTAAAGCATCAGGAGCACCTATTAACCTCATTAAATATTCAATAGATTTTCTAGTTCCTTTAGATTTAAACAAATAACCCGAATTTAATATTAAATTTCTATAATATTCATAATTAAGTTCATCCGGAGTTTTTTCATTACTTAACCCAGTAAATTGAACATCATTATCATTTACCCCACCAAAAACAGAATTAAGAAATTCGTCATTAGTAATTGGTGAAATATTATTTGACCAACCTAAGGTTTGAGAAAGGTTCCTCAATAACTGTGAAGGTATATCATTTCCGGTATTATAATTAACCGAATTCATATAAGCTAAAGCATCGATAAACTTTTTAGATTCGTCAAAACTTCTACCATAAATTTGTAAAGTTTTTTCAACTTTTTGGCTTGAAGTGTCAAATTCTTTCAAAGAACCTGTTACCATAAATCTAGAAACTAAATTAGTTTTATACCCATCAAATTCTTGGCTAATATCATTTAATTCCGTTAAGTAATCTTCAAATCTAGAAGTTAATATATCCAAATTCCAATTACCATATAATGGCCACGTAACCTGATTAGCTGATATGATAAACGTACCATCATCAGACTCTCTAGGTGTTTCGAATGTTGCGGTATAAATAGGTGAAATATCTCGATTAAGTAAATATTTCTCAACCTCATCAAAATACTCACTATATGATTTATTAACTTCCGAATCATTAGGTCTAACAACTATTTCATCATAACTAAAAGACTCACCTGAAAAAGGATTACCTTGTACATAAAATTCCAATATTCCCGTAGTTAATGAGGTTGTTGGAATTAAAGACATCAACCCATATTCTTCACCATTAACATATAATGAATATTTAACATATTCGGTAGTAATATTTCTTAAAGGTGAAACTTCATTTTCTTTAACTTCTAAATTTCTACTAGAATTAGTTGAAAAATCAATTGCAAATGGATTTCTCAACCTACTAACATTTAACCCTACTTTAGTTTCATCAAACTCAGGATAATACACAATATTTTCAGCGGTAGCTCCAGTCGTATAATCAACACCCATTAATGTCGATTCGATACCCGCAGGAAAATAATTAATTATATTTTGAATTGAAACTGAGATTCTCTTAACCATAGAACCATACTGCGTAAAGTTGGTAATTTGTGATAAATCATAATTAGGATAAACTTTGAAATTCTTTTCAAAAATCAATCTAGATTGGTCAACACTATCAATACCCAACCCATCTAAACTAATTGGCGTTGAAAATGTTCCAGTATTAAAGGTTCTATTGACCTTTTCATCTGTTCTTGTTTTAAATTCAAAATTTCCTTGTGTTAATCCACCTCCAGTAACTGTCTGTAATCCGACAATATTATCTGAGAAAGTCCCTTCACCTGACGGACCTTGAGGTGGGTAACTATACTTAACTACCGCCATTATTCTGTGATATTTGTAAAATTCTTACTAAAATCGATATCAGAACCTCTGTCTTGTCTAACTTCATAAAGTAGTTCATTAAATTGGTCTCTGATTTCATATAAATTATATTGTTTATAGATATTATTATTTGTATCATAAATAGTATATATACCATCTTCCATAGATTTAGTTTGATTACCATATAACGCTATTGCTAATGTTGATATATCATGTTCAACTATTTCAATGTCCATAGTAATTGGATTAAAGAAAGTATTAGTTATTATAATGTTTTGATTAGGCTGACCAATATATGGTGTCGCATTCGGTTTATTTGTTGGTGCCGAAGATGGTGTTAAAGTACAAAAAATTAAATTTGTATTATTCTCAGTATATCTATATCTAACTGATTTCTGAGAACTATTAGTTAAGTTCTGAACTACCGGCTCACAGAAAAAAGATGATGTTATTAACCTAAAGAAATTAGGTACCTTAGTACCATCATCATTTAAATATTCCATTCTAAATCCAACTAATCCCTGAGTCACAAATTTATTTCTATACTCTGAAGGAACCGCGTTTAAGTCAATAATAACACCCTTAACATTAGGTAAAGACGATAAAACACCACAATCTAAAATAGTCGTCCTAATTTGAGCCGGTCTAATTAATAAAGTGTATATCCCTAAAGCATTAAATTGTTCAGCAGGTAACCTTAGATTATATAAACCACCTAATATTTCAACATCAGGGGCTCCCCCTGTATTATTATTATTATAATAAGGTTGTAATATTGAGGGGGCGTTCAATTTAGTTAACGTAAAATTATCCGTTTCATCCCTAGTTGGAGTATAATTTAATATTATTTCTACATCCTCAGGACTAACGTCCGCACTTCTTATATTTCCGTATGTTCCGACAGCCATTCTTTATCTTTTATTATAAATACTTAATTTATGTTTTTATGACGTTGAAAAACTTATAACCATATTTTTCCAAGTCCCCGACATTATCAACCTCCCCTAACCTATTCATTGATTCTAATGCCGACATTTTCCCTCTTTCAATAAACACATTTGACTGAATCTCAGCCTCATCAATAACACCCATTAAAACTTCATTTTTAGTTAACCCGGAACATATAACCATATCCTCGGTAATACCTGACGACTCAACAATAAACACCGTGGTGCCATCTGAATAATCATAGTAATTAATATCGTTAATGGTATAGGCGGTGTATAACCCATCGGTAGAAGGCCCATGAACCACACCTTCAACACCATTATCACCACTAACATTCACACCAAGTTTAAATTTACCCCCCATTAAAAGAGATTTATTACCATAAACTTGAAGGTCATTTATAGTTGATTCGGTATATCCACTAACGATAAATGGGGTTGTCGTAAATCCGCTTATTGGTGGTCCTGAATCACAATTCTCATCCCCATGAAAAATATAGTCGTACATTAACGGAACCCCAGACCAACTACCACCTCTAGGTAAGAAGTAAGCCGTACCATTAGGATTACTAGCTACAACATTAGTATATGGTACCGTTACATCTTTTTTAACGACATTATAACCCCATGGACTAGCACCAGATAAAACTATATTATATACACCCGGCGAAGAGTAACTATGAACATAATTAATTGGTGTCATATCCGTAATTGTTTCTTGAGGTGAACCATCACCCCAATCAACAATATAATTAGAAAAACTTAAATACTTTTTAAATTCCTTATCAGACGTATTGTAAAAATAAACTTGATAAGGTGATGTAGTCGTAGCCGAAAATAAAAAATTACTAATCACATCTTTTTGAGTTACCGCACCATCAAAAACAGAATAATAACCAATATCATTCGTAGTCTCAGTTATTAAAATAGGGATTGTTAAACCTGTTAATAACGAAATACCCCCAGTACCACCACTAAGTATTTGGGTCATGGACGAATAGACATAACTTTCTCCGGTAATCGGAACTATAATAGGCGTTGGGGGAATATCACAACACTCGTCATCGATAGTGTTACCCGTTATAAAACCATCTGAATATTTAACACCATAAATGTCATTTATGTTTTCAGGTGATATTTTGACATGAAAAATTCTATCTGACATATTCTAAGGATTTACATATTCATACCATTTTATGGGTGTACTCGTCCCTACTCTATTACCAACATTATCTGTAACCTGATAAATATTTTTATCATAATCAAGGTTTACATTATAATAAAAATAATCGGACCCTTTAAAAACAAATTTGTTTGAAGGTATTTGAGATTGAGGTGAATTCATCATTTTAACAAATACCCCTAATCGACCATCGAAAAATTTACCTGTCATATAAAATGTACTAATATCTAAATATTCAGGGTTTCTTAACCAATACAAAAAGAACCCTTCTTTATCACCAACATAATCTAAAGAGTATGATGGTTTTTTAATATCGACAGTTGGCTTGTACGGAGATATTTGAACATTCTCAACCCCTCCTTGTTGGACAGGTAGGATAACCGTAAAAAGGTTTTTTTGACTAATCGGATTTTTGGTATCGTAAAAATCCAACTTAAAAAAAGATTTGGTAAAAGGCTTTTCAAAATAATAAACTTGTTGAGGTTCAAAACCTTCCGGGATATAACTAACCTCCCAATTCGAATCTAACGAAGTATTAATATCAGTACCATTAAAAAAATGGAAATCGTATTTGACGTTAGTTTTACTATTTAAACCATACGAATCGTGAGCAAACCTCCCCACTTCAAAATCATCAACACTACCTATAACCTCTTTAATTACTTCAGTTTCAAACTTATCAATACTATCATCCTGACCTAAGAAATCCCA
>Ga0210003_1004893_pt1 | contig 10430 bp, 17 predicted proteins | sample LantaG_FD_182804 | JGI IMG/M metagenome (GOLD analysis project Ga0210003, IMG submission 182804) | Deep subsurface microbial communities from Baltic Sea to uncover new lineages of life (NeLLi) - Landsort_02402 metaG (SPAdes) (version 2) | ecosystem: Environmental > Aquatic > Marine > Oceanic >...
TCCATAGGTACAAAGAAACGAGCCACAAGTCTGTGTACGTATTTTTCGATAAGGTTGTTGTTCGAGATTGCTAAGTACTGTGTTCCATGCCCGCCAGTTAGTGAGATCTTAGGCCATTTGATCGCATCGTTGTAGTTGGTAGTTATTTTAACGCTACCGTGATCAGAGATCCACCAGTATCTTTCTAACTCAGCGTTATTTGACTGGCGTTTCATTGTACGTTTCGGATTACTTGCGTAAGTAGTACCGAATAATTCCCATCTTTCTTCCATAATAAATTATTGTATATTTAGTTGTTATATGGTATATATAGCCCTAAGTTTCAAAAGAAGTAAGATTTGGCAATTATATTATGTTATTATAAAAAAAGAGAGGTCCCAAATGACAGGGACCTCTCTGGCCTAAATAAAAAGGTGAGGAGAGAACCTCCTCGTGATTACTTAATAACAAAAAAGAATTAAGAGAATATCAAGAATAACACATATACAATAAGTAATCACATATTATATATCGTTGCTTTATTTTGTTTCAAATTTTAGCTAATCAAAGGCGCTGTACCTGCTGCTAATGTTGAAATTTCTGTTGGCGTTAGTTCTCTTGAATATAGTATAGCTTCATCAATACTACCATCAAAAGGACCGCCAACAGAACTACTGGTACCATTACCAATTGCAACCGGTGTACTAGGATTAGCATTAGGATTTAGATTAGACTCTGTAGCACTTTCAACACCATTGATATAGACTTTCATTCCATTAGTAGTACTAAATGTTCCTGCAACATGATACCAAGTACCGGTATTCATTTGGGTAGTAGTAGTACATTGGCGTGCTGCTCCACCTGAATCAAATCTAATAAAGTTTATTCTTCCATTGGAAAGTGATCTAAATTGCCAAACTCTTTCACCTTGAAAAGAAGCATCAGCAGTTATTATTTGACGATTACTGCCAAATGCTGATGCATTGACCCAAGCGGCTACACTAAACTCATTAGCAATACCCCATACTTTTGAATTCAAAATTACATCATTATTACCATTAGCATCTACAAACAAAGCCTGTCCAAATTTACCAGTACTAAATGAAGTAGAAGTCTGTAATAATGTATTTCCGTTTCCACTTTCATCTACTGCAGTTCCATCAAATGGAAAGTAGAATTGAATATCAGCTAGTGAAATAAGCGAAGCAGGTGCCGCTGAATAAATTTCAGTAGCTCCAGCATATACTTTAGTTACTTCACTACTACCTAAATAGATAGCACTAGCATCTGTATTTCCTTGTTTTATCGCCATAATTATACGATATAGTATATTGTGCTTGCATCATACGCACCTAAAGCATCATATTGAGCTTGAGTACCTGACCAAAATCTATTTACTAAAGTTGGTGTTGCAGTATCATTTGCAGGGATTGTATCTCCACCAATTGATAAAAGATCACTATCAGTTAAAGTTAATAACTCTTCGGTTGTATCAGCAGATTTTAGTGTTATACCTGCTGGAAAAGAGACGCCACTTGTACCAGCAGACATTGGAATTGCATTGCCTTCACCGTCTGTGATTTGTTTTTCTGTTGCACCTACTACACCATTATCTACAGTTTTAAGTAGACCTTGATATGATGTATTAATTGCATTACCTGTTAAAGTTGCCATATTTTAAATTATAATTATTTTAAGTTGTTTCCCAAAGCCTTGTTTCAGCTTCCCAGTTATTTGTATTTCCAGACCAAGTAAATGGTACTACTGGACCAGCTGCTTCAGCAAGAGCATACCACCATGAGCCATTTAATGGAGCTGTGATGCCATAGTAATTAGCTAATGCTATAGTCCACGAAGCGTATAGAGGTTCAGTAATACCGAAATAGTTACAAAGTGCTTGTAACCACGAAGAGTTTACTGGCTCAGTAACTCCTAAGTATTCACAATATGCTTGTAGCCAGTTACCGTTGACAGTCTCTGTTACTGTACCGAAAGTCTGGTTATAAACATATGTTTGTTGTACTGATTGATTTACTGCCATATTCTTTAAATATAAATTTTAGTCTAGTTGTTACCCTTTAGTTTAGTAACAGCATCTATAACTCCTTGCGTTCCGATATAGGCAGTTGCAATAATTACCCAATCAGCCGAAGTAACTTGACCGGTAAGTGCTAAAGTAGTAGCTACAATAAAAACAAATAATTTCTTACTTATTCTTTTGTTTAGTATTCGGTCTAATGTTCCCATTACTTAGGTATATTTTTAGTTTTTTAATATTAGACTCAGTAGCTTTAGTTACAGCTGCTACAGTCTGGGTCACAGTCGGTTCCACAGTCGGCATAAATCCATAAGTTATTTCTTTTCAAAGGAATATCAGTTACCAAGCCACTGAAGTAAGGCGTGTCTTTATTAGGCATCATACCATCAACACCAGGATTAGTATATTCTGGGAATACACCTGGGTTGTCTTTAAGCCACTCTAACATTCTTTTATTATAGAACTCTGCAGTATCTAATGCACTCTCTCTAAGCCACTTCATTTCATCTAGAGTGGTTGGTTGAGTCTCTTCACTTGTACCATTTAAGATACCTTTCTCTACCATTTTATACTTTAAATTTGGAAGTAATAAGTAGAGAGCATACTGAATTAAACAAGGACCAACGTAATCTTTTAAGAACATATTCTCAGTTACTGTTAGGTCAGTGTTAATTACACCCTCTTTTAATCTGTTGTAGAAACGAGTTCCTAATGTATCTTGAATGTATATGTCCTGTGCTTGTAAGATAGAAGGAGTAAGGACATCAATTCGAATATTGTTATCGAGAGCAGTCCACTGCTTCATTCTCTGTTCGCTTACTAATAATACTGTGTCCATCTTAGTATTCGATATTATTTGTTTGTGGCGCAGTATCTTCAATCTGTGCCTCGTTAATTAACTTATTAGGTCTAATCTTAAGACTAATATTGAAACCTGCTAATCTTAACATATAACCAAATCCACTAAGAATCTTCTTACGTTTAGGTTCTACTACTGTACCTTCAAAGTGTGCATAAGCAACTCTAATTTCTTCAGCATTCGAACTAAAACCTGCACTATCTTTAATACCTAAAAGTAGAGGTGACGTAATTCTGTGTGCTGTTAAGATTCTACTTGAGATTCTCTCTTCAAGTGTAATATAATACGTATCGTTGCTATTCTCAATTGGAGTAACTTGTAGTTCTTTACCAGGCTCACTAAAGCTTAAGAAGAAGCGTCCTGCATTCTCTTCACCTGCAAATGTAGATTCAATTTCTCTATAAACATCTCTACGTTCTTCAGGACTTGGAACACCATTTCTAAATTGTAAAAACATACTTGGAGCAAGACCATTAGAAATATTAGAAGCGTGGAAACGACTTACTCTTGCATCAAGATCAATATCATTAAGTGCACCAATATAAGAAGGTAGAGGATATGTCTCATTACCAGGAGTATAATTGTAGTAATAGAATACTTGTGATGCATTATCACCCTTATTATCTGTTGGGTCATATGCTCTATAAGTATCATAAGGATATTTTCTTAGATTTGACCAGTTTGAACTGTACATGTACTCTTCAACTTTATCATCCTCGCTTAGTTTACCACTTCTTACATTAGCAAATGGTAAGTGATACATCTCAACAATTCTAGTCTGTTCTTTATTCCAGATTACATTGAGAGCATATCCTTGATAAAGCGTATAATCGAGTGCAACTTTTTCGAAAATCTCGTTAATAGTTTCGCCGTTAGTGTTGATGTATTCATCGCCGATAAGATCAATTCCGTCGCCAATAATACCAGCAGTAATAGCATCAATGCAAGTGTGATGCATGGCAGATGTGTCATAGAGTGCAATAAGTTCTTGTGGGAAAAGGTTGGCCTCTCCATAGAACATATAGTCTTTACCTCTTACCTCTTTAATTTTTGGCAATTCAATAGCAGAGAATTCACTGCCTTTAATAGAATAGATGCCTTCTGGTGTACTTCGCATATTTTATCTTTTAATAATTAGGTCTGTAGTAAACATCAGCTTCTCTTTCTTCCGTAGCCGCGTTACTAGTATAGTTAGTCATTCCTGTACCTCCACCTGGTTCTGTAATTATTTTGGCTAAGCCTTCTTCAAGTATTACATCAGTAGGATCAACAAGACTCCAGTAATAAACACCATTTTTATGCTCATTACCAAATCCTGTAGGAAATGTAACCAGTATTTTACTATATCTATCGTTCGTTTCTTGAACCGCTCCAGTTAAGATTAAATCCTGCTTACTGTATTGAGATTTCAATACGAATGTATAATCATCTACATAATCTATAAGATTTGGTTGATTAAAATACAATTCAACACTTAAAGCAGCTTCATCAATGTATAATGTCATGGTTGCATGTTTATTTATACAGATAAATATAAAAACGCGATAAGTTGTAATTGCATGAAAAAACACATTAAATACGGTAAGTTCGAACGAACAGAGTGGAATAGCATATGTGGACTAGAAGATCCACTAGTCCAAAAGTGGTTTGAGTGCATTGACTTCATGGATTGGTCTGAGTATGAATTGTGGGTTCATGGCTCAATCTTAGAAGATAGACCAACAATGGATATTGATTTAACATTGATAGGCCCAGATAGTCCTGAAAGAGTTAACTTTATGCTTGAAACTATGGTAGCATGTGGTTTTCATCTAGGTATTTATGCTGATGTTAAATATTTATATGATGGTGAATTATTCGATCATCAAGAATGGTTAGAAAACCCACATTGGATAACTAATATTTATGCTAATTATAGACCTGAAATAGAGGTCGATGGTAAAAACTTTAACTATGGTGAGTCAATTAGTGGCTATTATATTAGTACACAAGTACATCCACTTAAAAAGGTGAGGCATAAAAATATGCCAAGTCCAGTAAGAATACTATAAAAAAGAAGAGTCCTTTGAAACTAATCTAAAGCTACCACTATAACTGTTGTAAATCAATTAAATTATAATAAAATGCAAAACACAAAAGAACCAACAAAACAACAGTGGAACGAATGGATCGCAGCACAAGACGCAGCGGCAGCACTTCCTAACGCAATCTCAGAATTAGCTGAAGCAACAGAAGCAATGGCAAATCAAACATGCGACTTTACTGGATGGAACATCACAATGTGCCTATCCGCTATAGCAGCAGAATTCAAAAGAATGAATGATTTAAAAGAGCAAGAGCTTAACGGCTAAAACTACGGGGGCCTTCGGGTCCCCTTATTTAAACTCTATGACAACATTTTATATTTACGAAGTACCTGGAGAAAAGAATGGAGCTACTAAAGATTGGAAATCTAGAATTAGATCTAATTTTAGAAAGTATGAAGTAGAACCAATTTTAATAGAGACTATGGAAGGTCCTGATACTGAAGCTATGTGGCAAGTAGTTGGAGATAGAGAATGGGAATTAGCAGATCAAAATGGCTATAAGAGAGGAGATCATTATGTAGCTATTAGAAAAAAGAGTTCTCATAATAATAGAACTACTTCACATTTTATAGGTCAAGCTAACCCAAGTCCAGGTAATCATAAAGAAGGTGCAACTAAAGGTGGTATTGAAATGGCTAAGGTAGTTAATACATGTGAGCATTGCGGTTATCAAGGTCGAGGACCTAACTTCTATAGATACCATTCTAAAAATTGTAAAAAGTTAGAGGCATCAAATGTTATATAGAAACACTTTGTTAATGTTTCAAATTGATTTACAAAAAAGAAGAGGGAGCCCGTTAAGGCTCCCTCTTTGAGTATATAGAAACGTTTAAATCTTACGATTCAACGATAGTTCCTGTTACTTCATACATTGGGGATGCTTCCATACCACCTACGATTAGTTCGTATCCAGAACGATCAGCATATGCAACACCTGAAACAGAAGTTCCAGAAGTCATATACGCACCTCTCTCTAAACCAACAGACCAGTATTTACCGTTATTATCTTTTGCGATAACAACCATGTTAGTAGCTTCAGCCATCAACAATAGTTGATTACGCTTTTCAGCTTCCATTTTGTTAAATACCATTGTCAATTGCTGGTCAAAAGTGATAGTTCCATTCTCTTGAGAAACAGTAGTAGTTTCAGTTAGAGATGAAGTTTGACGAGGCGTTTCGAATTCGAAAAAATCAGAAGGTACCATAGCAGATCCACCTACAGTAATTGCGGTTATAACACCAGCAACTGCTGCATAAGTTTGAACTGGACCATTACCAATAAAGATCTTCTGGATTCCACCTTGAGAATCGTTGCAATCTAAAGTAAAGCCAGCTGTTAAATTACTACAAGCCATATTATTTCTGTATTTTTTTTATTAGTTAAAACTAGGAGCCGAAGCTCCTAGTCTAAGTTATTTACGCCATGTCGTTAGTTGCGAAAACGTCAACTTGACCAACACCAACACCTAATCTCCAAGCAGCTCTGAACTTCATTACGTCAGCAGCCTCATCGTAGAAGAATCTGAATGAATCCAACTCGTCAGTAAGACCAGTTGCAGCCAAGATCATTTTACCAGGACCAGCGAATTTGTAGTTAGAACTAACCAAACCTGAAGACTTAACAACTTTACAGTTAGTTCCAGGAAGGATTACGATGTCGTTACCTTCAACAGAGTTGAAGTGGTATAAGTTCTGTGCAACTAAAGCACGAACTAGTGCACGGTAAGCATCAGGAGAAACTACCATGATCAAATCATCTCTGTCTTTTACAGACTCAGCGATTGCATCATATAGATCTAATGCTTGTTCGAATGCGTTAGTAGCAGTCCACGCAGCTGGTACTCCAGCTTGTAGGTTTGCACCGTTTGCAGAAGTGATTTGAGCTTTCAAACCATCAGTAGTACCGAAACCGTTGATCAAGAAACCTTCGTTGTACTTTCTCAATTTGTCAGTGTAAGATTCAGCGATTACTTCCTCGAACGGGATGAAGTCATTACCAGTACCTGCATTCATGAATGCTGATTGGTATACTGAACGTAAATCTTCTACACACATTTCTGTTTTAGATTGTAGAGATTCGATTGTAACTGGAACCTGAGAGTAAGTTACCTCACCGTCAGAAGTCCAACCACAAGAAAGAGCTGATACAGGTAAATCTGCGTCAACCAAGTTAATAGAAACAGTTCCAGATGTGAACCCGCTTCTTAGATCTACATAGTCAAGTAGATCTGTCTTTAAGACAACTTTACTGATAAGACCAAGAGATTCCTGATCTGTATACGCTGGTAAAGCTGAAATGTCAAAACCAAATGCCATAATTTTAAATTGTTTTTTTTAAATGATTAGTTTTTGCGGATAGCTCTTAGTGCTTCCATTCTTTGTGCCAACGCTTGTTCTTTAGCTAGTTTAGTCTCGCTAAATGTGTTTCTAATTGGACTTGCAGCAGGTTCACCTGCAATTTTGTTAAAACGAGCCTTAAGGGCCGTAACTTCTTCAGTTAATGCAGCGATTTCCTCAGTGAAAGGGGCAATCAATTCAGCAATACCACCTAACAACTCTTCAGTTGCAGGAACAGCCGCTTCAGATACAGGAGCTTCAACTGCTACTTCTTCCATTGCTTCTTCAACAACTTCTTCAGTAACTGCATCTTCTGCCTTTTCTGTGATTTCCATGATTTCACCATTAGGACCTACACCGATCAACAAACCGTCAGCAGTTTCGTGGATTCCTTCCGGAGCAAATGGAGCTTCGCCTTCTTCTACTTTTACGTAAAGGATAGCGCCTTCAACCAATTCACCATCAGTATACACTTCAGTACCATCAACTAAAACTGCTTCAGCAAATTTAGCTTCAGTAACAACTGCAGCATCAGTAGCTAACATAACTTTTAGCTTTTTGATAACATCGTTTACTGTCATATCGTCTAATGTTTTTTTAGTTTATCTAGCACTTTGCCAGATATAGTTAAATATATATCCGCCAAAAAATGACAGAAATCTTGGAACACTATTGTAAGAGGCCATATAACTACTAAAATTAAACACAAATGGAACAAGTAGAATTACCAACTTACGATCAGTATATGGCAAAGGTCGAAGAACTGATCAAACAGAATCAACTTACGGTTGAACAAGGAGTTATCCTTAGAAATTGCTATAAAGCAAGAGCCAACGGAACTGCAGTACACATTAATTATTTGATTGCAGCAACTGGCTTAAACTGGAAGAGAATTAATGCTATCCTAAATGGATTAGTCTTAAGAGGTGCTATTCGCAAGGTAGAGAAGAAGTGGTATACACTCTAGTCCTCTTTTTTCTTATTAATGGATCTGATTCTCATTACGTTTAAAACGATACCAGTAAGTAGTAGTATAATTGTGAGAACTGTTTCCCATTCCATAAGTACGGCACCAACGCCTGCGTAGCTAACAACGTTAGCGATTGAGTCTTTACTATCCATTTTGTAACTTTTCTATGAAATTACCTGTAACAGAGAATCCATTAAGTTCTCCAGATTTAATCTTGTCCCAGGTTTGTTTTTCATTTATTTTATACGAAACCATCCAAGTACCTTCTGGTACACTGAATCCCAATCCTTTTGCTTTATCCATTTCTGGATTCGAAACAATCCAACTTTCAAGGAGAGTATTATTGGTAATAACTTTGTTATCATGGTTTATATCCGTATTGTGAGTATTGTTGTCAGCCAAGAATTTCTTAGCTATCTTATTTATCGTTTCTTTTGAAAAATATACGTGAAAGTAATTACCTAATTCATCTTGTCTAAGAATTAATTGATTCGGAATCATTGCAGGACCTGTTACAATCTGCTTTTCATCAGATGAGAATCTCCAGTAATTATTCGAAGGACCAGCAATCTCACCTGGATTACCAGGAGCAGGACCTTTACCGATTATAACTCTACGACCATTACGTTCGAACACATCAAGTTCTTCCCAGTAGTGTTTACAATTTACACCTCCCTTGTATTCAAAGATGTTATAAGTGTTAGCACCATTTGGACCCATACCAGGTTGCAATGCAAGCCTCGACATGGCAAGTAGATCTTCTTGAGAATAGATCTTATCCAATGCAACCATAGCTCTACAGAAGTTACGAGAATTACCACCGGTGTTACCTCTGTATCTGTAGAATGTTTCTGGTCTCTCAGTTAGATCATTGATTATTTCAAGCGCGCGAATACCTTGAGCAACTTCACCAACAGTTTCAAACTGCTCCTTAGTACCATCAATATAAATTGTATTTTCATTTAGTCTTGCGCCCCATTCTTCTGATTTAGCTAGCTTTAAGAAACTAGTTAAGAATATCTCACCATCATCTTCAGTATAGTGACCAACTGCTGCAAAGTCTTGAGCAGTAAATTCTTTTCTTAGTTCTTCATATTTACTAGCAACATAGTATTTCTCTAGACCAGGTAACTGCTCTACCTCTTCTCTAAACTTGTCATAGACTTTAAGTACTTGTAAACTTGGAACTGTATCATCAAATTCAACCTTCTTATCACCTACATTATAGTAAGGGAATCCAAGATTAGCTCTTGTACCTTTAGCATACCAATCTCTTAGATCTAGTAGTCCATCAAACTGTCTAGCTGTTAAGTCAATAATTCTTTCATCCTCTTTATGCTGTACAAACCAGTGAGTTGTCATGAATTCTTCACCATCTAATTGATAACTCATCTTCTTGATACACTTAAGATCCCATTCACCTTCGTAACCACCTAACATGTAGAACATAAACTGAGAAACAGGATAGCAATAACCAAAAGGATAGCCAACGTTGACGCCTTTAGACTCTAACTTTTCCATCATGTCTTTATGGCTAGTACCGTCTTCTAATCCTGAATTCTTATTGACTGTAAATAAGTCTTGGTGCTTTTCGAAGAACTCTCCGAATACATCGTATTTGTCTTCAATCTCGAATCTTGATTCCCATTTAGAATAGCAGACTGCAGCGGCTTGATCCTTATCCATACCATTACTAATCTCTGTACCAATACAACGACTAATAAATTCGTCTTTGGTTTCAGTTGGACCTGGATTGACTACAAATTGTTGTTTACTAAATGCTAACCAGTTAACGTCAATAGCAGGTTTATCTACTAAAGACATAATCTCTACACCTAGATCTTCAAGTTCTAAGTCTTCAAAATTTATAACAAGTTCTACAATCTTATTCATGTTCTATGTATCTAATTTATAAACGAGCTAAATCGTTAATCTTTTTATCTGCCTCTTGTTGTGATGTCATTTCATCTGAAACAACGTAGGCTTTCACTGTCATACCTGTAGTTTGTCCTTGTGACTGTTCTAATCCAACTACATTATTCTGCTGTTGACCTTGCTGAGCGGCTTGTAAGGCAGCATTAGGATCGTATACTGGTGCTGTTGGAATTGAAGGTACACTACCGCCTCCGGCACCTCCACCGCCGCCGCCTCCACCTGGAG
>Ga0210003_1004896_pt1 | contig 10425 bp, 9 predicted proteins | sample LantaG_FD_182804 | JGI IMG/M metagenome (GOLD analysis project Ga0210003, IMG submission 182804) | Deep subsurface microbial communities from Baltic Sea to uncover new lineages of life (NeLLi) - Landsort_02402 metaG (SPAdes) (version 2) | ecosystem: Environmental > Aquatic > Marine > Oceanic >...
CTGCCCGCCGGCGTCCTCGGCGCGAATCGCGGCGTCGAGAATCACCGTGCCGTGATATCGGAGGCTCAGTCGCCCCTCGGCGGCGTTCCACTCGACCGCAGCCGGAGCGTTCGCCGGAGGCTCAACCGTCTTCTGCGCAGCGGCCCAGGAGACGCCGGTAAGCACAACCATCACCGCCCCAATGGACGACTTCCTCATGCGACTTCGGGTGTTCATTTTTGTGCCCTTTCGTGTCCTTTTCTTGCTGTGCTGTTCGGTGTGCCACACCCCGGGGGTGTGTTCTCTATTGGGGGTCCATGACCATGACATCCTTCCGGCGCGTCTCGGGCGTGATGTTCAGGGTCACCATCTTGCCGCCGCGGTAAACGGCCCGGACGGTCGTGTTCATCGGAGCGTGCAGCCTGAAGTCAACGTCCCAGTCCTTAGGCCAGGCGGGAAACAGCAGGATCTTTCCGTCGTCGGCGTGGAGCAGCATCCGCTGCAGCGCCATCAGCCCGTTGCCGCCGTGAGTCTGGTCGGGGGTGCCGTCGTAGTTCGGGCCCCAAAAGGCGGGGAAGCGGCGAGTCTGGTCGTGGGTCGTGAGGTAGCGAACCGCGAGCCGGCGGGCTTCCTTCGTCAGGCCGAGGTAGGCCGCCTGCACCGGCTCCTGGCGCCAGCCTTTTTCCTCATGATTCTTCCGCGTATTAAACGTGTGGCGAGCCATCTCCAGGTCCGGCTTGCCAACCCCGTAGAGCCGGTACGGGAAGACCGGGTAGAGTTCGGGCGACTCGCGGCCGTAGCGTTTCGTGCCGCTTTCTTCGGTGCCCAGGATGGGCATTCCGCCCTCGGTTGCCATCGGCATCGGCGGCAATTCCTTGCGCCAAGTCTCCCAGCGGGCGCGCTGCGCGGCACTGCTCAACTCGGCGGGCAGCGCCAGCAGGCCGGGAATGACGCGGTGCAGCCCGGCCACGGCATCCATCGGGTTGGCGACGACATCTCCGCCCGCGCCATTCTCCAGCGCCGCGGAGGGATAAATCCGCAGCCGGCCGCTGCCGTCGCGGGGGTAATGCTCGTAGTAGAATTGCAGCACGGCATCGGCGATGGGCACGAGCGTCGCGGAGGCGAACTCTCGGTCCCCGGTGTAATCGAAATAGTCGAGCATCATGGCCGACAGTTCCAGGCCGCCGCAGTATTCGTAGCGAATCCACTTGCTCAACACCTCTCCGACGGGTTTTCCCTGGCGCGGATTGTTCCATATCTTCTCCCAGTCAGTACCGGGCGGCGCGGGGGGATAACCATGTCCGACCCACTCGCCGTTCACGGCGGCACCGTAGTCACCGTTGCGGTAGGTGCCCCAGAAGTCCTGCGTCTCGGGGAAGAACGCCCCGTCGTGGCCGTAGTAGATTTTCGTGCGCTCCAGGGCCAGCGGAAGGATGTCCCGGTACATCCTGAACAATGGCCGCATCTGGTCGCGGTCGCCGGTAGCCAGCAGCGGCCAGTAGATCAGCCGCGTGTTTTGAAACCAGTAGTGCGGACCCCAGGCGCGCGAATCGGGGTCATACGGCTTGGCGCCGTCGTTCGGATCCCTTCCGTCGACAAAGATCGAGCCGTTGAACTTGATCGGCTGGGTTCCGCGGCCGGCGCAGGCAGTGATATAGCGCTGTAGCGCATAGCATTGCGACGGGACTTTCGCGTCTTCGGCGCCGCTGATATGAATCCAACTGCGGTTCCAGAAGTCCTCCCAATACTTCAGGTGGTCCTGCCGCACCTGCGCTGCCGGCAATGCCTCGTAGCGGGCGGCATTGCTTTCGACCTGTTCGAGCCACTCTTCGGCTGTGGTCGTCTGCGCCTTCAAAACGTGAATCCGGGCGCGATGCTTCGTGGCCGGCTTGGCGGACTTGAGCGTGGCGTTGCCATCCGGGACGAGACCCTCGCCCATCATGATGCCGCCGAAGGTGCGGTGCATCAGCAGGTCCTTCAGGCCCAGTTTGTCGATCAGCGGCTCCAGGTGCTGGTACGTCAGGACCCCGCGCCAGGGCGAAGTGTCGTTGCGATGGTACCATACGACGCGGTCTTTCTGGTCCTGGAGGAACCGGTCGGCGGCCCCTCGCCAATTCTCCATGGTGACACGCATGTCGAAGGCCACTGCGCTTTCGGCTTCGACATGAATCACCGGGTGGTTCGCATCCACCCACACCCGCAACCGGACCGGGTTGTCCTGCGGCCCGGCGACAATCGCGATCTCGCTCTCCAGCAGTTTCATCTCCTGCCGGAAGGGGAGGCCCTGCCTGAACGGATTGGGCTCGAGATGGACCCGCACCCGCCCGAGTTTCGCCAGTTTCCAGTCCCCCGTCCAGGCATCGGTCTTGCCGATGTAGAACAGCAGATCGCCGTCGGCTTCCGCCCACAGGTTCAGGCCGATGTCCCCGTTTCCGGTGGGCATCGACCCGGCCGAATCTTTGCTGGGCGACTCCCAAACCACGTTGTTGCCGTCGAGCGGACTCGTGCCGGGTTTCGCATCATCGGCGCCGAACACCACAACCGGCATTTTTTGTCCGCCGGCGTCTTCGGCGCGAAGCGTGGCATCGAGAATCACCGTGCCGTGATAGCGCAGCGACAGACTGCCGACTTGCTCGTTCCATTGAACGGTGGCCGGCGCGTTGGCGGGCGGCGCAGCGTCCTGCGGGGAAGCGGCCGAAGCGACGCCGGCCAGAGCAACAACCAGACTCAGGGTGAATAACGATCTCGAAAACATCCTCTCCTCCTTCGCGTCAAGAACCTCGACCGGGATTTCCCGGATGGCTCCCTGCCGACGACCGCTGTCAGCAGTTTTCATGATTCTACCTCATCGGGGTGTTTCCTCAAGCCTATTCCCGATGCTCCTGTGTCTGTCTCCATTTACCTTCACAGCGTCACGGCGATCTCGCCGCTAAAAATTGATGCCGGGTCACCGCGCTCGGCGAGTGTCTTGGCCAGCGTTCCAATCGACCGCGGGATGCGGCCCTTGTAGAGTTCTTTCCCTTGGGACGTAACGGTGATCTCCTCGTCGAGATTCAACATGCGATCATTCACCCGGACGATTAGTTCGTTCAGGCCGCCGGCCTGGAATTCGAAGTGCTGGCCCTTCCGTTCGGCGCGGACGACGGTTCCCGGCCGCAAGTGATTGACAGCCAGCCAGTAGAAGCGCGGATGGTTCTCTTGTCGCCAGACGATGCGGTCGGGCAGCGGATCGCGCGTGTGCCCGGCCATCCACGGCAGGGCCGCGGCATCCTGTCCGTCGAGCCAATGGCCTTTGCCCTCGTAGATTTCTGTCCAGTGGACGTAACCTCCGGGATCGTCCTTCTGCAGGGCGTCGAGTTGCTTTCCCCAATCGCGCGCGACGTTGTTGCGGTTGTACGCCCCATCGTTTCCGCCCACATGAATGGAGAAGGGCAGGTTGCGCAGCCCCAGCGGCGAAGCGTCGTTGGGATGGCCGGCCATCATCGCTGCCCCCGCGAAGTGGTCGGCCATGCGTGGAGCCAACTGGTAAACGCCGTCGCCCCCCGCCGAATAACCGAACAGGTAAACGCGATTGGGGTCAACGTCCTCGAAGACAATCAGATTCTCGATGAGCCGGTCGAACAGTCCGTCGATGTGCCCTTGATGCCACATATTCCAGGCATCGGTCGGCGCGCGCGGCGCGACGTACACTCCCTCCGGCACTTGGTACAGCCGTTTCTGGTTTTCCCACTGCTTGTCGTTTACGTGCTTGGGCGCGCCGCCCCCGCCGTGCAGCGATAGGTAAAGACTGCGACCGTTCTTCGGCTTCTTTCCGGAGACGCGGTAGTAGAAGGGCATCTGCAGATCGCCCGCGGTCAACTGCCGTGCCTTCATCTCATCCGCTCGATCCTGCTGGATTCGCTGAACGTGATCATTCCAGAGCAGCCGCTGGGCTTCTTGCGCGTGCTCGCGCGTGAGTGCTACGGTTGCGAATTCCTGTTCGGCGAGCGCCGGCCTTTCGCCCGGGGCCGCTTCCAGGTATTTCTTCAACTGGGCAACGGCGTGCAGCGACGCCTCTACTGCGGCAGCGGACGAGGTGTCCGACGCGGTCGGCTGTTCGTCACGCTCCTCGTGCTTCGCGTAACGGTCGGTGACGTTGACGGCGTGTACGTAATCAATGTTGCGATCCCATGCCAGCGGAAACTTCACCCCTGTGGGCCGGAAACTGGTGGCGTAGATCGAATGCAGGGGATGATCGCGCCGGGCGGTAGCCGCGCGGCTGGTGAACCATGCGCGGTCAAGATGGTCCGCGACAGGCTCGGCAGCGCCGGTATAATGCCAGTCACCGTCCCAGATTTCCACCCAGGAATGATTTCCGCTCTTGTCGGCCCACAGCGGTGTGCCCGCAAACCGCGCCGGCACCCCAACGGCCCGGCAGGCATCGACCAGCAACACCGACAGCCCCGTACACGACGCCGTTCCCGCCTCGATCGTTTCGTAGGGACTTTGATCGCCCTTGGCCCGCCCGCGAGAAAAGCGGACGTTCAGCATGGGAAAGATCCTCTGATTAAGGATCGCGGCGGCTTCGGCCGGCGAATCGGTCTCGGCCACCAGCGGCTTGAACCGCTTATAGAAATCCTCCCGCCAGTCGTCGCGCCGCTCGTTGATGCTGGCGTAGGGAAGGACGTCATTGAAAAACATCACTTTGGAGATGCGGTCCTTCCACGGGGCTTCGTTCCATGCCAGGTAGGCGCAGCGAACATTGTTCAACAGAAAGTCCGCCGATAGGCTCGTCAAGTCGCGCTCCGGCATATACGCGACGAGGAATCTCACGCCTTCTTTCTGTTCGTCGGGCGTGTTGTCCAGAGCCTGGCGAATCTGGGCCGCGTTGTCGCCGGCGCGCACCAGGGCCGAGTCGACCTGTTTGGACAGGTCTTCCCCACCCAGCACCCGCACGCCGCTTAGTGCGACGAAAACGAACGCGATCATCTTGGATCGATGTTTCATGATAGATTGCGCAGAACCCCCTGTTGATGCTACGGAGGATACCCGGAAAGAACATCGGACGATCGAGGCGTTCGACGGATTCAAGGTCGAAACCCTGCGCATCAATCGCCGCCTTGTCAATGCGATCGCCGAGCACGAAGCGGGCGATGAGGCCGACGGGGCCGGCCTGCTTACCAATCGCGACGAGGTGGATGCGTTCGGCCTTTCGGTCGCCCTCTCCGCGGAGGAGGAACTCGACCAGCGACATCACGCCATGCACGCGCCGAGCCAGCGGCGTGCGGCGGCAAAATCTTCGGAACCGCGGCCCCGCGGCCCGACGTTGGGAGTCCCTCCGGCGGCGCGGGCGCGGGGGGCCGGCAGCCCCACCGCGACGCCGATCGCACACGCCACGACCAGAGCCCACGGACGCCTTGTCCTTCTCCGACCGCCCATTGTGTGCCTTCCTCCTCTGGATTCCTGCTCGTGCATCTTCATGGGCCGTCTCCGCTCTCGGCTTCCTTGTGCGTGGCGGCCGTTACACCGTCGCTTTTTCCCACTCGCTCTTCAGAAACGCGAACGATTTCGGAATTTCGACCATCGGGTCGCCTTTGATGCCGCACTCGAGGCTGCAATAGTCCTGGTAGCCGATCTTCTTCAGGCCCCGGAACCCGGCGACGAAACTCCGTTCCGGCTTGTCGGGCTCTTTCAGATGGTCCTGCCCGGGCAGCCAGCGGACGCGGCTGGCCAGGTGGATGTGGTGGAGCCGGCCGTCGGCCGCCAGGACCGCCTGCTCGTCGTCGGTTTCTTCTTTGCACATATGATAGAAGTCGCCCATCAAGCAGATGCCGGGGCTCTTGGAAGCCTTGCAGATTTCCACGGCCTGTTCCAGGCGGTTCATGAAGCGGGCCTCGCCCTTGTTGAGCGGCTCCAGGAGGACGCGCGTGCCCAACTTTACGGCGTAGTCGCCCACGGTCGGCAGGAGGTCGGCCAGGGCCTTCAGGCCGTCGTCCCAATTCAGTTGCGGGTGACTGTTGAAGGCGGGGACGAAGATGACGCCCGTGGACCCCGCCTCGCCGGCGCCCTCCAGGGCCTTCTTGAGTTTCTCGGCGCCCTCTTTGCGTTTCGCCTCGTCGGGGTCAATCAGCGGGAAGTAACCGCAACACAGGGCCGCGATGCCGACGCCGGTCCCCTCGAGTTCCTGGCGGATCTTCTTGGCCCGTTCGACGCTCAGGCCGCCGAACTCGAAACCGCACCCGCCGAACGCGAGGATGTTCTCGGCCTTTTCCTTGAGGCTGCTGCCGGGAATCTTGCCGTCCTGGCTGCAGAGTTTCAGGACGGCCTCTTTCGCGGGCTTCTCCGCCGCTTTTTCCTCGGCCAGCGCATCGCCCGCCGCTCGGAGTCCGGCCATCATACCGGCGCCCACCAGCGAGGTCTTCAGGAATTGCCGACGATCCATTGCAAGGTCTCCTTTTGTTTTCCGTCCGGCGTGCCGCCGGCGGCTCAGACCACCATTTCCGGCAGCAACCGCCGGGTCAGTTCCGACAGATACGCGTCCACCTCGCGGTCCGAATCGAACGAGAGAATCTTGTCCGCGACCTTCTGCGCCTCGTCCATCGTCACGCTTCGGATGACCTTCTTGACTTCGAGCAGGGTGGCGGGCGAGACGCTGAGCGCGTGGACCCCCAGGCCGACCAAAAGGACCGTGTACATGGGCTCGCCGGCCATCTCGCCGCAGACCGCGACCTGGATGCCGGCGTCGCAGGCGGCCTGGACCACCTCGCGGATCAGCCGAAGCACCGCCGGGTGCCCGGCCGTGTACAGCCCCGCCACCCGCTCGTTCGAACGGTCCACCGCCAGCGTGTACTGCACGAGGTCGTTCGTGCCGATCGAGAAGAAGTCGCACTCGCGGGCGAAGTTGCGGGCCATGAGGGCGGCGCTCGGCACCTCGACCATGATGCCGATCGCGAGGTCGCGGTCGAACGGGACGCCCTCCTCTTCGAGGTCCTCGCGCACGTCCGCCAGGATCATCTTCGCCTGGCGCAACTCCTTCAGGTTCGTCACGAGAGGGAACATGATCCGCGTCGGACCCAGCACGCTCGCCCGCAGGACCGCCCGCAGTTGCGTCTTGAACAGGCCGATGTGCTGGAGGCTGAAGCGGATGCTCCGGAACCCCAGAAACGGGTTCCGCTCGTCGTAGTCGCCCGAAAGGTGGGTGAACTTGTCGGCCCCGAGGTCGCAGGTGCGGATGGTGATCGGCCGGCCGTCCAGCGCCTTGATGGCCTCGGCGTAGGCCTGGTAATGGTCCTCCTCCGTCGGGTCCTCCTCGCGGTCCAGGTAGAGGAACTCCGTGCGATACAGGCCGATGCCGCTCGCCCCGCGCGCCAGGCACGCTTCCACCTCGTGCGGAAACTCGATGTTGCCCCACAGCGCCACCTCGTGGCCGTCCTGCGTCACCGCGGGGAGGTCCTTCAGGTTCCCCAGCGATTCCTCCATACGGCGGAATCGCTGCTCCGTCTCGTGGAACCGCGAGATGGTTTCCTCGTCCGGGTTGATGATCACCAGGCCCCGGTTGCCGTCCACCACCACCATGTCGCCGCCCGACACGTCGGCCGTGATCGTCTGCAGGCCCACCACGGCCGGAATGCTCATCGCCCGGGCGACGATGGTCGTGTGGCTCGTGCGCCCGCCGCCGTCGGTCGCGAAGGCGAGGATCTTCGAGCGATCGAGGCTGGCGGTCTGGCTCGGTGTCAGGTCGTGTGCGATGATGATGACGGGTTCCGTCAGTCGGCCCAGTGTCTCGCGCTTCGCGCCGATCAGGTGTCTCAGCAGGCGCTTCTCGATGTCGTACACGTCGGCGACGCGTTCGGCCATGTAGCGGTTGGGCAGTTTGAGGAACTTGCGGGCGTAAGCCTTGAGGACGGTGGAGACGGCGTACTCGGCGGCGTAATGCTCGCGCTCGACCAGTTCGCGGACTTCCTCGTGGAGGCGATTGTCCGTCATGAGCGCGTCCTGGACGTCGAAGATGGCGCCCAGTTCTTCGCCCACGTCGCGGGCCACGCGCTCCTTCAACTCGTGGATCTCGCTCCGCGCCCGCTCCACCGCCTGGCGGAATCGCCCCAGTTCCGCCTGGACCTCCTTGGCGTCGATGCTGCGGCGGGGAATCCGGAATTGCTCGCTGTCCAGAACGATCGCCGGCGCGATCGCCAGGCCCGGAGAGACGGGGATGCCTTTGCGTATTTCCATCCGGTTCGCTCGGCCGCTTCAGGCGTCGGCTCGTTCGTTGTCCGGGTCCCGAAGCAGTTCTGTCAACTGGGCCAGACACTCCTCCGCGTCCTCGCCTTCGACTTCCAGGCGAAGCATGGTGCCGGCGGCGGCGTCGAGCGTCAGCATGTCCCACACGCTCTTGCCGTTCACAATCTGATCGTTTTTATGGACGGCGACCTGGCTGCGAAATCGGCTGGCGATCTCCACAAATTTCGCCGCCGGCCGCGCGTGAAGGCCCGTCGCGTTCGTGATCTCGATATCCCTTGTCGGCACGTGTTCATCTCGCTCGCGGGCCCTCGGACGCCCGCCGAAACTTCAACTCGCTTCCTCGTCCGCCTCCCGCAAAAGGTCGACAATCTCCTCCCGGCTGGAGACCCGCAACATAAAGCGCCGGAAATTGTCGTTCTTGATGCTGCGGAAAACGTGTTCCATTGCCTTCAGGTGAGCCTCCGGGCTCTCCGGATGCGACACCAGGAGAAAGAGCAAGTGCACCGGCCGGCTGTCCAGCGCCGCAAACTCCACGCCCCCCGCGCTCCGCGCCACCAGCCCCACCACCCCGCGAACCGATTCGTGCTTCGCGTGCGGTATCGCCACCCCGTTGCCGAACCCCGTCGTCCCTTTCCGCTCGCGGCGCATCACCGCATCCACGAGCGCCCGCTGGTGATTCCTCGGGATCGCCTTGGCCTCGACGAGCGCCTCGACCATCTCGTCGATGGCCGCTCGCGCCGTCTCGGCCTTCAGGTCCGGCAAGATGGCCTCCGTGCAGATGAAATCCATCAGCCGCATTCCCGTGACCCTTCGTCCCCCGGTCAAGTTCGCGTCGGCTGGTGGGGGTTCGGTCCGCGCCCCTTGCGGTGGCGGACACGGTCCTTGTGCTCCGCCAGTTGCCGTTCCAGACGGTCCGTCGCCAGGTCGATCGCGGCCCGGACGTCGGCGTCGGCCGCACGCCCCACCAGGTCGCGCGTATGCTCCACGTCGGCGATCATCTCGCAGACCATGCCGCCCCCATCCTTGTCCAGCACCACCTGCACCGATTGAATCCTGTCGTAGAACTTGACGAGGCGCTCCACCTTCTTCGTCGCGTAGTCCTTGATGTCCGTCGTTACGGACTCGTGACGCACCGAAATTTCGATCTGCAAGCGACAATCCCTCCTTCCCGCCTCGGGCGGGCTACTAAGCGCCAAAATGAGCATCCCAAGCGCGGCCGAGTCTAGCAGGGAAGGGACCCCAAGTCAACCATTTCAGCCCCCCGTCCGGCATGTGGGTGTGGCCGCATTTCGTGGCAAAGGGTCAAGGCTTCCCTCAAAACCATGGTGTGGCACGGCCGGTCTTGCCCGGCCGTGCCTCGGCGCACGGCGGGATCCCGGCGCGCCGGGACCGTGCCACACGCAGATTTGGAAGCGGCCTCGACGAGGTGCCACGAAATGCGGCCACACCCCGGCACGCCGGGACTTCGCCGGGACAAGTCGGGCTTGCCCGCCGTCGCGCTCCAATCCTCCTGAGTGTTCCGGAAAATGACGGTAACCTCTGCCTGGACCACAGGTTAGGCGGAAATTACCCCTGGGGTAATTTTTCCTCGCGACTGCTATCCATGCGCCGTCTTGCTTGGCCTTTCGCCGTTCGTTCCGCGTTGGCCGGGGCTGTTGCCCGTTGACGCCGAGGGCCCCACGCGGTATTCTGGAGTCAGGCAGACGTCCCGGGACTCTTCTCGAAGGAGACGCGAAAATGGCCGACAAGGTCAAGAAGGCGAAGGAAATCCTGAAGCGAGTCCTCAAGGAATTCGGGCCGACCAAGGACCACGCTGTCGGCGCCGGACGGGAAATCCTCCTGGCCCTCCGAAGCGTCGTCGACGCCGAGATCAATCTCCTCGACGCCGCCACCGGGAAGAAATCGTCCGGCAAGTCGAAGAAAGGCGATTAGCGGCCCGACGTCCGGTCGGGCGCTCAGCCGGCCGTGCGGACGGCTTCGAGAATCGCCGCCGCCAGGTCCGCCTTGGTTACGCCCGTCAGACGCTGCGTCGGCCCGACCTGCCGGATGAGGAGCGCGTCCTGGCGGTCGGCGGCGACGGCTTCCGGGCCGTTCGCCACCACCAGGTCCAGCCCCTTGGCCTCCAGTTTTCCGCGTGCCCGGCGTTCCAGGTCCTCCGTTTCAAGGCAGAAGCCGACGAGGATCTGTTGTTTTCGCCGCCGGGCCATTTCCGCCAGGATGTCGGGCGTC
>Ga0210003_1004897_pt1 | contig 10424 bp, 13 predicted proteins | sample LantaG_FD_182804 | JGI IMG/M metagenome (GOLD analysis project Ga0210003, IMG submission 182804) | Deep subsurface microbial communities from Baltic Sea to uncover new lineages of life (NeLLi) - Landsort_02402 metaG (SPAdes) (version 2) | ecosystem: Environmental > Aquatic > Marine > Oceanic >...
TACAGACTTTTTGGTGTCTGTGCCCAGTCACCCAACACGAATCCTGCCATGACTGTGGGATCGTCATTGTCGCCGATTCGCAGCCGATGCAGTTCAATCTTCATGCCGCCAGCAAGTCGTTGGCCATGGGAAATACTTCAGCTATGACCTTGGCGCAGGCTCGGGCTATTTCTATGTGTTCAAGCTGTGTGCCATTGCCGGATCTCAGCGCGATATAGTGTACCCATGAGCGCAATGTACCGTTGACATACAGCCGGCTCACTGTGTTTCCTTCTGGTAGCACAGCACGAGCCTGTTCTTTGGCTATGCCATTTTGTATGGCCCAATTGTATGCGGTTCGTGCCGCATTTATCACATATTCTTGGTGACGATGCCACTCGGTTTGCAAGGCCTCGTCGTCTGTGCTTATGCTGTTTTGTCGATTCTTGGTATCTTGCAGTCTTGCATCTCGAAGCTCAAAATCAAGCTCCTTAACTGGGTCGGCATATCTTTGGCTAAACTCTTGGAAAGAGAATGACCGATGGCGCAGTAACTGACGGGCGATGTCTCGTGTGGTGGTGACTTCAACACAGACATTGACCATTTCGAGCGGACTCCAGTGCTGATGCCGGATGAGGTAGTGTATGAGTCGTTGGCTCGTTTCTGTGTTAGCTTGGTTTGATGGATTGGATACACGGGCGCAATACGCGACGAGATCTTGACAATCTCTGACACCGTCATTGGCAAATTCCGGAGAGGGTCGTGAATAGGATACCAACCTAACATCCATTATATTCCTTTCAAGATACGATCGGTTTCGGGTTGCACATGGTTGGCCACCCGTTCCACATCAAGTATGAATTCCATAGATAAAATACGATTATCGTTTTTTAAAATGTAACCACTCACTGCCTGTTCAATGCTGTCCTCGTCAAAGCCTTGCGATCGGAGTCGGTTGAGGTTGATGGTTTTTTGGCGCTTATCTTGTGTGCGAAAGATCACCTTTTTCACACAATTGATCGGTACCTGATGTTTTTCTACTCCGGCAAGGATGTTTTCCCAGTGTTGCAAGAAATCATTGTGTAACAGCATCAACAGCTACCTTTTTGCGTCGTCCACGTGTCGAGCTTTTTGTAGCAATGGGAGTCAGATCTTGAGCTTCTTTGAGCATTCTCTGGCTTTCTGCCAAGAGAGATTTGGCTTCGTTTTCCATACGTCGTGCCTGGGCTATCAAGTTGGTGGCCAACGCATCGTCACTGAGAGCCAGGGCAGCATCGGATCCGGCCACACCTGGTCCTCGCTCTAGATTGGTACCAGCACCGACTTCACGACCATAATCATCGCGTGGTCGGACTTTGCCAGTCATTCCAACATTGGCATCTAGTTCAGCCAGGCGTTTGACGGCACTTTCGCCAGACTTCATTTCTCGTAAAATACCATTTAGTTCGTCTAGGTTGACATGACTGGACGGGGTAGGGGTAACTGTGATCTGTTTGCTTTGTACTTTTTTTATCATTCCTTCGCGATGCATTGTCTCTAACATGGGCCTACCGTCAGAAAAAAGACTTCGAAACAGAGCATCGCCGAGATTTTCGGCTGTTTGGCCTTCAGCACTTTCGATCACTTTCATTATGCCGTCGTGCATGGCCACTGGTAAGGTATCTGGATAAATCACCAGAGCCATGTGTTCTTCGTTGGGTACTTCGCGGAAGATGATCGCTACCTTGCGATCGCTGTGTTTACCTATGTGTTTGATCATTGTATGTCTCCTTGTGACGTAGCCTCTTGGGCTTGTGCTGATATACTAGACAGGAATCCAGTCAACTTGTCGTAGACTGTTCCCACTGATGACAATTCACTGGCCTGGAAAGCTCCACGTTGGGTGGCCAATTCTATGATCTGACGCAGTTGCATGAGATCATTGATGTTAAGGTCTGTGTTTTCCGTCATGCACTTATTTACATTGACATGAGTTGACGAAGAAAATATCTATATATTATTCTTCGTACTCGGCCCAGACACCAAACGGAGGTTGCGGGTTCTTGTTTGAATGTATGATCCACAAGGTATCGCAGTAGTTGGCATCACCCCAGGAGCCAAACGGATAGCCGTCCGTGAACACTATCAGTTTCTTGGGCTCGATTTCGGCATCTTTCAGGTATTTGAAGATACATTCAAAGTCGGTGCCACCGCCGCCCTGTAGAGCATAATCGGAGATGTCTTCTAGGCTCTCACTGGTATAGGTCTGTGGATTGTAGGTTTCGGTATCAAAGCAGAACACATGGATGCGATATGCATCAAACTCTTCCATGATGCCGCGAACTTCGCTCACCATGTCCTTGGCCATTTTGTCTGTGATAGATCCTGACATGTCAAATGTGAGCACGATGTCGATCATGTCGGTGTTCTTCATACCCGGCATCACAGCATCCACGTGCCAGCCCTTGCGGCTAGCCTTTAACCATGTGTAGTCCGACTTCACCGTGGATTCCAACTGCTGGCGAATCAGCTCACGCCAGTCCAGTTTGGGCTCGGTGAGATCTTGGATCATCCTTTTGACACCGGCTGGAAGATTGCTGGCGTCAGTGGTCTGGGCCGCCGTGAGCACAGCCTCTTTGATCTCGTCACGGATCTTGGCACGTTCTTCTTTGCTGAGCCGAGGCGGCCCTTTGCGATCACCATCTTTGCCTTCTCGACCGGAACTGCTGCCTTCTGTGTCGTTGTCGCCGTCCATGTGCTCGTCGATCATGCGATCCACCAGATCTTCGATCGAGATCTTTTCGGCGTTTTCGTAGAGATCGTCGTAGATCTCTTCCGAGCTCATGCCATCGTATTTGGCATCGTAGAGGCAGGGCACCGAAGTGATGAACTCGCCGATGCGATGCTTCTTGAGGTCGGCGTTGACAGCAAAGTCGTTGGCGATGTTGAACAGTCTGGGGTCACGGTCACCACGTCGTCCAAAGTGATCATAAACGCAATGTAGTATCTCATGGCCAAACAGGAACTCGATCTCGCGTGGACGCAACATCTTGATGAAGCGGCTGTTGTAGTAGAAGTTCCTACCGTCGGTGGCTGCTGTGGTCAGCCATTCGTCGGCGTTCACCAACTTCATTCTAGTGGCCAGGTTGCCAAAGAAACTGGCTCGGAGCAACATGCCCACACGAGCTGTGATCAGCTGTTCGCGCACTTCGCGATCCAGTTTGGCGTCCATGGGTCCGATGAGATTGGCAAATTTTTTGGCATCTTCACGGTTTTGAGTGTCAACTGTAGCAGTGGTCATAGATTACTCCTTTATTTTATTATTATACATTTATTGTTTTTTCTGGTCAACCGGGTGTGCGAGCTGGAAAAACGCCAGTTCTTGCTCAGATGCTGTATAGATACGCAGATCTTTGAAACCATTTGACCACGACCAATAAGGATTGCAGTGCGCACTGGGCGACGCAAGTATGCCAGCGGCCATCGGCACGCCTAGTTTGGTAGGATTGGTCCAGCGTTCGATGTTGTACCATTGGCGTATTTCTGCACTCCAGCCATAGTGAGCGGTGAACCAGGTTATTGCATCATTGAAATCAATGGGTCCATGTTGCCTAGCCATAGTCATTGAAAAACCTAGATAAAATCCAAAATTTTGACGATATGAATAACGACCATCCAGTCGGATCACGGTATATTTCATTGATGTGATAGTTTGTGGTATATAGCTGGTGATCTCAGTTGAAAATTTTTATTGGGCCCTTTATGAAAATCTGCTAGGACCATCAGGAATAGATTGTTGGTACTATTTTCCCTTTGGTACCACACAAAATCTCAGTGGTGTGGGTCAATTTCAAGATTGGCGTGGCAAACAACCTCATGTGCTGTTTCATTTTGATCAAGAGCCATTATGGCAGAACAATCTTGGCGATGCCTACGAAATCAATTCCATGACTGCGCATAGTATCAAAATTCCAAGGATGCTAGCGAACAGCGAGCATTCTGAAATCAAAAAAACAGTGTGTCGCCAACGTTCAATGTTGGACTGGTATTTCTTTTATCATGGATTTGCGGCCCATGACTGGTTTCGTGATACAAGATATCTAGGTGATTGTATAAAACCCAGCAAGGTGTTTGTGAGTTTGAATCATCTTACACAACACAAACGCAATTATAGATTGGCATTATCAGCACGACTCATGGCCAAAGGATTAGAACACCACGGATCTATCAGTCTGCATACAACCAGAGATCAATGTGAGCATGAAATCAACCGCCCGGATCCAAATCTTTCCAACACCAGCAGATGTTTGATCAGTCAACATATGATTGAAAAATCGGTGCCCTTGCCTCTAATCCTGGATCGGCACGAGATAGACAGCTCTTTCAGTGCCAGATTCGGACGCGAAGAATATAACCTATGGCAAAAATCTTTTCTGCATGTGGTCAACGAAACTGTTTTCTACGATAAAAAACTACATCTCACAGAAAAAATATTCAAACCCATTGTGTCCATGCGTCCTTTTATCTTAGTCGCTGCTCCAGGCAATCTTCAATACCTCAAAAGTTATGGATTTCGCACTTTTGATCGATGGATAGATGAAACTTATGACAGCATCGAAGACAATGATAGTAGATTAGATGCCATCACCAATCAAATTGAAATCCTGTGTAAAATGCATCCTCATACTCTTCATGACATGCTGAACGACATGCATGATACATTGATCTACAACAAACAGCATTTTTTTACCAATTTTAAAAAAATCATCATTGATGAATTAGTGGATAACTTTGACACCTGTGTGAGGATTTGGAACAACGGCAGGATTGACCCAGACCGTAGGATCCTGTGCAACATTGACATGAGTAAGATCAAAAATGTTCTAGCCGGTACAGTTATCGTTGGTACCTAAGGCCAAACATAATGGCATCTTCGACCAAGCGGAATCTAAAATCCATGATCCAGTGATTCTGTCCGTCAATCGGAGCCTGCACCGTTTCGAAATACCAGCGACGTTGCTCACCCGGGAGACCAAATTCCCGGGTCGCCCGTTTCAGGAGAGCCTGCACCCCACCATAATTATAGGGTATGGATTCGTAGCGTACCACATAGGGGAAAGGGGCGAGCTCCGACATAGCCCTATGTCTTTCTGAAACCCGCCCCCGGAGCAGCCTTAGGCGTTGGCCTGCAAGATGTACTTGCCGTACCGCTTGTGGAACTCGTCGAAGTTCTTGAGCTTGGTGGGTTTGAACGGCAGATTGTATGTTGTGAGCGCCACTCTGGCACCCATCACTACCAGCTCGGTCTCAAAGTTCTTCATCATGAACGCAAAGAAGTGATCCGCCATCTCATGAAACTTCCGGTCGTCGATGCCCGCTTCGTGTGCATCCTTGAGCTCGTAGCACATGGAGGTCACTAGACTGTACATGGCACTCACTTCGACCTTTTCGATCTCTTTTACCTTGCCGGCCAAGATATCCTCGGGCCTTGGCAGCTTGCTGGACACCTTACGGTGTGCCATAAACTTCACAGCCAAGCCCTCGCCCACGGTGCCTGCGATGAGATCAGTGGCAGTGGCATCGTCGAGATCCTCATCCGCCAAGAGCTCACTAACAAAATGCCACGACCGTGGCGTAGGGAACGCACGACTCACTGACTTGGCGTCAAAATCAAACAGATCCTGCTTGGCGAACGAGATGTAACCTACCACGTCTTTGTGCTCGTTGTTTTTGACCGCCCACTCATGCCAGGCACCAAAGTCCGGACGCATCTCAATGTGGACAAAACGATTGGCTAAGGGAGTAGGCATACGATATGTCACACCTTTGTCCGACTCACGGTTACCGGCTGCGATCATCACAACATTGTCAGGCAACACATACCGGCCGACCCGGCGGTTAAGAACCAGCTGATAGGCAGCGGCTTGTACAGCCGGAGCAGCCGAGTTCATCTCGTCCATGAACAATACCACTATAGGGTATTGGCTGGCCAGTTCCTCATCCGGCAAATCGATGGGCGGAGCCCAGTCCATCTTACCTGCTTCTCGGTTGAAAAACGGAATACCACGGATGTCGGTGGGATCCATCTGGCCCAGGCGCAGATCGATCATGTAGCCGCCCATTTCTTGGGCAATCTCGGCCACTACTTCTGATTTGCCGATACCGGGAGGGCCCCAGAGAAAAAGCGGACGCTGTTTGGCAAAGCACTTCTCGATAGACTTGCGGGCACCAATCGCGGTAACGGTGCGGTGTTCTACTGACATAGGGCTTTCCTTTCGGGTGATAAACATTACATCTGTTATTGTATGACACCGCGATTTATTGGTCAACCAGCACTATTGCACTGTTTCGACACCTTGCATGATAGCTTGAATCCATGTGTTTAGCCATTTTTTGCTGTCAGCCGGAGGTTGGCTTGATGCATCCAGGCTGCGCATCCAGTTTTGGAATTTGGGATTCTGATCACTGTAAATCCAGCTCAGTTTTTTGTGCAGGTCTGCGTCTATGTTTTTGCCGATCACAATGTTAGTGAAATAAAAAATATCAGTAGGATCGTTAGTCACGCGAAATTTACTCAAAGCATAGGAGATTTCGTCGTTAGGGTTCCAGCTCATGTCGCATCTCACATCGGTGCCGGTCAATTTGTTTTTGGCGAAATTTTTGCTGACAAAGGCAAAATCCACGTCACCGTTGGCCAACATCAAAAAGGCATCACCACTGCCTTTGTTTGGCACGAATTTCCAATCGAACCCATTGGTCTGATTCACGTCTTTGAAAAATGCTTCGTGACTGACCGGAATGATTTTGTCTGAAAAACCCATACGCACATTTCCCGCATGTATCGACTTACTGGTTTTGACGTTATGACAGATCCACCAAGGCTGCCTGATGACAGCATACACAGTGGCTTGTTCAAGATCCTGCATGATGCAAGGAAGTCCGGACCGCAAACTTTTGCGAGCCCAATTACTGCTGTACAGAATCAAGGCAGGAGATTTGTTGCCTGACTCAGTCCAGGCCGAAATACTGGTATGGCAGGTTCCGACTTCGTACCTGTTGTTGATTCCGGCTTCGGTCAGTCCGGCTCTGGTGATTTCCACCCAGACATCATTGCCTGTACCTCTGCCACTGGGTTGAGTAAACATCACTGTGTCGGCAGCCATGCTGGTCATGCTGACCAGGATTAGAAACAAAAGTGTGAATATTTTCATTGTGTTTTCCTTATGATAAAATGAAGTAAGCGGCTGTGATCTTGTCGGCCGCAAATGGTCCCAAAATCATGCAGATTGGCAAAGCTGTGATATCTACATTTTTCCTGAACCCCCAAATTCCCACCAAGCTGAATATGACCAATGTCAGCGCTATGGCTATAGAATTCAACCCACTGTGTGCAATACTGAACAGCAATAGACCGATGATACAAACCTTGATGATGTTTTCAAACCATGTAGCGGGAATCCTGCTGATATTTTGATATAGATTGCTAAAGCCACTGACCAGTGCAAAACACAGCAGATTGGCCACGATAGCACAGGCTATCAATATCAAAGCGAAAGGCCAGGATCGCTCTGCCAACTGTATGTCATTGTAGAAAAAATTGGCATTCACACTCTGCGCTTGGTGCACGATCAACCAACTGTCCAAAACCAGTTCGGTACCCGTGATAGGAATGCCCAACAACAAAAATGGTATGGTGCTGACGATTATGGCACTGTTGTTGGATGACTCTGCCGCACACATCACGCGCAGATGTCTGGGTTTATTGGTGCGCGATTCTAAAGCAGCACTGGTGTTGGCACTGAGCGTGACTCCCATACCAGGTATCAACCCCATCACAAAGCCCACCATAGCATGTTTTACAGCCACGTAGCGGAATTTCCAAAGGCTACGCCATTGGCGAAGATTAGCACCAGCACGTGAAGACAATCCACGGGGAGCAAAATATCCATGACCGAACACAAACGGCAAACCATAAAGACACAACAGTGCCAGATTTATATCGGTAGGACGCAGCCCCACACACCAGACGGTATCTACGGCGCAAAGATCTAAAGCCGCGTCAGTCTGCGGAAATATGGCTATGGTCAGTCCCAGCAGCATCAACATCACAGTGGTCAAACGGTGAGGTGAGCTGACTATCAGCAACACCATCACAAATACAAAAAATGCTGCCAACCATTGTGTCTTGAAAAAAATCATCCAGCTGTGTTGCATGCCCCATGCGATAGCCGCAAATGCTACCAGTGCCAATAATGCAGCTATGATACTGCCCATAGCCGTTAACTTATAACATCGCAACACAGCAGACACAGACCGCAGATGACGACTGTGGTTGAGCACAGGAAGACTGCTGGTCTCACCAGGTATGCGGAACCACAACGCAGCCACACTGCCGTAGTACTGGGTGGCACAGATGTAACAGACCCAAAAAATGACTATGGTGTAGGCATCCAGACCAGACAGCACCGGCAATATCAAAATTAACCCTAGAACAGGATTGAGCCCTGGCATGAGGCCAACCACGGCCCCGATCACGACCGATGAGATCACGATCATCAACAACAGGATCAAGTCTGGCATACTGCGCCTTTGGCTACCACAGGATAGGGTCTGCTGATCATGGTAGGCAGGCGTTCCTTGTGCCAGGCCTCTCCTACCAGAATCGATAACTGCTCCAGTCCTTGATGGTAGATTTTCAACACGTCAGGTGCCGACAACGCAGCATGTTGCAGCAACGGTTTGGCCTCGGCACAATTTAGAGCTCCTCCAAAAGTGTTTTTGTCGCCTACACCATGGCAAAACCCGTGCATAGGCCAGTCTCGGCCTATGGCCAGATTCCAATGATTGTACAAATCATCGCCCAATCTATGACTTTGCAAAGCGTGCACCATGTCATGGTCTAGTCCGGGTAGAGATTCTAACCATCGTATCATCATCCAACACTGTTTGACATAGAGATCCGGCAGGGTCCAAAAATGCAGCGTGACAGGATCTTTTTCAGAGTATAGCGCAGCATCTGTGCGGCACGCATACCATTGACCATCTCTTAAATCCAATCTGGGTTTGTCTATGCCATTTATCACGATGTTTTTTCCTGCGACATAGGTACGTCGGACCTGATCATTCATGCTGTACAAAAACGGTCTGCTGTTTTGAGAAATCCTGAAAACATTGTTGGCGTGGTAAATCCAATCGGTTTTGTGAGTACGGAAAAATTTATACACCGAGCAATGATCACCCCAGCGCACAGATGTGATTTTGAGTCTAGGCCATATAGTCTGTTTGATCAGGTAGGCAGTGTGCTCCGCGACCACACAATCAGTCTCACTGAGACCGTGATTCCAATCTCTGTCATAGATGAAAAATTCATCTATGGTCAATCCGCAGCGTAGGAAAGCCCGGAAAATGGTATAGCTATCAAATCCTCCGCTAAACCATAAACACACATGATCGTAACTGTCTCTGATTGATTTAACGTGCTGATCAACCAATGTTTTAAGATCGAGAGTTGGTTCCAATGTCCAGTCCACATTATCAAACACGGAAGGACGCCAATGAAACTGTACCAAAGACGGATCATGGTTGCTGGCTATTAAAGCAGACACCTTGTCCTGGAAATCGATACTGCCAACTGAGTATCCTATGTCTGCGTTGGCCGCCATCATCGCTTCGTAATCAATCGCCATGCTGATTCCAGGCGTTTAGATCCGGTAGTCGCACATGCAACGCTATACGTTCGCTCTCTAAATTTTCCACACTGTGAAGATATCGCTGATCGATCCAATACCATGCCGCAGGTTTCATCTGGACATGTGTCAGTTCTTTTAGCACATCGTAGTTGTTGACATAGGATCCAGGGATCGGGATATGGTCAAGGTCATAGCCTTGTTCTTGCCACCAATATGTGGCGCAGGCATGCCCGCCTGTAGCAAACACATAGATAAGATTGAATTTGGATGTGATATCTGCGTGTGGACCCCATGATGGACTGGTAGCAGCAGTTACACTGACACTGGCATTGAATTGCTCCGTGACATTGTGCCTGATCCATTGTTCGAACGCTGGTGTGATACTGCACCTGCGTGATCGAGCTGATCGGTATGTTTGATCTGCCTTGACAAGAGTGCGATCACTGTATCCTGGCATCATACGATCGAACCCACTGATATCGGTCTTGATATCACGGTCAACAGACAGTGATTCGTGTACGAATTTCAAGGGCACAGGAGGCAACGACGGCAGTGTCTTAAAAAGTTTCATGTTGGTAAGTGCGCTAGAGAGCTAGAATGCTCTCGTACGGATCGGCGTTCTGTATCTATAATACAGTAAAGATATTGCAATGTCAAGCGTCGAACATATTCCGACGTCGGGGAATCCGGCGTTGCTGAGTATTTATTATAGACAACCGCCCGAAGGCGGTTATCTGGTATTTTTGGTTACAAGGCATACCTGCCCCGTCTAACCTA
>Ga0210003_1004898_pt1 | contig 10424 bp, 10 predicted proteins | sample LantaG_FD_182804 | JGI IMG/M metagenome (GOLD analysis project Ga0210003, IMG submission 182804) | Deep subsurface microbial communities from Baltic Sea to uncover new lineages of life (NeLLi) - Landsort_02402 metaG (SPAdes) (version 2) | ecosystem: Environmental > Aquatic > Marine > Oceanic >...
CAGAGCTTAGAAGATAGATCCAGAAGGCCCCAAAGGGTAAGGGCTAAAGTAGTCAGGAATCATCAGATAGAGATGCAGGTCTGCCAAATAAGAAGGAAATATCCCTACTTTGGTAAAGAGAAGATAAAAAGAATACTAGAAAGGGATTATGAAATAAATATCTCGGTCTCCTCGGTAGGCAGGATCCTAACCCAGTACAGGTCTGTTCTCCCCAAGGTCAAAATACAAACCAAAAGAATTAAAACTTTAAAGAAGAAGAGGACCAGGATAGCCCAGGTAAAAAAAGATATGAGGGGGATTATATCTGAATGGCTCCAGATCGATACCATAGAATTAAATTTAAGATTTACTAAAATCTTTCTTTTTTCTGCGGTAGATCCCTTATCCAGGCTTTATTATGTGAGGGCCTATCAGAGAGCTACCAGTTTAAATGCCCGAGATTTTCTCTTCCGGCTGACTTACTTGCACCATAATAGAATTAAGTATCTACAGATCGATAATGGTTCAGAGTGGGAAAAGTATTTTAGCAAAGAGGTGGAGAAAAGAGAAATTACCCTGGTTTATAATTATCCTAAGTCTCCCAAGATGAATGCCTTTGTGGAAAGAGTAAATGGTACGGTACAATCCGAATATTTAGATAGATTTTATGAGGAGACCAGTGTCAGCAAAATTAATGAAATACTCTATGATTGTATGATTGAGTATAACTTCTATCGACCTCATCGGAGTTTGAATCTTTTGACTCCAATTGAGTATTGTAGTAAGTTAAATAATAGAGATGCGGAAATGGTGCAAATGTATTGGACTCAGACACACACTTGACATATTTAAAAATACTTAGTATAATAGAACAAAATACTATTTAGAATCGGATTCTAATAATATGAAAGACATTACAATCAAAAAAAAGCAAAATATCCTAATAGGAGTTTGAATCTTTTGACTCCGATTGAATATTGTAGTAAGTTATTAAATAACAAGGATCCTTCAATGGTGCAAATGTATTGGACTCAAACACACACTTGACATATTTAAAAATACTTAGTATAATAGAACAAAATACTATTTAGAATCGGATTCTAATAATATGAAAGACATTACAATCAAAAAAAAAGCAAAATATCCTATTAAAGTTTTATTAAACCTATCCAGCGTATTAGATTGTTTTATTCAAGAAAATAAACCCTTACAGTTAACTGATTTAAAAAGAAAATTAGATATCTACCCTAGTACAATCCACAGAATTTTAGATACTCTTAGATATTTAGGTTATATTGAAAATGTTCCAAATTCTGAAAAATACCAGCTTGGAATAAAATGCTTAGAATTAGGAATGAGTAAATTATCACAGATTGAAATAAATAAAGAGGCATCACCTTATCTGGATGAATTATCTAGGGAGTTCAATGAAAATGTTTATTTAGGAATATTATATGATGGCTTTGTTATGTATCAGGCTAAAAAGGAAGTACTTAGAAGGATTCGAATTGTAACCCACGTTGGTACTAGAGCATATGTTCATTGTACTGCATTAGGTAAAGTATTAATTGCATTCTTGAATAAAAATGAAAGAGAAAAAATATATAAAAAAACGGGATTTCTAAAATTGACTAAAAATACAATTACTGATAAAGAGTTATTTGAAAAAGAAATTACAAAAGTAAGGAAACAAGGTTTTGCTAGAGATAATGAAGAAAATGAATATGATATTAAGTGTATAGCTGCTCCCATTAGGGATTATTCTGGTAAGGTTATTGCTGCAATTAGTATTTCAGGTCCTTCTTACCGTTTCGATGTTAATAGGCAGAGCCAGCTGAAAAATGAGATTCTTAAATATAGCCAAATTATATCAAAAAGAATGGGATATAATACACTTAAATAACAACTTGGTTATTTGTGCTAATTTTAAAATGAGGAGGATTATATCATGTATTCTGATTTAAATCCCGGAAAGAGGATTTTAATGGGACCCGGTCCCAGCGATGTGCACCCTCGGGTGTTAAAAGCAATGTCTACCCCCCTGGTAGGCCATCTGGATCCGGATTTTCTGACCATTATGAATGAAACCCGGGAGATGTTAAAAGAGGTGTTTCAGACCAAAAATGAATTGACCATTGCCCTGTCCGGTACCGGAAGTGCCGGTATGGAGGCCTCTCTGGTGAATCTCTTGGAACCAGGTGACAAAGCAGTGGTCTGTATTGCCGGACTCTTCGCCGAGAGAATGGCCGATATAGTGAAAAGATGCGGGGCTGAACCGGTTATCATTCAGGGAGAGTGGGGAAATATTATTGAACCGGAAGAGGTCAAGAAAGTTTTAGAAAAAACCGCTAAGGTTAAATTGTTAGCCATTGTTCATGCTGAAACCTCAACCGGAGTCCGGCAGCCGCTGGAAGAGATCTCCAAGTTGACAAAGGAAGCAGATGTACTCTTTGTGGTGGATGCCGTAACTTCCTTGGCCGGTATCCCGGTAGAGACAGATAAATGGAACATTGACGCCATCTATAGCGGCACCCAGAAATGTTTGAGCTGTCCCCCGGGCTTAGCCCCGGTTTCCTTCAGTAAAGTAGCTATTCAGTCCCTGGCCAAAAGAACCAGCCTCATCCGCAGCTGGTATCTGGATATCCAGATGCTGCAGAGTTACTGGGGCAAGGAGCGCTTCTATCACCACACCGCACCCATTAATATGATCTATGCTTTACGAGAGGCTTTACGTTTGGTCCTGGAGGAGGGATTGGAACAACGCTTCCGCAGGCATCAGCTGCATTCCCAAGCCCTGGTAGCAGGACTGGAAGCGATGGGATTAAAGATGATAGCACCTGCCCAATACCGCCTGCCGGAACTTAATGCTGTCTATATTCCTGAGGGAATCGATGATGTAACGATAAGAAAAGCACTCCTCAAAGAATACGGAATCGAGATCGGTGGAGGGCTGGGAAAATTTAAGGGTAAAGCCTGGCGTATCGGCTTGATGGGTTATTCCTGTTCCCGGGGTAATGTCATGTTATTCTTATCGGCACTGGAGAATATATTGCAAGCCCAGGGATATGCTGTATCCGAACATGGTGCTTCTGCTGCCAATGAAATATATAAAAATAAAAATATATAGTAATAAGTTAAATTGTATAAGCTTAAGGTTAATTGTACAAAATTTGTTCTTTGATAACTTAAATTTGTTAATTCAGTAACCTTCTTAATAGTGTTACTAGATTTTTATTGCAATGATTAAATCGCCATTCTTTTCTTTCGTATAGAGGTGTAAATAAGTCTCACAATACTTGTAGAACTAATTCTTGGCTAAAGATCAGAATCCTTCGATTTGACAAGTACGCCTAGGCATAAATAATCAATCAATATTTCTTTCTAATAGGGAGAGATGTCTTCTTTTCCAGAATTTTTTAGAAATTTTTTGGTTATACAGAAGTTGCTATACCAGATCTGACCGATGGAAAGATGCCACCATTTTTTACTGCCGCAGCGAGGATATGTTTTCATGCTCTGAATACACTGATTTATCAACATTTTTTCAAGGTTCTAGATTTAACTTCTTAGGTATAGAATTACCTTATACATTATTAGTAAATGGTAAACAAATAATTAATATAATGAATAAAGAAATATGATATTAAAATAATAGAATTATGGAGGAGTTTTTTTATGTTATTTAACAAGGAGCGAGCTTTAAAATTAATGAAGGAAAAAGGATTCGATGCTATAGTTGCAACTAGTATTGAAAATGTTTCATATCTTTCTGGTTTCTATGCTATACCTTTTAGGGGGATAAAAAAGACACAGTATTATGTAGTTTTTTCACAACATAATATTGAAAAGAAACCAATTATTATCCCTTCAATGAGGTTACCAGGGTATATTGAAGGTGGCTTTGACATTTCACAGGCTTATGTTTATGGTAAGTTCCCTGTTGCTATGACAAAAATAAAGACATTTAGTCCTTTAACGGAACTTATTAGAAAAGGTATGGAACTAGATAGTCAATTTAAAACTCCTTTCGAAGCTTTAGTAACTGCATTAAAAGATTTAAATTTAAGTTCAGGAACTATTGCATTAGATGAAATGCATTACACACATCAACAGTGGGAGAAATTAGAGAGAGAATTTCCAAATGCTAAGTTTATACCAGGTTATGATTTTATAAGAAAGATTCGTATGGTAAAAACGGATGAAGAAATTAAACGTCTAAAAAAATCAACTCACATAATTCAAAGAGCAATTTTAGAATCTTTTAAAATTATACAATTAGGTACGACTGAAAGAGAACTAGTCTATAAAATGCAAGAAATAATTGGCAAATATGGTGCTTTGCCGGGGATAGTTGGCCTTACAGCTGGCCCGAGAAGCGCGCTTCTTTTGAATGAGTCTGATTACCAAATTAAAATGAATGATCAAATAAGATATGATGTTGGCTGTATTAGTGATTTATATTGGTCTGATATGGGAAGAACTGTATGTTTGGGCAAAATAGGGGATAAACAAAAAAAAGCATATCATGCATTAAAAATAGGGCGCCAAGCAGCAATTGAATCTGTTAAACCTGGAATAAAAGCATCTGATATATATAATATAGCAATTTCTGAAATACGTAAAGCAGGATTACCTCACTATGAAAGACCACATTGTGGCCATGGAATAGGCCTTGAATTTTATGATCCTCCAAATATTAGACCAGACGATCATACAGTAATGGAAGAAGGTATGGTATTTAATATAGAAACGCCGTATTATGCCGTTGGATTAGGGGGTTTTCAACTTGAAGATACTATGTTAGTTAAGAAAGATGGAATTGAATTATTCTCAGATCTTCCAATGGATATAATTATTATTTAATTTTTTAAAAAATAACAGGAGGTATTTACAAAATAATGAAGAAATTTAGATATGAGTATTATGAAGAATTTAGAAAAAGGAAATTTTGATTTGCATTGAATTTTTATTATTGAGGATTATTAATTTTTCAAATATTTAAGTTAGTATTTATTGCGTATCATTGTTTTGATGTTTTCGGAAAAAATTTATAAAAAAGAAAAGAGGTTTAAATATGAAAATTACCCAACTTAAAGCTGCTAGTTTTAAATTAAAAACTGGCATAAAAAAAATAGGCGCTAATCCTATAGAAATGAGTTATATACCAGTAGTAATAGTGGGTATTTATACTGATGATGGCATTAATGGATTTTGTGCAACTGTATATATAACTTCAGGGAATGTATTAGTAAGATATTTAAAAGAAGTAATTGAGCCTCTACTAATTGGGGAGGATCCATTTTACATTGAAAAAATAAATGAAAAGTTAATGACAATGACTTATAATAATCAAAAGGCCACTTCGATGTTAAGAGCGAACGGGATTATAGATATTTCTTTATGGGATATCATTGGGAAAAAATTAAATACACCTATTGCCTATTTATTGGGGTGTTATAATAATAAGGTAAAGGCCTATGCTAGTACAGCAGAGTGGAAAGATCCAGAAGTTTTAGCGAAAGATGCGGTTAATTTTAAAGAGAAGGGTTTTAAAGCTATAAAACTAAGAGTAGGCAGGCCAAAGTTAGAAGACGATATTAAAGTAGTTAAAACAGTAAGAGATGCAGTAGGAGATGAAATGGTTTTATGGGTAGATGCTAATCGTTCTTATTCAAGAAAGAATGCTCTTAAATTGGCTCATATTTTTTATGAATATGGGATAAGATCAATAGAAGAACCGCTTAATCCTGAAGATACAGAAGGTTACGAAGAATTATGTAAAAAGTCACCAATATCTATTGCGGCAGGGGAAAATTTGCTTACTCTTATGCAATGGAAAAACATGATTCAAGCTAAGGCCTTAGACATAATGCAGCCTTGGCCAACTCAGTGTGGAGGAATAAGTGGAATGAAAAAATTATGTGGTTTAGCTGAGATTTTTGGCAAAGATATTGAACCCCATTCAGGCCTTATGGTTGCAGAGTCCATTCAAGTTATGTGTTCAACTCCAAATTGTTCATATGTAATGTGGTCAATAGCTCAAGAAAAAATAAGAGAAGCACTTTTTGAGGAACCTATTACACCAAAGGATGGATATTTTGTTTTAAATAATAAACCTGGATTAGGAATAAAAATAAAATCAGAATATTTAGAAAAATTAGAATAAACTTTCGGATATTTGTTCTTCCAAATTTATTTGTATCCAAAATATATAAATTTAGAATGAATATTTCTCATAAATTTTATTTAAACTCAAATTCCATCTTCTTTGAAGATTCAGTCAATAAATTATTTCGCTATATATTATTATAGTTATAGTAAAAAAAAGAATTGAAAAAAATATATTTTTTAAAAAAATGCCAACTATCATGTAAATATATAGGGTATGTTATCTAAAGTGTACATTGTATACAATAGTATAGAAAAAAATGACTTGTTTTAAATAAGGTAATGCATAACCAAAATTGCACTAAATTTGTTCTTTGACAATGGAAATCTGTTTATTCAGTAACCTCCTTAATAGGATGACCAGGTTCTCATTACGGTGGTTAAATCTCCACTTTACCTCTTTTAAATAGAGAGGAAAATAAGCCTTATGAATACCACGATACTGGTAGAGCCAATGTTTGATAAAGGACCATGAATCCTTCAATGCCATTGAGGTGTTTTCTTCCTTTGGGTATACCTTTTTCTTTTAATACGACTACATGATTGCCTCTGATGGGCAAAAAGGCATAGGCAAACCAGTCATCAGTGTAATAGAGACTTCCTGCTTTAGTGTAACGCGTAATATAGGGCTGCATGGTCTCCTTAGCTTTGGAAGAGATGGGAAACGTAAGGACTTTCCCGTTTCTCTGGTAAATACTGAAGATGACATTCTTACCTGTAACTCCCCAACCACGCTTGCCAGGTCTCTTACCACCGAACATGGTTTTATCCATTTCAATCTCTCCAGAGAGTGGCTCTAGGTCCTTGATGTTATCGTGATAAATGATTTCTCTAAACATCCTAAACCATCTCTGAATAGTTAGCTGGCTGTAAGTAACTTGAAATCTTAGACGATAAGCAGGAACTTCTAAACAGAAATACTCAATTAATCTCCCCTTCCAGTAAGATGAGATCCGCCTCTTTTTCCAGAGGTTTTGGGATACTTTTCTGGTAAGGCCACAGTTGCAACACCGGATCTGGCCAGTAGAAAGATACCAGAATTTTTTACTTCCGTAGCGAGGACATATTTTCATGCTCTGAATATACTGATTTATCAACAGTTTTTCAAAGTTCTAAGTGCAAGTTAAGTATAGAATTACCTTAAATTAAATATCTTATATAAATAGATCTTATGGTGGATTGAGAGGTCGATAATTAATAATAAGTCTTTTAAATATCAAATAATGAAAGGAGAAAGTAATGCTTTCAAGAAAACGGATAGGTATATTAATTCCTTCAACTAATACAACAGTGGAGGCAGAATTTTACAGTCTAGGAATTGATGAAGTAACTTTTCACGCAGCAAGACTATATAACCCGCCTAGTGGTGGGGAGGAAAGATTATTAAACATGTTAAAATTTGCTAAAGAAGGAACCAAAAAGTTAATGACTGCAGATGTTGATGCAATAATTTATGGATGTACTAGTGGAAGTTTTATTAAAGGTCCAGGATTCGAGAAAGAAGTAGAAAAAACTATTAGAGAAGTTGCCCATAAAATTCCAATAATAACAGCTTCATCGGCAGTAGTAGAAGCACTGAATTCATTTCAAGTAAAAAATGTCTCAATTGGGACTCCGTATACTAAAGAAGTTACAGAAAAAGCAAAAATTTTTCTGCAAGGATATCATTTTAAAGTAGTAAAAACAATGTCCCTACCCTTAAGGAATTCTAGTGAAAAAGGGAATATTCAATATAGAGAAACAATCGATATGGCTAATGCAATAAATATACCAGAGGCTGAAGCTATTGTGATAATGTGTACTGCGTTACCTACATTTGGAATAATTAAAAAAATAGAAGATAAAATTAGTAAACCAGTCATCACAAGTAATCAAGCATCCCTGTGGTTTGCCCTTAAAAAGCTTAGAATTTACAAACCAATGGTAGAATTGGGTTCCCTTTTTTATTAGTCAGATGAATAATAATTGAATTTACTTTACTAATATAGTTTTAATATTTTAATTTTTAAAGGGGGAACTTAGTTCGTTTTAAAAATTTTCTTTTAAAATGTTAGTTTAAAAACGTTTTTAGCATTAGCATTCGATAGAAATTTCTAAATATTTAAAATATTGCACAATAATATATGTAATTATAAAACTTAGTTTTAATTGGAGAATTAAAAATGTCGATATTACATATATTTAGATCACAAAAGCATGTTTTTGCTATAGCAGCAAAGAATTCTAGTTTCTTTCTACTAATCAGAACCAATACAGAGACAGTATGTCCTAACTAGAAAAATATCGAAAAACATTTGTAAAAAGACTCTATCTAGTGTAAAGGAATATTGATTGATTATTTATGCCTAGGCGTACTTGTCAAATCGAAGGATTCTGATCTTTAGCCAAGAATTAGTTCTACAAGTATTGTGAAGCGGCTTTGCATGTTGCGTTTGATAGTCTAGTCACTCCTCCTTTTACTGGAAGAGGAGAAACCTATCGATCTAAATATTTAGCGCCTTATGAAAGACATTTACACCATCAAGCTGGCTATGGCAGACCATTTCCCCCCCAGTATAAAGATTTGAGTGCAGATAGAGGAGCCACAGCAGGAGAACTAGGTGTATATGCAAAGAGGCTGACAAATTTAGAAACCGGAATCGTACCTTTGGCAGGTGCAGATTACACCTGTCATGGGATAAAATATCATCCTTGTACCCAACTGCTCAATGTTAATCCCGAAGATTCAATTAAAGATATCAAAAAGTTTGCTGACATTAATAGAGAATATCTTTCAGGTATCGTTTCTATAGGTTATGATACTCCTGGCTATGGATATGGAGTAAAAGATGATGAAGGAACATCAATGCTACAAAAATATTTCTCCAACATCTTCTGACCTATTAATATAGATAGCTACTGCTGCTGAGTATAGATAGGGTTTGCCACCAAAACCTCCCGTACTCCAGGTAAGGTTTTTAATGCTACTTGTAGCAGTAGCAATGCCTGTTAATAAAACATTAACAATAAGAAAAATAGTTATAGCAAGAAATATTTTAGTTTTACCTTTTAACATCAATTGACTTTTCATTCTTTTTCTCCTTTTTAATAAATGTTTATTTACAAATTATGTTAGCGTAAACTTTAATGGGGTAGTTAGAAGAAAAAATATTATATATTTATGTTGACAATCATGTTGACAATATGATATATTTAATATATGAAAAAATCGAAAAATGTTACAGCAAAGATATATAAAAATATAAAAAATACTATATTAGATGGGAAACTGCAGCCCAGGCAACATATATATGAAGTTGAATTAGCAAAGGAATATAATATAAGCAGGGGGCCATTAAGGGAAGCATTGGCAAGGTTGAGAGCAGAAAATCTTGTTTATGCTATTCCCAGGAAAGGAGTTTTTGTAGCCCCAATTAGTAGAAAAGAGATAGAAGGCATATTTGAAATAAGAGAAAATCTTGAATTGCTTGCAGTTGAAAAATCTATAGGTAGATTTCCTTTAAAAGGATTTGAAAAAATTAAAAATGAGTTAATAAAATTTGAAAATTTGGAATTGAACCATGAAAACAAGTTGGAATATTTATCTGTTGATAGAAAATTCCATTATTTATTATTTAAAAATTGCGGAAATGATAGATTAGTTGATCTACTAATACATTTTCAAGAACAAATGAAGAGATTCGAAAAATATGCTCTAAAAGTTGACTCTTTCAAAATAACTATCAAGGAGCTTCTGGATATTATAGAGAGTGTTAAGAAAAACGATTTTAATCTGATAAAAAGTCCTTTACTCAAGCATTTTAAAAGAGTACAAAAAGCATATTTTTACCAATTTATGGAGTAGATCAACAAAAAATGTTAAGAACATTCTAAAAAATTTTCCGAAAGTCAAATTTAAATTACGGGAGGTTAGAGTTAGGTGAAAACACTAAGATATGAATTTTACGAGTATTTTGAAAAAAAACAATCTGAGATTCTTGATGAGATTAAAAAGATTCCTGATAAGATTGGTATGCCTGATAAGTATAAAGGCAAAATAGGCTTATCAGGAGGATCAGGAAGCCCACCATTGGTCCACAAAGATGTAGCTGAAGCCATGGAAAAATCTTCCAGGACATTAATGAAAGTTTCTGATTTGGATGTGGAAATTAGAAAAATTGTCAAAAGTTATTATGGGGACGAATATGATGGAGCTGTAACAAATACATGTGAAGCAGCTTTGCATGTTACTTATGATGCCTTATTCACTCCTCCTTTTACAGGTAGAGGTGATACCT
>Ga0210003_1004900_pt1 | contig 10423 bp, 14 predicted proteins | sample LantaG_FD_182804 | JGI IMG/M metagenome (GOLD analysis project Ga0210003, IMG submission 182804) | Deep subsurface microbial communities from Baltic Sea to uncover new lineages of life (NeLLi) - Landsort_02402 metaG (SPAdes) (version 2) | ecosystem: Environmental > Aquatic > Marine > Oceanic >...
AAATAACCAAAGTAATGAATACCCATATAATGTGTTATCTAAAAATCCTAAATCAAAAGATATTGCAGAAATAATTAAAAAGTCTAATGGGGGTTGGTTTGGAAATGATCAGGAGGCTTGGGCAGAAGCGGCATTTAATAAAATTATAAACAAGATTAGATATAACGAAGTTTCTAGATTATTAGGTAAAGATGTATACAAATATATTTCAAACTACATAAAAACATCTAAAATATACCATACTGGACCTTCAATTTATGATACATATCAAAAGTTATTTGGCAAAGTTCAAGTAAATACTTTAAAAAAACCAACAACACATGATGAAATTATAAATTTCCAAACCTTTGCCAAAAGTAAAGGATTTAAAAATGTTTTTGGTAGAAATAAAGGACAATTAATTGCCGTTGATGGTAATTGGGGGAGGAACTCAGAAGGTGCTTGGAATATGCATAGTAGTACATACAATCCTTCTGATGTAAAAACAGATAATGAAAATAAAGTTAAGGCCGGTGACACTTCTTGGCTTAAATCCGCATCAAAACAAGTTAAAAATCAAATTTCGTATTTAATGAAACAAGGTTTTAGTAAACCATTTACAGTTTTAGATGATATAAATTCTAAAGTATATGCTGTTAATGGCGACTACAGTATTTATGGTGTTTATAAAGTTATAACAGGTAAAGATAAAGGAGATGAAGTAAAAGATGTGACTTTTGGTGATTGGTATCGTGAAAATCCTTTTGACAATACATGGCAGTTCTTAAAAGACGCTTTCACATCTAAAAAAGAAGGGGTCGGGAATAAAATTCAAGACGCTGTTACTAATTTGGATAATCAATATTTTGGAACTAAGATGTGGGTTAAAAAAAATACTCCTTCAGGAATATTTAAAGCGGATAAATCAGTAGGCAATTGGTTAGAAAGTAAAGTTATGACAACTTTTGCAGAAAAAGACTACGGTAAAAGATTTATAGGTTTTAACACATTATTAGGAAAACCAATTGCGGTTGGGTTTCACGGGACTAAAAATCCGGCAAGAATTAATATAACTAAAGACGATTGGAGTCAAGCCGTAAAAAACAAAGGTGGTAATTACAGTTTTGGTTGTGTAAACTTTAAAGATGCGGACATCCAATCGATTAGTAATTTTATTACAAATGGTCAATATTCATTTTGGTTACCAGACACCTCAACAAATTATGTACAATTTAAACAAGGTGAAGAACCATCATTTATTCGTGATATTATTCGTAGTATAACATAAATTAGTTAATAAATTTTGTTATTTTAAAATAAAAAAGGGTCTAAAAAGACCCTTTTTTATTAATGGTTGTAAGATGTACTGTAACCACGAGTGTCAAAGTGAATCATGTGTTTTGAAATTGGTTTACTTGTGTAAGTACCAAACGCCCCTTTTAAACTTGGGTTTCTTCTTTCCACTCTTTTGGTGTGAACCTTTACAATGTCCAAATCAGTTTGAGTGAATTTACCATCACCATCAATATCTATAACATAAACATCGATTGCGTTACCGTGAAGGTGATGTGATTTTTTAGCCGAGTTTGGTAATAATCTGTTAAAGTATTTATTTCTCTTTTCGGAGATTGTAAACCAACGAGGATTATAACCCGCATTAACTAATGATTCTTTAACCAGTTTTACTTTTAACTTGATCTTAGGGTTTGCCCCTGTTAGACCAAAAAAGTCTTTACCATATACTGCCAAAGGTAGGATAATTAAAATTGCGAAAATTAATCGTTTCATTTTTTTAGATGTTTTCATATGTTTATTTTTTTGTTGGTTAATAACTACAATACAAATATAGTCATTTTTTTTTATTCACAAACAAAAATATCTTTTTTTTTTTAATATTAAAGTATTTATAAGAAATCAATCATTTTTATGAAAAAAATTATAAAACTTACAGAATCAGAATTGGTTAATTTAGTGAAAAAAGTTATCTCTGAGGGTAAAAAACCACAAACTAAAGACGAAATAAAAAAATTTCAATCATGGGTAATTAATACAAAAAAAGATAAAAAAATCTTAGGTACAGGTGGTGACTCTGGTTTTGGTGATGACGGTATAGGGGGGTCTAAAACAAATATTGCATGGGAAAAATACGGATCAAGTTATGTACCTAATAAGGTCATTAATAATATGGCCGATTCCTTACCAGAAGTTGCCAAGATTTGGTACAATAAACTAACAAAGGGTAAAAATCCTGATGGAAATTCTTCATTACTTTTTGATGGCAAAAGTTTAAAGTGGTTATCCAATGGAAGTGTAATAAATAGTTGGGGAGCATCAAGTGGTGTTAATTTATTAAATGCAGAACCAAACGAATGGTTGAAGTTTGCAAAAAATATATTCTCATCAAACAAAGAAAAATCTAAATTAAAAAACTTTGGACCAACGCCTGAAGGAGAATATTATGTTGGTAAACTACAGTCAAGTAAATTAGGTAAATCAAATCCCTTTATGGATTTCATTAAGGTCATGTTCTATTCCAAAGAAAAAAGACACGATTGGAATACCGATACCGCTGGATCAAGAATTTCTTGGGGTTATTATAGGGCAACAATTACACCAAAAAGTGGTACAAATACCTATGGTAGAGGAAGTTTTTATGTACACGGAGGGGCACTACCCGCATCACACGGATGTATCGATTTAACAAGTTCTATGGATGATTTTGCTAAGTTTTATTCTTCTTGGGCGACAAAATACAAAAAAAATAGAATTCCACTAAGGGTAAAATACTCGTCATCTTTTACTGGAGTAGTTGCGTAAAAAAAATAAAAAATATTTTTTAAAAAAAAGATTGTAATTAGATTTTAATTCATATATTTGTAGTGTAATTTAAAATTTAAGTCTATGAAAAAGTTTTTTTTGTTTGTTGTTTTATTAGTTGTAACATTCTTTTTATTCACCTCTTTTACTTCTAAAAGTGATGATGATCTTTTTTTAATCGCATCTCAAAAATTGGACGAATATAATGTTCGTAAAAAAGATTATGTGATTATTGTTGATTATACAAAACCTATCGGTAGCAATAGGTTGTATGTTTTAGATATGAAAACTAAACAAGTGGTTATTACATCTACAGTAAGTCATTCGTTTAAATCAGGATGGATATACCCAACCGATTTCAGTAATGTAAGTGGTACCAATAAATCTTCTAAAGGTGCGTTCTTAACTAAGGGAACATATAATGGGGGGTTTGGTTACTCAATGATTATCAGAGGACTTGATAAAGGAGTGAACGATAATGTTGAAAGTAGAAAAATTATTTTCCACTCAACAGAAAAAATGGCAACCCCGTGGTCTAACGGATGTTTTGCAACACCAAAAGATGTAAACGAAAAAATCATTGATTTAACAAAAAATGGAACATTGGTTTATGTGATCACAGAATAATTTTTTAAAACTCTCACTAAATGAGGGTTTTTTTTTATTTCGATATATTTATAAATAAATTAAAATGAATAGACTCACAGAAAAAGATTTAACTCGAATAGTTAAAAGAGTTATAAAGGAACAAACCTCAGTTACAACAACAACAACAACTTATTATCCAGGTGTCAACCCAACAATAAAGCCGGATTTTGATACAATGAAACAAATGGGAACAAATTCAGATGCGTCAAATAATAAAGTTTGGAAGGAACTTAAACCTGAAATTGAAAGAATTACTGGACAAAAATTTAAAAATAAAACATGGAAAATACAAAGTATTTTTTCTGAAGATGATGAGTGGGTTGAAAATAATTTGTATTTTAAAAATAGCCAAGGTGTTCAGATAGAAATCATTTATCCGGCATCTGCGGTAGACGCCGGCGTAGGAAATGATGGGAATTTTATTTATTTAGGATTTTGGGGGATAAAAACACCTATGAAATACGGCGGATCATGTTTTGACATTAGTAATATACAAACCGAAGGTGGTGAATTTGGAGAAGGTGGTGATGGGTATTTTGGTGGAGATATAAAAATTTGGTGTAAAAAAGAAATATTAGATCTTATAAAAGTTGGTATGTCAAAATCATACGATGGAATTACAAAAGCGCCACATTTATAAATAAATTTACAAACTAAAACATAAATTTTTTTAATTAACGATATATTTATATATAAATTAAAAAACTAAAATAAAAAAAATGAGAAATATTATAAGACTTACCGAATCTGAATTGGTTAATTTAGTAAAACGAGTTATTTCTGAAGAGAAAAAAATGTTATCAGAATCCGCAACAATTAATGGCGTTAAAGTTGATGTGTCGGGCGGTGGATTATCTACAATTGCAAAAGGAGTCGCTAACAAATACTTAGTCAGTGTAAAATGTGGTAAAACTGCATTTGGAGTCTTTGTTCCGGTATATACGGGACAAATTTCACTATCAAGTTTATGGGACAATAAAGGTGGTGGCATTGGAGGTAAAGACAATACAGGTAAAGTGTTTTCTATTCCTGCAACTAAAGCCGCAACTTTAGTTTCGCAAATGGTATCAGGGGTTTCATCGATTAAAACGGAAGGTGAAGGAACAATCGCAGGTATTACAGGTAGTTGTTATGTAACTTTAAAAAAGAGATAATAAAAGGAATATTTTATTAAAAGCCCCACCCCAATAAGGTGGGTTTTTTATTTTACAAGGTATTTATCTCATATGAAAATTATAATTTCCGAATCTCAATATTCAAATATTTTTGAATCTAATGATGAGAAGCAATCAAACCTCATCTATAAAATGTGGAATGATGGTATGGATATTTATGAGATATCAGAATTAATAGGTTTAAAAGAATCTCAAGTTGTATTTTATCTTAAAGATAGAGAGATAAGAATTGATTGTGGGTTTGCAAATAGTATAATGGGAATACTTTATTGGAGATCCGATATTATAAATAAAAATTTTAACTTCAATAACGGAGAAATGATTCTAAACTTAAATTGGGGTGGTTTTAGTGGGTCTGTTAATTTTGAATATGAAGATAAAAATTATAGGTTAATGGGAATGGCAACCCCCTATTATGATGGTAATTGTTCTACACCTGTTGATGTAAGTTATTTTGAAAACAAAACCACTGGTGAATACTATGATGAATACGATAATTCAGGTCGATACATAGATGACACGCCAAAAAATTTTAACTCAATACAAGAACTTATAGATTTTTTAAATAACGATTATCCAAAACAACTAATAAAACCAATACAAGAATTGATTTCTTTTTACAAATATAAAGATATGTCTAATAAATGATATCAGAAAAACACATAGAAAGAATTAATAAGGTAATAAAAGACATGGTCTTTGATTACAATGGAAAAATATTTACTCCTGACTTAAATATTGAGTTTCAGTATCAATTTATAATAACTGGCCAAAGAAGAATGATTTCTGTTGGCGAATATTACGATCATTTGGATGTGTTGGTTGAGATTATTGATGGTAACGAAAGAACCACTAAGTTTTTTGTTGTTTTTAAAACTTTAAACGATAATTTAAACAAAGATTATATGTTAAACAATTATTTGGGAAATTCAATTAGTGATGAATTATCTTATTTCTTTGCTGAAGATCATGTTAGAGTTAGGCTTGTAAAAATACAATTTAGTGACGAATATAAACAAAAAATTGATGATATGAGTTTAAAAATTCTAAAAAAATAACTATATATTATATATGTCAAGAAAAATAGAACAATATCCCGATAAGGCGATTAGACCAATCTTACTTTCAATTGTTGAATCTTTAGAAAGTTGGAGAGTGTTTATTGCGGATATGAGAGAAGACTATGAAAATGAATTCCAACAGTCATACCCAATTATTGAATCAGAGTTGGAAAGTTATGGTTTAGAAAACGAATTTGAAGATGTAACTTACATTATGTATTTATTTATTAATAATCCAAATTTTACGACAGAACCAATTAAGAGACCTGAATTAAAAAAATACGAAGTTTTACATATTGTGGATAGAACAATTAATGTCCATGAAACTTATTTAACTAATTTTGATAGTTATATTCCACTAACAAAAAGTATTTTAATTGACATGCAATCCGATAGTTTATATGAACCGTATGACGGTGAAGAAATTGATTCGGAACATATGGATTCCGATTGGAATGATGATTGGATTGATGAAATTAATGAGGTTTAATTTTTAATTTTTTGTTTTATATTTGTTATTAATGAAAAGAGCAAGTGTAAAATTATTTGATTTGGTTTATGGTGAGTTAATTCCCGTAGAATCAAAAATCTTTGGTAAATTGGCTTTTATATTTTATAACATAGATGATCAATTAAGGCCACAGATTGTTTATTATCCCTCAACTAAAGAAATTAAAACATTAAGAGAAATGGAAGTTGATTTCTCAGCTTTCATACCACTTCAAAGAGACGAATTCATTATACAATTTTCTAATTGGATTAGAGAAAGGTATTCCGATGAAATGTTATTTAAAGGAGTTGAGTACATTGACTTTTTAGAAGAACTACTTGTGTGATATTTATTAGTATGAGTATAAGAGACGAGTTATTGGAATTCAGAAATTCAACAAAAAAATCAGGTAAACAACAAATCCAAGAACAAAGTGTATTTTCTAATCTACCTGGCGTACAACCTGATAAAATGGATTATAGAAGACCAATTCCAGATCCTGAAATACTTCCTGATTGTTTCACAGCTCTTTTAAAATCAAAAACAACAATGATTTCATTTAATAACCATTCTTTACAGAATGGGACTAGTAAACGAATTAACGGTGTTGATATGGTGTATGACCCAAACTCACCATCTGATGAATTAGGGATAACAATAATGAAAGACGGCAAACCTTTTTGTTTTGTTGGAAAGTAAATTATTAATCACTTATTTTAGATTTTTTAAACAATAACTATATTTATATAAAAAAAACAATAAAAATGGGAAGAGTAATAAGATTAACAGAAAATGAGTTTCATTCATTAGTTAAGAGATTAGTTAAAGAAACAAAAAATCAATATGATGAGGACCTGATTGAAGGTGAAGATAAGATGTCAAAAGAAGATGCGGTTGAAAAAATTGCGGATTTCTTTAAAGACAAGGTATTTCCAAAAGTTAGGCGTAAAAACCCTGAACTAATGTCTAAGTTGAAAAAAAATATGCATTCCCACAAAATGAATGAAAATTTTTTATACGAAGAAGAGGACGATGATGATGATGAAAAAAAATCATTAAAGGACAGAAAATCTGATCGTAAAGAAAAAGCTATGATTGGTGGTGGTTTAGGAGTTATGGGTACTGGAATGGTAGCATCTCTTGGTGAATTTATGGGTTATTCAGAATCTCAACTTACAAATTTTTTACATGATTTAAATCATATGGCGGGACTTGATCAATACACAGGACCGATTACTGTAGCAATGGTATTTGCGGGATTAGGTATCGCCTTAAAAGGTGTTGCCAACAGATACGATAGAAAGTCATAATAATAAAATTATTATAAATGAAAACCCCCTCTAATCAAGGGGTTTTTTCTTTTAGATAAGATTCTAAAATTTCTATAATTTCTTTTATATCATCCGCATCTTTAGGGTCAACAAGATACAATCTTTTTCCTTCGATAAAGTATTTCCAAATTACAAAGTAATGAAATATGGTAAATAATAAAACGGTTAAGATGTTGATCTTACAAAACAAAAAATAAAAAATCAAAGAAGTAAAAAAAGAAAATAAAAAATTAAAAGTTTGAGAACTTGAAAATAAAAGTCCCTTATATGATCTAATAACTTTTTTTAATCTTTTTGGTGGTAAATCTTTATATAATTCGGCCTCTTTTTTTACTTTTGACATGATATTTGTTTTTAGATGCGTTTAACCTAAAACAAATATAATAAAATTAATTAATAGAAACTAATTCAAGATCAAAAATTAAATCTTTTCCTGCTAAAGGGTGATTTCCGTCAATAATCACATTTTCGTCATTAACTTCTTTTACGACTACATTCATAGGGCCTTGAGGTGTCATTGTTTGTAACATTTGACCTTCAGTAACATTCTCAGGAACTTTATCTTTTGGTACCTCAACAACTAAGTCTTCTCTTACTGATCCGTAAGCCTCATCAACAGGAATCTCAACTGTTTTCTTATCCCCTTCTTTCATCCCCAATAATCCTTTTTCAAAACCTGGTATTAAAGAACCTTGACCTAAAGTTGCGTTTAATGGTTCACGACCTTCAGTTAAAGAAGAGTCAAAAATGGATCCGTCATTTAATCTACCCGTGTAGTTTACAGTCACGGAGCTGTTTACTTCTACTATTTTCATAATTTTTTAAATTTTAAAAAAAGATAAGCATTATAAAACACTATGTAAAAGGATATTTATAAAATATGGTAAATTTTTTAAAATATCTTTATATGACCTTAATGAATAAGTACGGATCATTCATGTGGTTTGGTGTTCATATGGGTGTCACTCAAATTGATTGGCATTGGTTAGTTGAAATTTTATTATGCATATTGATTAATTTAATGGTTTTGCATACAATTTACCTTGAATGGAAAAATAATGGGTCAAAAAATTAGCAGCAACCTATTTTTAGTTTTCATTTAATAACAACTCAAACAATTTAAATTCGTATTTATATTATGAAACATTTATTACTTTTACTTTTATTTCCCTTTTTTGTTTATTCACAATATTGTCCGGCTTTAGGACCAGATCAACTATTACCTTGTGGTGTTAACTCAACCACTTTAACGGCGGATTTAAGTCAGTGTGGACCTGGTGGCCCAAATCCAAACCAAACAACAAACTATGGCGTAACAAATATACCTTATGTTGCTCAAACCAACACAGGAACACAAGTTTTTTTAGGTGATGATGCAATATCTCAACCACAAAACATAGGTTTTACCTTTTGTTTTTTTGGAAATACATATACACAGTTCTACATTGGATCTAATGGGTGGATTGGTTTTTCAGGTGGTCAACCAGCAACCTTTGCGTCAGTCGCAATTCCTAATGGTGGATTAAATGTTCCTAAGAATTGTATTATGGGACCTTGGCAAGACTGGCATCCAGGTATTGGTGGACAAATTAGATATCAAACTAGTGGTGTCGCTCCTTGTAGAAAATTAACCGTTAGTTGGATTGGCGTTCCTATGTACTTGTGTACTAATTTACAAGGTAATTTTCATATTGTCATCTATGAATCAACAAATGTAATTGAAAACCACATACAGAACAAACCAAATTGTCCTAATTGGGCTCTTGGAACGGCAGTTCAAGGGATTCATAACCAACCAGGTACTATAGGTATTGCAGTCCCCGGTAGAAACTCAACCGTTTGGACTACTGTAAATAATTCATATAGATGGACCCCTTCAGGACCTACAGTTCAGCCTGTATTAACATGGTATCAAGTAGGAAATCCAAACCCAATTGGAACGGGACCTACAATCACAGTCACACCCCCTCTTGTTGGGGCAAATTACACTTGTCATTTAGTTTATCCTATTTGTAATGCGGGTTGGGCAACTTGTAACGCAGGTATTGGTAATTTAGGACCTGATACTGTCTTCGTTCAACCTGGTCCGCCACAATTACCGCCACCAAATTTAGTTTTACAAGACCCACACTGTAATAATGGGTGTGATGGATCAATCACAGTTGTTCCTAATGGTGGAACAGGTGTAACAACGATATCTTGGAACGGTGGATCAACAAACTTAACCTTAAATAACTTATGTAGTGGTAACTATTTGTTTAATTTAGTTGATGCCGCTGGTTGCACTTATAGTGGATCAGCAACTTTACTAAATCCTCCACCATTACAATCCCCTCAATTTGCAAATATTAACCCAACTTGTTTTGGTTATTGCGACGGAACATCAACTGTTAACCCAATTGATGGGGTTGCTCCATATACATTCCTTTGGGGTAACGGTCAAACCACTCAAACGGCAACAAATCTATGTTCAGGACAACAAACTGTAACGGTTTATGACCAATATAACTGCCCTTCCCAAGGAACAACCACTTTAGTTGATCCTCCGATGATAACAATCAACCAAATCACAGGTTCAGATACAGTTTGTTATAACTCTATAGTCAATCCTTACGGTGTTACAAGCGTTTTCCCTAACTTAGGGTATGTTTGGACTAACACAATAGGAAATATCACTACAGGACAAGGGACAAACCAAATAAATTTAGATGTTACTGGCGTAAATGGGGGGACTTACTCTAATTCACTATCGGTTATAGGGGTAAATCAACTTGGATGTCAGTCATTACCTCAGACTTTTACAATAACTGACCTAAATATTCTTCCTGTGATTACTCCTGTTGGTCCATTTTGTGAATATGATGACTGTATTACCTTAAATGCGACTCCTTCAGGTGGAAATTTCAGTGGAATGAATGTTTG
>Ga0210003_1004901_pt1 | contig 10423 bp, 10 predicted proteins | sample LantaG_FD_182804 | JGI IMG/M metagenome (GOLD analysis project Ga0210003, IMG submission 182804) | Deep subsurface microbial communities from Baltic Sea to uncover new lineages of life (NeLLi) - Landsort_02402 metaG (SPAdes) (version 2) | ecosystem: Environmental > Aquatic > Marine > Oceanic >...
TGTGCTTGTCGCAGCATTATTTCTCAATCCATCTGATTCTATCTTTAATTGTTTCTTACCTAGATTTATTCTATTTGCACTTGTTGCTGAAACGGTAACCTTACCAGTGAGATACTTGTCTTCTATTGAATCAACATTATATCTATAAACGTAAGTGTTATATAAATACTTATGCGCCGATCTTCGCTGTTTTACTTGTGAAATATTTGTTATTGATTCTGTATTTATTGTATTTACAATATCACTACTAAACGGGGGAACAACAAACTTTACAGATGCTCTTGCTGACCTGGTTATAGGGTATAAGCCTTGTGGAAAGTATAATTGCTTTTGTATAAAGTCAGACGCATCATCGATACTGTCTTTAACAAAAAGCGTGTAATCAACAAAGTTAGAACCAAATGCACTAGATATTGAGTCAAAATCTGAAACATTAACTTCATTTGTTAACATTCCCAAACCAGTTGAAAGCGTATTCCACTTAGATATATAACTAAGACTATTGTTATATTCATTCTCAGTAGTAAGAGCTTCTTTTGCCAATATGTAACTGTCACCATTTTCAAGAGTTCCAAAGCCATCAATAGTATAAGTTCCTGTATTTAAAGCACTATCTAATTTAAAAAAATCACCAACTGTTAAACCTGTTTTATCTTGAATGTTATAGTGATCAAATATAACTGCATTAGCTATTGATTCAGTTGCGCTTACAAAGTTAATAGATTTCGGTATATCTAAACTTTCAAAATATTCGTTACCCTCTTTTGATAGCATTATTTTTCTTGCTAAGTCTAAAGGCTTTCCAGTTAGCGTGTAGAATGACTCACAACTAGCTTCTATATCGTGAGCATTTGCAACAGTATTTAACTGCGCTCTAGTCACTGTTAATTCAGTTTCACTGTCAACAGAATCAACTCTCATTATCTCATCATCAATTTTAACGTAAAGTGTTAAAGCATCTTGCGATTGATAGAAATTACTTGTATCGATTACATTTATAGTAGTTTGAACATTATCAATATTTGCTGTTAATTCTGTTTGATGTTTTTCTAGTAGTAATTGTCTTTGAAGTGTTTGACTAGATGCTATTGATACCATAACAGTACCAGCATCAGTGTAGAAATCTACAACTACACCAGACAGAACCCTGCTAGAATCAACACTGTGAGCACCATCTTGAAAACCAATTGATAGTGTTGCTTTTCTTCCAAGTATTTCTTCTATAGCGTCGAATGATAAAGCTTTAGAAACTTCACCATTTTTATCTATTAGAGAAATATTTGCTGTTGTAATGCTTGATGTGTTGCCCTTGTCTGGTGCTATTTGTTGACTGAGACTTGTAGTGCTTCCGTTGAATGATATATAATCTCTGGAATTAATATCTTTAATTACTGAATCCCAATTTAAACCATCATCCCAAAACGCATTTTCATCATCCCATTCAAGAGTTTTAAAAACTGGCATAGCACCAAAAATTAAATTGACACCTTCAATATCAAGAATGATATTTGGCTTGATGCTTATTTCTTGTGATAATGCTTGTGCCTTAACTGATAATTGCGTTGCCACTATTTTGTAACCTTGAGTTTAAATCCCATGTGCTTTAACTTTTCTCTTACTGCTTTATCTGTATAGTCATAGTACTCAGTCTCTATTTTACATTTCTTCCAAAATAGTTTTCCCGTACATGTTTCATATTGATATTTAAACATAGGTTTTTCAGTATCAATTCTTAGTGCTCTGTTCTTTAAAGTTGGTAGTTTCTTCAATGATGATGCACAACCTGTTAACGGCATTATCCATAACAGCATGATTACGAGATTTTTCTGGTTTGTTTTCTTCATTATAATAAGCCTTTCTAAGACCAATAACTTCATCTAGGTATTTTCTAGCGTTCTCTGTTTTATAAATTGATAGTGTGTGCTCTGCTATTGAAAACAGAGCATTTACAATGTTCATTAGTTGAATAGCTTTTGAATTAGCTTTACGGCTTCAATACCATCAATGTCTTTTAGCTCGTCGCCTAGTTCCTTGTAAGCTTTACCAGCTTCCACGCACTTTTTTACAGCTTCATATAGCTCTGGAATGTGTTGAGAATCAGCAAAATCAATCTTGTTATCTTCCATGATTTTCTCACCAACTTTAACTAAACCCTGTAAACCTTCAATAGCTTTTTCAAGCTTGTCAATGTCTTGCATAATAACCCCGTTTATTTGTGTTTCATAAAATCAATTAAAAAACTGATTCCAGTTGTTAAAAATGTTAAAATTCCAATGGATTTCCCTTTGAACACCCAAAATTCCTTTTTGAGATCATGTAGATCTTTTCTCATTTCTTTTATATCTTCTTTAATTTCTCTTAAAGTTTCTTCGCTCATTATTCACACGCCGTAATAAATTCCACAATATCTGTCTTATCTTTCTCAGTAACAATTATACCATCGGCAGTAACATTTTGTATATCAACCCTGGCAATATCGACTGATCCAGATTTTAAAAGATCAAGAATACTTGAGTATGTTGATACCATTGTACGTCTTTGCTCGACTGTAAGCTGTTTTTTTACGTTATTTTTAGATATAAATTTAATTGTAGATTCACCACAAGCTATTTTCTTTGCAATTGCCGCCTCTAATGCTTGCTCTGCTATCTCTACACTCATGTCAACTAGGTTTACAGAGAAGTTACTAGGCTTGAAATACTTAGTAGTAGACTCACCTGACAAGTCATCCTCAACCTTGCTCACAATAGAATCAGCTTGATTGTCAGACCACTCACCCTTAAAGAACTTCTGCTTGTCTATCCATTTGATAAGCTTCTCATCACACTTAGATTGATCTTCACAGTCAATGCTCATCTTTGCGTACTTGCTATCGCTAGGTGTAATTTCAAGTTTTAATTGTGCATGTGCTGAAAACGTGAACAATAAAAGTGTAATTGTTGTGCATATTAATTTCATTTAAAACTCCGTTGTTTCTACGTATGTGTCTGGTAGTTCGCAAAGCTTAACAGTTGAAAACTTACCACTTGATTGAGCCACTATATTAGCATTATTTAGAGTATACACATTGAATCTTAGCACTGAGTTTTCAGCAGTTATAACTTTTTTGCCATACACTGTAGATCTCATGTTATTGGATGGATTTACAGCCATCTCGTGCCAATCAATGAAATCTTTTGTTGGTGACTCAACTTCAACTACACAGTGCTTACTATTTGAAGATGTGTTTGATTCGTAGCAATGATAGCTGACTTCTACAGAATATCTTTTACCTACTGTTAGATTGTTGAATTGCCAATCTGCTACTAGCCCACCAGTTGTTATATTACTAGATAGAAAGTTAGTCTGACACTTAGTTTTCTGATTGCTTAGGTTTTTGATGATTGATTCGTAGTCTGGTAGTTGCTCGATGTTCAAAAATGTTCTATAGCTAGTTGATAAAGCTCTAGTAGCACCTGAATTTTGCCACACTCTTATATTGATAGTGTCACCGACCACAAGATTTAGCGTTCTATCTATAGCACACATCCAATTAAAAGCTGTAGTGTTAACCAAGCATTGAAACTGTGCAATAGGTGTGGTGTTGCCATTTTTTATAATGTCTATTTGCGCTGTAGATGTAGAGGTGTATGTACCAAAAAAAGCTTGGGCATTAATCCTGTAAGAACCATCTTTTTTAATTGTAGCTATACCAGTTGAGGGTTCGTAAATATTACCAGTGTCTTTGATTTCATTATCAAATAATACGGTTGCAAACGTAGATGTGCTTACATTTTGAGTTGCTGATTTTTCAGCTTCAACTATGTGCAAATCACTCGAATTAATATTCTCGAACTTACCGACGATTGTTGCTGATTTGTTTACGTCTGCGCCTTGTTTAGATATAGACCAATTTATTGTCGATGGTGAATAACCAGTACCACCACACCTAAAAAACACCTCTGCCTTTGTTGTTGTTACATTGTCTGCTTCAGAAGCATTACAGTCTGAAGAAATACCAATGTTATATTTTCCTATGGCTTGGATGACTGGCACGACGCTTAAACCTAAAGATGAATAGTCTAGCTCTATTTTACCGCCCGTTAAATCTGTAACGATATAGTCACCAGTGACACCGTAGTCTGTAGTAAGCACAGAGATAGATGAAGATTTTACATTGATCTCATTAGCAGTCTTAGCAGTCAACTCAGTATCTTGTGTGACCACTGTTGATGTGTCGTCTGGGTAGAAGTGAACTGTGAATTTAATAGGGAATGTAGGTGTTGCATATACTGAGCATGTAGCTGTGCCATTACTGGAGCTTGCTATTATTTCTAGCTGCTTATCTCCAAGAGAATCAAACCTAAAGTCACCTATAAGTGTATTGTCTGCCCTAGAATTTAAACCCTCTGTTATAGATATACCTTGATTGATATATAACCCTGTGTTCGAAGTTGAAAAAATACAACTACCACTCGTTACGTTGCTTTGGTACAACAATCCTTGCACAGAAAGCCTGTAATAACCGTCGGTTCTTGTATTAGTTATTTTTACTGCTGGTATTTTGGTGTCTGGAGCTGCAACGCTTCCAGTTTCATTAGACGATACACAGTCACTATCAACTGGAAAGCTACCGATGGAAATACTATTTGTTGTCCATACACAGTTAGCAGAAGCGTAATTTAAACTCCCAACAAAATGCGCCTGACCGATTTCTCTAACCTGATTAGCATCTTTACCGATAAAGCAGTTATCAATATCGATGTCTGGTATCTCTCCAGCTGTTACATGATCTACTTTAAAACTTTGAGAAGTAGCACCGCCTACAAAAGGTATCTTGTAGTACTTCCAACTATTATCACTTGATACACTTAGAGTAGATTGAACCACACCATCTATCATGCTGTTAAAAGTAACACCTGTATTTGCTGTTTTGATCTCACAGTAAGCTACCATTTGCTTACCTAAGAAGTTTGCTGTTTTAGTATATGTATAATCTAAAGTTCCAGCGACACTTTGAGTAAGGTTTAATTTACTTGTATTGAAAGCTGTTGCTTCTGTTGTTCTAGTTGTTGTGCCTGACAAATCAATACCAGCACCGTTAGTGATAGTTCCCTCTGGTGCGCACCCATCAAAACCGCTACACTCTAAAAGGTTATCCTTGATTTCATTTACATCATTGTTTAGTTCGTTCCAATTTGCTGCAGTTCCATTTGTTTTAAGATATAGACCTGTGTTGCCTGTTTGGTCTGGTAAAGATATTGGTGCATCTTGCCATGATGCTGTTGTTCCATTAGAAGTTAATAACTGACCGTTGCCACCAATTGGTAAACGCTCATCTTCTATTGAACCTCTAAGTATCAAATCACCTTCAGTTGTTGTTGGTGTTATATAACTTACTGGTGCGTCAATCCATTCTAAGCCTGTAAGCGTGGCACTATTAGTACTTAAAATTTTCCCATTAATAGCAACAGGTAATCTCTCTGGATTTGTACCATTATGAGTTTGTATGTCACCTTTTGTTGTGACAGATACACTTGGTGGCAAATCAACCCATTCGGGAAAACCTAGAGCACTTACTCTTAGAAATTGATTTGTAGTGCCTATTCCAAGATTAGATAAACCACTATTATAGTAATATAAATCACCATCAGTACCAGTTATTGCTTCTTGTTTACCATCAAATGTATTCCAATCAACTGATGATAAGTAACCATCTTGAATAGCACCAGCTTGCAAAATGCTCAAAGTTCTATCTGCGCTTAAATCACCACCACCTTGAAGCGGTGTGGTTGTGTTTAATAGTCTTGCGTTAGGTGCTTTTGAATCTATTTGATCTTGTGCATTTGATAGTAAACCAGTTAGATAACCAAGTTCTGTATTTGTAATTAAACTTTCTTCTAGTTCGCCATCCACTGTGGATTGAAGTGCTTTTTCTCCAGAAAAATAACTAATATCCACCTTATCTATTGGATTTAACAATATATCCGTTCCAGTATTGTTTTTTATTTCATCAATTTGCTTTACTGTTTGATTCCCAAATGCAAAAACCAGTGGGATAGCAACAAAGAATAATAGAATAAATTTTGAAATATTGCGCATTAGAAGTTCCTTGATTTTTCAATATATCTTTTTAAAGTGTTGTCATAAATTAAAACAAGCATGTAACCTTTTTGTAAAGTAGCATTACCATTTAATAAACATCCATAATCTGCATCGTTGTGCTCAACTGTTACTGTGTTTGTGTCGTCATAACCAATTAAAACGATTTCGCTATAGTCTTGAGGTGTGATAGTGTTTCCAAATGGTAAAGAATTTATTGTTGTTGCTGATAATAAGCCTTGTACTCTTACATATTGAGTCATGACAATTTCATTAAGTGTTAGTTGATCGCTGTTATCTATATCAGAAACGATAGCATTAACTATCTTTTTGTTTTTATTTATTTGCAATTGTGAGTTTGGAATCAAGTCACCATTAGAAGCTGTGTCTGGATCTTCTAAGCCTAAAAGTTTTACTGTCTTATCATTAACAGTTTTATCTAAGAAAGTTGCATTTGCAACACTAGACGATAATTTGCTTTTGAATTGAATTGGCATGGTGCATTACCTTATAGTTTTCTAAATTTAAGCAAGCCAGTTGAAAAATAACCAACTAACTTTTTTGCATACTGTTCTTTAAGTTTGAAAGCAGTTCCCTTGCTATCTTCTGGTGTGCTTTCAAGTATTACTTCACTTATATTATTACTCATATTGTTTAAATCTGGAATAATTTCCATGGGTGCTTTTGTTATTGCATATCTTAAAAAGTTTCTAGCATCTGTAACCCCATTAGCATTTTCTTTTATGTATAATTGAGGTGTAATATCTGTTATTAGCGGAATCTCAAGTTCTGCTATTTGTATTTCACCAAACGATACAACCTCAACAATTCCACTTGCTGATTCATTAACAGTTGATTCGTTAAATTTAACATTATCTTGAAAGTCTACAAACTTTTGAAATGGTGTTTGTGGATAATAAACACTACCACTAACGTTGTCTGATTCTTGATTGTTTACATTGCTTCTATCTGTTGTAAAGCCCATTAGACTATATGCGCTTATTGACACATTCGTACCAGTAGTCACATATAGCCAAAAATTACTATCAGCGGAAATAGTAAGCTTAAGCGTCTCTCTATTAATCGTGCATGTATAATTAAGCGTTCCTACTTCGTTCATTGCTTGCGAAATCTTATTTGCAAAGTCACCTAAAGTATAAGCACCTATGTCTATTTGTGCAGATAGTTCATCAATTCCATTTTCACTAAAGTTTATCCATCTGTTATCATCTGTAACAGTATGACCATAAGTAAATGCGCTGTAAGTAAATAAACTCATTAATAATCCTATGTGAAACGAGCATCGGTTAGTGAAACACCTTGTTTTCCAAAACTTTCACTTAAAGTTTCAGCTATAAATGTTCCAAGTTCTTCTTGTTGCACTAAAGATCCTTGAACAACCACCTCAATATTTGTACTTGGGTTTTGTCGCTCTATGTTTTCTGGTGAAGTAGTTTCTTCTGTTAAAAATTCACCTGTGTTGGAAGTTCCAACTTGACCACCGCCACCGCTAGCTGAACCGCCAGAATCACCACCGATTGTTGCACCTAAAGCACCACCAAATGCAGCAAGAGCAGCACCAGCACCAATTAAAGGTGCTGACAATGCTTGATAGCCTGGTAGAAAAGCATAAGCTGCTCCCTCTAATATAAATTTAGTACCTAATGCAACAGCTTGATCGGCAACTGCTTTTAATAAAGATTTCCCAAATGCCTCTAGTGCGTTTTCACCAGTAACAAGTGCTTTTCCAAAGTCAGCAAATGCCCTACCAGCACCCTGTGCAATTCCTTGTCTAAGACTATTTGCAGCTTCGGCAGAAAAAGCCTTAACTCTATCGTTAACTTCCATTATCTTTTTTTGAGAATTATCAACAGTTGTATTAATGCCAGAAAAAACAGTTCCAAATATTGACTGTAAACCTAGTAGTCTTTGTTTTGCTTGCTCATCTTGTTGAACAGCAACTTCATTTGTTCTTCCAAGGTTCTCTTGTATTAAGACTTGCTGGTTATCAAAATAAGTTTTTAGTTCTTCATTTCTTTGTGACAAATTATCACTGATAGATGTATCGCCTATTTTTGCAATTGCTTGTCTGACTTCATCAGCCTTAACACCAGCATTTAACAAAGCACCATCTGAAAACTCTTGCAATTGTTGCGTTATCTTATTTTCTATTCCAACTGCGCTGAATATTTTACCTATTACACCACCAAGCGATGCAAAAGCAGCTATTGTTGTAGCTATCCCAGAGTCAACTGAAGCAAATGCAATATTTCCAACATTCCCAACAATCTCTAGTGGTTTTATTATGTTGTTTATTATGGCTTGATTTATTCTTATTAGTGGATCAACTATGTCACTAAAAACATTAAACTCACTTGCAAAATCTTTTACTTGTTTTCCTAGTGATTGAAATTGTTTATTTAAGTCAGAAATTGTCTTTAAGACCAATGGATTCTTAGTTATTATAAAGCCTATTTCTTCTAATAGGTCACCAAATGTATTAGATAGCTGTTGAGTTGCTCCACTAAAAGTTAAAACTTCTTTTTGAGCAGCACCACCAAATTTTGAATTAATAGCGTCTAGTGCATTTGCAAATGTTTTCGCATTATTTTCTGCTTTTTTTATAGACAAGCCATATCTTGAAAAAGTTCCAACTTCACCAGCAGCGGCTTTACCAACTAACGTTGCAGCGGTGTTTAAATCTATCTTTAGAGCAGCAGCTAAGTCTAGTGTTGCTTTTGTTGCATCTTTTAACTCTTGTTTACTTAACGCACCCAATGACTGAATTAAACCTTGAACCCTTAATATCGACTCATCACCAAATCTCGTAACAGATTGAAGTGAACTTGCATAAGCTTGCAAATCTTTACTTGCTTGTTCTGAAAACTTACCAGATATTTGTAGCGCAGTATTAAGTTGATTGATTGCATCTTCTTGCTCTTGCGCAGCTCTTATTGATTGTCTAAAAGTCAAGGCACTTGCAATAGTTCCTATTGCTGCACCTATCTTTGCAGCACTTTTAACTAAATTAGATGTTGTCTTTGCAAAAGAATTAGCGAAGTTTTTACCTGATCTAAGACCAGCTTTTTTAGCATCGTTTTCAATACCTTTAAAAGTACTGCTAGTGTTACCAGTTTCTAAATCTAATTGTATTACAATACTATCTGCCATCCCTAGCCTTTATTATGTCTTCAATCTTACCGCCAAAAATTCCCTTCATATCTTCAACCTTTACGGCTCTTTTTTCTAGTTCTTTTTGCGGTGTAGATTCCTTGACTATTGCCCTATGTATTTTATCTTGATTATCTTTTTTTGTATGAGGGTAGATATGCAATTGCAATTGACTTAACTTTTCTTTTGCTTTTGCTCTAACCATGTTTTCAACTAAAAAAATATAATCATTGTACTCTAACTCTAAAACCTCGTGATATTTATAATTATAGTAGTTCATAAACTCAGCAAGTATTATGGTTTTAGAGTCTACTGCTTTTTTGTGTCTGTAAGCTCTTTTAAAATAGCCTCTAGGTGGTGCATCTCTAGCTTGTCACATACTTCTTGCTTTAACCCTAGACTAACTACAAAATCACATATCATTTTTACTTTGTTTTCTTCTTTGTCAAAAGACTCATTGTATAACTGTATTTCTTTTACTGTTGGATAATTTAATCTATGCAACTCATCATCAAATTTTATTTCTAGTTTTCTACTTTTAAACTCTAGCATTATCTCACTCCCATAAGATTAAAGGGGCGCAAAGCCCCTTGATGATTATAATAAGCCGTGATCACCACGAGCAAATAAATCTACTGTGCTTGGTTTTGTTGAATCTTTTAGAGCAATGAAGCTAAATTCAGCAGCTTGAACTTCTCCACCAGAATAGTTAATGCTATTCATATTTGGTGTAGTTTTCCAAATAACAATATCTGCACTTCTATTTGATAGAGGTAATCTAATCGGATGACCTACTAGCATTCCTGCATAATCAAAAGAAGACTTGTACAGCTTAGATGTACCGTAACCAACAGCTTTACCCTCTACATCACCAAAACCTCCACCAATTAATGAAGCCCATCTATCTGTGTTCATTTCTTGTAGTGTTAGTTCGCAAGATACAGAAGCACCTTTTATTACTTGATCGAGAATAATATCGCCTGTTTGATCACTTAAAATATCTTCCAATGATTGCTCAGTTGAAACAGATCCGCCACCTTGAGCGATAGCACCGAGTTTTCCACCAAAACCAGCTTTGTTAACAACACCAGTAAAGTTTGTATAATCTTCAAGAGTAATAGCCCCTAAAAATCTGTTTTCAATTTCAAGAATTCCACCGTTAGCTTCAGCA
>Ga0210003_1004902_pt1 | contig 10422 bp, 9 predicted proteins | sample LantaG_FD_182804 | JGI IMG/M metagenome (GOLD analysis project Ga0210003, IMG submission 182804) | Deep subsurface microbial communities from Baltic Sea to uncover new lineages of life (NeLLi) - Landsort_02402 metaG (SPAdes) (version 2) | ecosystem: Environmental > Aquatic > Marine > Oceanic >...
CTTGAGACAGGGTCACTTATGGTTAACGACTGTGTCGCTTGTCCGAGAGGGTCAGGTTGTTGTAGTTTATCTGGTACAAAGCGACGGTGTAGATAGTCACCGATACCTGAGCGTTTCTCTAAATAAGGACCCATCAATTCCGCGATCTTTATATCCACATGTTTAGGATCTACATCTAAGACTCCCGACTCATTCATCTTATCAAACAACTGCGGGACGTCCCCAAATAGCTCTAAGATACTTCTCTGTAGCGCTACCGCTCTATCTAGGTGGTCGTTATCCACATGTGCTTTGGGGTTACCCTTATAGATGATTATCTTAACTACTTCGGGTGTATTCAACATGCACCCAGTAGAGAAGAGCGTAGAGAACACCTTCTGAAGAGGGTGTTGGGCCATACCACGCAGAGTATCATCTGGAATATCGGGTGTGTTGTCTCCTGCAGTCAACACCGCGTCTCTTATCTTCTGGAGATTGTTGATCTCCATCGGGGAGACACCGTCTGTCTTAGCGTCTACAGGGTAACCCTGAACTACCTTGTCCATCACAGCCATCTTTTGAGACGCTAATTTGCGCTCATCTAAACTGTCTAGGTATTCGCCTGCAGCAGCTCCCGAGAGTTCATAAGGCGCGTCGTACGCCACCTTCTTCAGCATATACGCCGTAGGATCCGCGGGTCTAAACACCCAAGAGATGTCAAAGAACTTGGGACTCGGATTAAGCGCAGATACTTTACGTCCATCGGGGAGAACTTCGCGCATCTGAAATTTGAGGTGATCACAGTACTGAGCACGTGTGGGTGCGCGGTTGCCGCAGATGGAACAATTATGTACCGCTATGCCCTCTGCTACGTAACTTTCATCCTCCTCAACTGCTAAATTATGTACTTCTTGTGCTCCAGGCAATTCCGAAATAGCTTGTATGGGGGCACACCAGTAATCTGGCGTAAAGAATGACTTGGACGATGTCCACCGGGAACCTTTAGCGCCCGTTGCTCTTACCGAAACACCTACAAACTCCGTAGCGTGTGCTGCGGGTATAAACACGTACCAGTAATCAGTGTCTGAGCCGTAAGTTGCATTAGTGGTATGCCCACCATAACTTACTGATGCGGGTATTCGCAAAGAATGCAGCACCCGTTGTGTATCTAACGCTAGCCCTCGATTAACAGTTGCTATCCGAATAGACCCTGACTCAGGGTCATAAGATCCATCGGAATCAATATAACCGCTAATGAAGGCAGTCTTTTCTTCTTTGCTCCAGGCGAAGACCTCTTCAGCTAGGCGTTTCTTTCGTGAATACTCACCCCCATGCTCTAGTAGCCAGGTGGCCAATCCTTGGTCGTACACACGAACGGAGACCCCATCCCCATTATCTTTGTACACATTAGGTGCGTTCTCTGAGATAGGTGTGAGACACTCTATTAAACTATTCATGATAGTAGGTGTGCCCACATCTAAACTAATAGCAAAACCCGACAGAGGATTGTCGCCTTTAGCATTTTTAATAAGACAACCGTCTCCCACATAAAAACCTAAACTACGTGCTGCATTTTTTCCCACCGTGGATTTCGAATTACACGTATCTACAGGCGTCACAACATAATCACCTATGCGTAAGTCTTCTGCTGCTACCCACTCGGGCGAAATATTTATAGACTTATTGCACCTTGTACAGGCTATTCCTTCCGAAGAAAATTTGTGGCGTAGACGTTCACCATCAGCGCTTCCTTGGCAGGTACGGACTACATTTTTGCGTACGACCAAGAATGGATGTTGCGTAGTACAATTTATCTCCGGTACGGAGGCAGCCTTGATCTTAAGAGTATCGTCTCGAACAGTGTGTACGAAGTGAGTTTTAACTTTCTGTAATGCACCTGTGTGTGACCTGACATAGTCCCCCTCACAAATGTCCTGAATTTCTTGATACCCCTTCGACGTACGCACTAACGTATTCGGTAAAACACATACATCGTACTTAACGCGAGTACCCATACTAACAGGAGGAAACTCACCTGCTGCAATGCGCTCTGCTAGATCCGGAGCCTTGGCATCTTCCAGGTCTATCAGCAACTCTACCCGGTGCATAACAGGATTCCAGAAAGCTTGCTTTACTTTACCTACTGCTTTGTTTGGATCTTTATTTTTGTGGTGCCTGTAGTTGTATCCGAATTGTTCAAACGTTTTGTACCAGGCAGTGAGCACGTCAGCTTGCGCTATCCACGGAGGCTTCTCTGTATCCTTATAAGGAAATTCAGGGAAAGAATCACCATTCCTATTCTCGCCGTAAGTCTCCCAAGCTCCAAGAGCTATGACATACACGAATGAATGTCCCGGTACCGGTGTTACTGTCTTGAAATATTCAGAACCCACGCTGGCATGCTTGCTTATGCCTTCATAACAAGGTCGTCCATTAGCCCACAAGATAGCAGGCTGTACTGTGGCTTCCCCGGTTAAAGCATCATGCGGTTCCAGGTGGATAATTTTACGCATTACTGGAGAGCCTCTTGTAGGAGTGTAGTAATAAACTCACGCCCGTATGCTCTAAGGGTAGCGACTTTATCATTAGCTTCTTTCTGTAATTCTTTTGTTAGCGTTGTATCAACAAGAACGGCAGCGGCTATCTTGTGTTGCATGTCCCCAGTAAGAGCGCTCTTACCAGTATGCTCTGCGATTTTCTCTACGAGAGAACAGAACTTATCCGCAGAATTACCTGTACAAGTGGCTTCCGCTTTCTTCTGCAATACCTCGTAAAACATATGTGCAGCTTTTACATTCGCTACTTGAGCATCCAAGGACGCTTGCGCAGAAGATGTATCAACTGCAATCTTCTCCATAGCACCCATGAGTGCTAATTTCTCAACTACTTCAGTAGCGAATTTATACATAACTTAATCCTGCAGTGTATGGAGGCTAAGGATCCCGTCAGTTATCGACGCCCACTTTTTACGTCGTGCAGCCCCCCTAGCTCCTAGGTAGAAAGCGATCTTGTCTAATGTAAAATCATCATAGCCCATTCCCGTGAGTGCAGACGCTAACTTAGGTGTCTGATAATTAGAGACCGCTCGTTTAATACTATCTGGGAGTAACTGTGCTAGCTTTTCGTATTCAGTCATTAGCGATTCCCCTTGCCTGTGGCGTTGTTCACCGCAGACTCCGCGTCTGCCAGTAATTTGATAGTAGCGAAGTCCATGACACCGCCTGTCTGCGCGCTATTGCGTAAGAACGCAGTAGCTACATTAGGGTCTAGACTCAATGTAGGCGCAGCACGCACCATCGTAGAATACGCCTTTATGGTAGAGCCAGGACTCTCGCGCTCAAAGACAGACACATGAATATCATTATCCATTATGTCATCTACGATTTTCTCGCGCTTTTTGTTTAGAACCAAACGTTCTTTAATAGAGCGAGCGGCTCCCCCTAACATACGTCCGATACCTTGCAGACCTGCCTCAGTCACCCCTGTAGCAACGCCCCTAACTACATCACCACTTACAGCTTGCGCCACCGCTCCCATATTGATATCTCCGAAAGGTTTTGTTTGTAACATAGCTATGTTGGGGTCATTTTGAGGTGCCCGAAAATCGTTTGACGCTCCAGGAGGTGGGGGGTATTTTTGTAGCTTATCGTAGCCACTTTGAGGTCCCGTGTAGTAGTTAAAAGCCACTTTCTCGAAAGCTAGCTTTTCATTGAGATACGCCTTACGCTCCTCAAATTCTTCTAGGGAATTATCCGATGAGTATTTAGCCGTAGGAAGTCCCATACGATTACTCCTTATAGATGCGTTTAACTGTCTAGCATGCGGAGCCGCTTGTGTTGCAGCTACTCCTCCACCAACAGCAATAACAGGATGTTTAACAACAAACTTCAAAAGTTTATTCGCTAAACCTGTTACAAACGCATTTTTATTTGAGGGCATTAACGCGCTCCATTTGGGCGACTAGCTTATCTTTAGCCGCAGTACCTTCTTGTAAATTATAGCGACATTCGCGCGCTTCTTTAAATAAATCCAATACTTTTTTAGTATCTTCAGAAGGGATCGGCACATGCGTGCCCACAATAGAAGCAGCTTTCACACCTCCATAGAGAGGAGCTTTGATACTCTGCCCACACATAACACCTATGTAGCGGAGCTCTGGTTCTATGTCCTCCCCTAGTGTGGCGACTGCATCCTTCTCTAAATCTACTAGACCATCCTGCAAGTTAAACCCATGCTCGAGCCTATAAATATTGGCGGCTTTCTCCATCGCCTCTGACCACTTAAAACTCATGGTCTGAATGTCTATATCAATGTCACTACTGGCGCGTTTAACTACGTACGCCAACTCTTCTTTTGAAGGTAGATCCACCTTCTTCGGTGGTTCTTGAACTTCTGCTATTTTTTCTACTTCTTTTTCAGGTGTAGGCTCTACACCGTAGTAATCTAAAGAGCGATCATACCCCGCAGGAGCAGACGCCGTCTTATCCAGCGCTTCTTTAGACCCCTCATACAAGGATTGTATTACACCCTCAGCATCTCCAGGAATGTACTCAAGCATGTTCTCATTGTCAGAACCCTTCTTTTCGTAAACATGCTGAAATACGTGCACATTAGCAAGACGCACCATCGTACGTATCTGCTCAGGATTTAGGTTATTATCCTCCGCTACCTTCGTAGCTAATTCATTGATAGAAGAAGTACAGCTCTCACTAGCAAATGTCTTTGCAAGCTCCGCAGCCACCTTATTGAATTTATCTGTATTCCACGTCATGCGAGACACTCCTTAGTGAAAAACTTCATCCTCTGGACCTAAATCGAGCTTATCGACAGTCATCTCTACCCGCCGCTCTTCAATTGCTAACTTAGCAGTGGTCCACCCAGTTATCTCTTCATCCTTGGTTTCGTCTAAAACTTTTATAAGCTTAGTACCCGCGGTCATATACTTTAACGCCGCATTAGATATAGGAGACGTAATAGACTGACCACGAGATTTTATCATGTGATGGTACGCCAATGCTAAAGCACCACTCCTGAAAGTATCAGCACTTATGGCAGATGCTTCTGCACCTAGTTGATGCAGATGGTGCAGTGCTTCAGGACCTATATCCACAGCAGTTCGTATGTAGGGTTTCTTATCTTCAGTACATACGTTATTTAGATAATAATCCGCGTAACGGAAGATCTCGAGTTTATCCCTAAAATACGACATATCGATCATTAGTTGACCAAAGTACCTCACCTTTTCATAGTCCATCCATAAACCAGATGCTATCTTCTCTGTAGATTCACCACTCAGGAAGTAAGCGACTAACGTATCTTTCTCCTCGGGCGTCGTGATAGTATCTATGCAGTGATGCAGCGCTTGATCCTGCAGCTCTCCTATACACACTTGATATACGTGCCTAAGAAACGGATCCAGTGGAGGTGTTTTATTCTCAGTAGCCTCGACTACTTTTTTCCACCGCCAGTCTGGGTTTAGGTTACGCACTAAGGCATCCTTTGATCCGCCAACTGTGATTGGTTATCTGTACTAGTAACTGCATTATGGCTAAGAGACAAAATAACATCACCTAGTGTTTTGAACACAGTACGTAACTTATTCTCTAACATAATGTAGGTTTCATCACCAATCTGTTCTTTTGTGTCAATCTCAGTAATCCATAGCGTTAATAGTACACGCCCAACATTATCTAATGCTTTTTCCATATTGGGAACGTAAGTAGATATGATGTCTTGTAACACTGGAGCAGATGACAGCATAGATAATGCAGCAGTGTCGAATGTCCCTTGATCTTGCAGCCCTTCTACCTGATCAACCATTTCAGGATTAATCTGGTCAGCTACATTTTCCGGAGAAGGAACCTCGTCCTCTAAAACAGGCGTCGGGGGAGGAGGCTCAGGCTCTGGCATCCTAGGAGCAACCATAGCCGCTGCGGCACCAGGTGCCGACTCTGCTTCCGGCGGTAATGTCGCACCTCCTTGTGTAGCTTGGGATATTTCGTCTGATCTTTGTTGAATACCCTGAAGTACACCTATCAACTGCTGGGTAGATTGCGTTTGCATCTCCATAGCTTGTTGCGCCTGTTGCGCTTGAGATTGGATCTGCTGCATCTCCATTTCATTCTGCTGTGTAAGCTCCTCTACAGCCTCACCGATAGCTAAATTAGTGGGATTAACCTGCGGAGGTTGCTGCATCCCCGGCATCTCCGGAGGCATACCTATCGGTTGTGCACCACCCTGTGCCCCTTGAGGATCCATAGGCATCTGCTGTTGTTGCTGCATATCCATGGGCATAGGCGCACCACCCTGTTGCATGGGAGGTTGTGCTACTTTAAATAATTCAGCAGCCAACTTAACACTAGTAGGACCATCTAAAATGTAAGTGTTAGTTACTCCAGAGCGTTGTGCGTCAGCTAGAATACCTGCTGCGTCACGTGCTGGAATGTTGTAAAGCTCCGCCACTTTCTTGAGTGCATCTACGGTGTTGTATGCGTGACTACTGCCGTTGATCCACCATTCATTGAAAGCAGCTTTCTTGACATCTACTGGCTGTGCTTCGGCTCGTTGGAGTTTAGCGTTCAACCATCTCGTCATAACGCGAGGGTCTTTTATCACAGAGATTTTACGGTTAGTGTGATATGCCTCGTACCCTGGGTACCGAGGATTATCTTTATCACTGTACTTACCTATTTCTACCCACTTAGTATCCTTGGGTAAGAATGTTAAACTTCCTCTAGACAACTCCTCTATGTGTTTACGAGAAGGGTCATCATCGATTATAAAGGTATCATTGTAGTTTGCTATATACTTAGTCCGATCACCATCTTTGATAGCGAACTTAATACGCAGCATACCTGTTGCTTGAGGAACACCCGTTCCTTTGTGAATGAAAAATCCATACGAGTCCACTCCAGGAGTATCCCCTGGACCATCCTCGTTTAGTAACTTGTACATCTTAGTGTCTTTTACATCATCTAAGCTGTACAGCCTCTCACCCATCATACTACTGTCTACCCACGCTTCTTTACCGTCCTTCTTAATGCATAGGTAAGGTATAGGGTGGCGTTTATGGTGGGAGTAATCTGCTATAGAACAAACTTCACCGTCATTATTTATGGGAAAGGGTACCATGTAATAATAGTCAGCAGGACCATCTACAAAGTAGAGCCTGAACCATCCACCTTCAGAACCGGGCTCCTCTAACCATGTAGGGTGCTCCGTTTTGACCGCGATCTTATTGAGAGGTCCACGTGTATCCCGTATGACAAAGCCGTGCTTCTTTATATTCGCATATGCAACAGATGCTTCTTTACCGAATGCCTCTTTTAGTACAGTTGTAGGTGTATCATCCGTGTAAACATTAAAACTTTTAGCAACCTGCAGCGCAGCTATTTTTTCCTGCGCACCTTGTGCAGCCTTAGCCCTTTCATACCCTTTGCTCATAGCTTTCATTAATGGGTCGATCCCGTAGTTCTTAGCGAACTTCTGGAGTAACCGGGGATTACGTTCAAATGCTAGCTTAACCCCATCTAAAACGTATTTGGGTGAATGCCGCATCACACTCAAGAAGTGTGTAGTACTATCCAACCGATGGTAAGAAGCTTCCTTGAACATTTTCTTAGCACCATGATCAATATCTTCATTAGCGCTAGCATACCCCGTACGACCTCCCCCAAAAGGCATACTTTGAGTTACAGGAGGTAGCACAAGACGCCGAACGCTCATGTCTCTAGGGACGTCCTCTGGTATCTTAGCGCTATCACCCATGGGCTCCACAGACATCTTAGCGATCTCATCGATCCAAGCTTTGTCTAATGGAAGAAAGACATTTAACTCTTTGTAATAAAACATCTCTACGGGTTTTAGCTGACCGTCTACCATGATTACTGGTACGTAGATAGTCTTCTCCCCAGCCATGATAATAAAAGAACCTACGCCCTTACCCTCGTCGGGATCTGTTTCCAAGACTTTGAATGTAACTACGTTAGGCGCTAAATCTGGAAACTTCGAGAACAGCACACTGTAAGCAGTTTGATAAAACTGCTCTTTGAACATTTGCTCCGCTTGTTCAGCTGGAGGTGGTTCCATACCACCTGCTTGTCCTACAGGTTGCTGCTGCATTGATTGGAAAGGCATACTTGTCTCCTCCTAACAACGTACTTAATTGTCACGGGAATTATACGCGGTAAAACGTATAAGCGAAAGAAGCGATTTTAGGAATATTGTTTACTGTTGAGGGAGGTGTCGAGCGACGATTCGAAGAGCATTGAGAAGATCCGCAGCTTCCTTGGTCTCCTCTTTCTTCTCCTCGGCGTCTTCCTTCTTCTCCTCGGAGTCTTCCTTCTTCTCCTCGGAGTCTTCCTTCTTCTCTTCCTTCACCGGCGGGAACTCATCCTTCTTCTCCTCTTCCTCCGCCTGCTTTAGCACGCGATTAAGAAGAGACGAAAGCTTAGCTACCTCGCTAGTAGGCTTAACTGGATTCGACATCGCCGGATTAGGAGTCTGCTCGCCTATTTGAGGACCCTTTGGATGACCTGTTTGGCCCTGCGCTATGGCACCATCCATCTTTATATTCGTAGTAGGCTCATCATACGCGGGAGACGAGGTGTCGCCTGCTCCAGGGGCAGTACCCTCGTCAGCTTCCTCACCAGCAGCCTTACGTAGCCGCGCAAAAACCTGCGACAACTTAGCTACCTCACCATCTGTGATGGCTGTAGCACCAGGTGCGTCGTCAGTGGGTTTCTCAGCACCTACCGCACCAGGGGATGTATCAAGTTGCGTGGTACCCGTGGAAACGACCTTCTCCGCAGAAGGATCCTTCACGGCGTCAATGTTGGCCATCCCACCAGACATATTGTCTTCCTGGAAACGACCATCGCCAGTAACATCCGTACCGGCTTCCATCGCGGCCTTCTCGATAAGATCATTGGCGGTCAGGATAGCAGCTTCGTACGGATCGATTTCCGCAGCTATCTTGTTAAAGGACGCATCCTTAACACCACCTGTTTGCTCTGCAATCTCATCAGCAACTTCTACAAGTTTCTCGATGACATTAGCAGCCTCTTCCTCTGTCAGGCCCTCTTCCTCAGAGACTTCCGGGAGCTCTTCCTCGGGCATATTGTCAGCAATAGCGTCAGCGGCTTCCTCTGAAATCTTCTCCGAAGGCCAAGCTATCAGCCCCTGGCGCACGAGTTCAAAGTTAATGCCACGAACATGTGCTCGTTTGAACAGTCCCATAGTATTTCTCTCCTCATCAGTTAGGGCCGTCTGGCCACATACTCTTTTTAATTCTTCCGTGCTGCATGAACGCCAAGTGCTCCAGCACCTACTGCTGTAGCCCCGGCTGCTCCGATTCCAATGTTCCGAACTTTCCGGTACTTTTGAGGATCAAACTCTTTAAGTACCCCAAGATCCCCTTTAATTTTAGAAGCTTTTCCTGCTACAGATTTACCTGCGCGTCGGACGCCTTGGCCTATAGCCGAAACCATCCCCCTAATTCCTGACAACTTCTCATTTACGAAGGCGTCGCTCTGCATAGATGCAGTCCTCTCGTCTACCCCATGTTCGATGAGTGCTCTCTTCATACCTTCAGCATACGCTGCTACCTTGATTTGCTCAAATTCCATTGGGGACATTAGCGTATCTCCTCTTCTATTTCAAAAACGATTGCTCCAAGTATAAGGTAACTTTGCAAATAACCCAATACCTTTAATAACGTTGCGGTGTCATAGCCTGGAATCTTCTAGCGGTGCCGCTGACTACAGGCCGTGGCATACCATGCTGCACTACTTTAGGTCCCGCTCCAGCCATGTGCTTTCCTATCTGTACTGCGCCTCTACCGATTTTTCCGCCAATACCACCCACTAACGCTGATCCAACATAGCCTAAGGGTTTCCATGTAGCGGTGTACATAGCGGTATCCCCTAGTAATTCTCCGAGGCGTTCTGCCTTCATAGGTCCAGGTTTACTGAGAACATTGTATCCTTCGACCGCAGGGAAACCGTAGAAGAGCGCTTTATTCATCATACCTGGTGTATGGAAGCTTTCTCGTATTAAACTACCTTTAGAGAAAGCTTTACCTGCGCGTATCTCATTCATGAATTTACCGGGTTCACCTATAACGAATCTTTTTAAACCACCTAACGTAGGTAATTTACTTTTGAGAGCACTCGCTGCTCTACCGATTACTCCGAAGCGCGCTTCTTTGGTGATCCCTAGTGCGTTGTAAACGTCGTTATATCCTTGTAGTGTCATATCAGACATTAGTAACGACCCTTTTCTCCACGCCCAAAATCAGTACCTATCACGTATGCTGGAACGGGATTAGTACCATGCAAATTAGATTCCTCGCCGCCATGTGCAGCTTGTTGAATCATAGTCTTAAGATTACGATGTGACAAGCGTGCCATCCAGTCAGGATTAAGCATAGGCGCTCGAGTAGCC
>Ga0210003_1004904_pt1 | contig 10422 bp, 6 predicted proteins | sample LantaG_FD_182804 | JGI IMG/M metagenome (GOLD analysis project Ga0210003, IMG submission 182804) | Deep subsurface microbial communities from Baltic Sea to uncover new lineages of life (NeLLi) - Landsort_02402 metaG (SPAdes) (version 2) | ecosystem: Environmental > Aquatic > Marine > Oceanic >...
TTCAGGACACGATGTGACATACCTCAGAAGAACCTTTGCCCGCCAGCGCGCCGCAACCGTGTTGTTGATGCTGACACTGTGCGCTGGCGGGAGTCTCGTTGCGGCAGCGGGAGTCTCGGCGTCGACGGACCTACCTCTGCAGCCGCAGTGCGGGCCGGACCCGGTGACTCTGATCGACCCATGCCAAATCCAGTCTGCGCCGGGAGTCAGCGGTCCGAGCCCGGACGCCGCGACCGCAATCCCGTGGGATGTGGTGGACAGCGTGCTGTTCGGCTGAGCGGGGACTCGGCTTATCTGCTGTCGCGCCTTTCTCTACCGTCGCAGCTGGCACCGTTGCAGTGCGTTCCGGACCGGCAGGGGAAGCAGTTGCAGCCGCAATTGCTAGCGCGGTTGCGGTCGGGGCGGTCGTGTCCGTGCATGGCAATCTCCTTCAAAGGATGTCTCCAGGGGTACCTTGAGGTTAGTCCTGCGTACCTGGCCGCGTCGAGGTATTGAGCCGGACTGATAGCGGTTTGCTGATGCCTCGATCGAAGACATGCGGTAGCTTCAATCGACATTCCGACTGGCCGCAGCCGAGGGGAAAACCGGTGAATGCGACACCGTTCGGGCACTATCGGCTACAAAAGCTGATCGGCCAGGGCGGGATGGGTGAGGTCTATCAGGCCTTCGATACCAAGACCGACCGTGTTGTCGCGCTCAAGGTGCTTCCGCACCACATGGCATTGGACGAGGTCTTCCAGGCCCGGTTCCGTCGCGAATCGCAGGCCGCCGCGGGCATCAACGACCCGCACGTGGTGCCCATTCACGGGTTCGGCGAGATCGACGGCCGGTTGTATCTGGATATGCGCCTCATCGAGGGTCGCAACCTGGGCACGATGCTGGAGGAGACCGAGAAGCCACTCGGCGCCCCGTTCGCCGTCACGATCGTCGAACAGATCGCCAACGCGTTAGACGCCGCGCACAAAAGCGATCTGATCCACCGCGACATCAAGCCGTCCAATATTCTCATCGCCGGCCGTGACTTCGCCTACCTGATCGACTTCGGGCTGGCCCGCACCGCGGGTGAGAAGGGGCTGACGACGGTGGGCAGCACCCTGGGCACCCTGGCCTACATGGCGCCGGAACGCTTCGAGGCCGGCGAGGTCGATCCCCGTTCCGATATCTACGCGCTCACCTGTGTGCTCTACGAATGTCTCACCGGCTCAAGGCCTTATCCGGCTGACACCCTCGAGCAGCAGATCGCCGGGCACATGGTTTCTGCGCTACCGCGGCCGTCCGACAGCGACCCGCGACTGGCCGCCTTCGACGAGGTCATCGCCAAGGGCATGGCCAAAAAGCCCGGCCAGCGGTATCAGAGTGGCGGCGAACTCGCCGCGGCCGCCCGGCGTGCGCTCAATGCGCCAGTCCGCCGGGCCGGCAGTGGGTCCAGGCACGCGGCCCGCCCCAAGCCCAAGAAGCCGAAAAAGGCGCTCGCAGCAGTCGGAGCCATCCTGGGGGTCCTGGTACTGGCCGGGGTCGGTCTGTGGCAGTGGGCGCCGTGGCGTGACGGCGGCGGTGATCCGTCGCCACTGCGGGACGGGGCGATCGAGTCGATTGCGGCGACCGTGCCCGCCGACATTCGCGAGACGGGTCGTCTGGTGATCGGGGTGAACGTGCCCTACGCCCCGATGGAGTTCGAGAACGCCGACGGTCAACTCGTCGGCTTCGATGTGGAACTGATGACAGCGGTGTCCAAGGTGCTGGGCCTGGTGCCGGACTTCCGCAACTCATCCTTTGACGCGATCCTGCCGGCGGTGCAGGAGGGGACCGTCGATGTCGGGATGGCGTCGGTCACCGACACCAAGGAACGCGAAGCCTCGGTCGACTTCGTCACCTACTTCAGGGCCGGCACCCAGTGGGCGAAGCGATCGGGTACCTCGCCGAATCCCAACTCGCCATGCGGCGTCAAAGTCGCTGTGGCGGAGGGGACTTTGCAGGCAACTGAGAAACTGCCGCGCAAGAGCGACGAGTGCGTGGCCGCGGGCCAGGCACCGGTGGAACTGGTGGTGTTGTCCAGTCAGGACGAGGTGACCAACGCCCTGATCAGCGGCGAAGTGGACGCGATGTCCGCCGATTCGCCGGTAACCGGCTTTGCGATCAAGCTCAGCCGCGGTGAACTCGTCGCTGCCGGGGACGTCTTCGATTCCGCTCCCTACGGACTGCCCGTCCACAAGGGGTCGGGGTTGGCGGAGTCGCTACGGTTGGCACTGGAGCACCTGATGGAGGCCGGTGAGTACCGGGCCATCGCCACGATGTGGGGTGTCGAGCGCGGGATGATCGACAAACCGCAGATCAACGGCGCAATCAGATAGGCCCTACTCCTCGTGCGCTTCAGACTCGTACCCTGAAGGAGTGACCCCAACGTCCCTGCCGCCCGGCCCGCGACTGCCCCGCGGAGTCCAGGCCGCGCTGATGCTGTGGTGTGGGCCGCGTTTCGTTTCCGCGTGTCGGCGCCGCTACGGCCACACGTTCACCCTGCGGGTCGCGTCGATGGGCACGGCGGTCTACCTCACCGACCCTGCCGATATCAAGACCGTGTTTGCCGGCGATCCACGCATTTACCATGCTGGAGAAGCCAATTCGATGCTCAAGGGGCTACTCGGCGACACCTCGGTACTGGTGATCGACGACGATGTGCACCGAAACCGCCGACGGCTCATGCTCGCCCCGTTCGCCCGCGACGCCGTCGCGCGGCAGGTCTCGGTGATCGCCGAGATCGCTGCGGACAACATCGCGGGCTGGCCCGTCGGCACGGCATTTCCCGTCGCTCCGCAGATGTCGGAGATCACCCTGGAGGTGATCCTGCGGACCGTCATCGGCGCCAGCGATCCCGTGCGCCTTGCCGCGCTGCGTGAGGTGATGCCGCGACTACTCAGCGTCGGTCCGTGGGAGACGTTGGCCATCGCGAACCCCAAACTGATGGCCCGGCGCCCGTGGCGTGCGGTTCGCGAGGCCATCGCTGAGGCCGACCGCCTGCTCTACGCCGAAATCGCCGACCGTCGCGCCGACCCCGACCTGGCCCAGCGCACCGACGCACTGGCGATGCTGATCCAGGCCGGGGACCACGGGGCGGCTGCGGTGCCTGATGTCGCCGCCGGGGCGGCTGCTCCGATGACCGACCGGGAGCTGCGCGATCAGCTGATGACACTGCTGGTCGCCGGACACGACACCACCGCGACCGGGCTGTCGTGGGCGCTGGAGCGGCTGACCCGGCATCCGGCGATCCTGGCCGAAGCGGTGCGGGCTGCGCGCGAAGGCGATGACGACTACCTCGACGCGGTGGCCAAGGAGACGCTGCGGATCCGCCCCGTGGTGTTCGACGTCGGGCGAATCCTTAAAGAGCCGGTCGAACTCGCCGGCTACCGGTTGCCCGCCGGGGTGATGGTCATACCGGGCATGGTGGTCGTGCACGCCAGCGACGCGCTGTATCCACAGGCCGACCACTTCGACCCGGGCCGCATGCTCGGAGCGGTGCATAGCCCGTCGACGTATCTGCCGTTCGGCGGCGGCAACCGGCGCTGCCTGGGCGCGACGTTCGCGATGGTGGAGTTCCGGGTCGTGCTGCGCGAGATACTGCGCCGCGTCGACCTGGACACGACGACCGACGCGGGGGAGCGCAGGCGCCTCAAGCACGTTATCTTCGTGCCCCACCGGGGCGCCCGGATTCGAATTCGATCGCGACGGGCCGTGCCCGCGCACGTCGAGCAACAGGCGCCGTCGCCGCCCGCAACGGGCTCTGCGGGGTAGGGCGCGGGGGTGTGGACCGTGGCTGAGGAGCAGGTGGGTGTAGTCTCAGGGTTAGGCTGAGTTCGCGCCGACAGTTCCAATGCGACACATTCCGACGTGACATTACTTCAGCCCGCGACGCGATTCTCTTCGCTCGGACACAGTGCGGGGTAGGCCCCCGCACAACTCAAGGACGTTGCTTATGGATTCGTCTGATCTGTTTTCACATCGTCAGACGCCGCATGTCTCTCAAACTGGCCCGAAATCCCAGGAGCCGGTGCAGGCTCCCGTTTTCTCCGATCAACCGAAAAAGCACACCCCTGCTGATTCGCCATCCCCGTGAACGGGTTAGCGCGGTCTCGCCGCGCTTCCCGACCCGTCAGGGTCACGCTCGCCGGCCAGTTGGGCGGCGAAATCGACGGTGCATGGTGGCCGCACACGGCATCGGTGGCCACAGAGCTGCCGGAGCTTGTCGGCGCGCTACATCGACCGCTGGGTGAGATCATCGACATCCGAATCAACTGGTCGGTGACGGAAGGACAACTCGATCTGGAGACGATTGCCTCCGGCGCGCGGTTGATGCGGTCCGGAGATCACTACCGACGGCCCCGGCTGATGGTGGTCGTCGGTCGAGCTGCGATCGCGAAACTTCTTGTCGTACCGAGCATGACGTCACAAGCGCTCGGTTTGATGGTGCTGCGAACCGCCGCGGGGTTGCCAACCTCCGGCGGAACCGGGGAATCCAGGCTATTCGAGACGGCCCGCGTGGTGATGCGGCTGGCTGAGGCTGAGAGCACGAAGTGGTGCGACCCCATCACTTCGTGATGGTCTGCTCCGCGGCTGCGACAAAAAATGCTGCGCAACCAACCCATTCGATCGGTTTCGATTACTACCGCCAGCCGTGCTAGCCTCAAACGGGATGTCTGTCTGACATCCATTCGGAATGACGGAAGTTGACAAAAGTATGGCACAGGGAACTGTGAAGTGGTTCAACGGCGATAAAGGCTTCGGTTTCATCGCTCCAGATGGCGGCGCAGAAGATGTGTTCGTTCACTACTCAGAAATCGGTGGGAGCGGATACCGCTCGCTCGAGGAAAACCAGCGCGTGCAGTTCGAAATCGAACAGGGCGCCAAGGGGCCTCAGGCGGTCGGCGTAACCGTCGTCTAGTAGGCGGCTCAAACCCGTAGATGTGGGCTGGTAGGGGGCAACTCCTACCAGCCCACATCTCGTTTCACTCGCCTCGCGCGGTGAAATCTCAGCTCTCTCAATGATTGCGAAAATCCTCCGGCGCTGATTCCGCGTCGATGAATGGCAAACCTGTCGGCAGTCGCAGTCGCAGTCGCTGTCGCGTCGCGTCGGCAGTTGCCAGGGTGTAGCCTGGAACCCGTTGGGAACCCAGCCATTCCGGAATGCGTCAGTAGTTCTCCGCTGATCTCGCCGAGCAACCGCTCACGCCGGACGCGCCGGTACCAACCGCACGTCGGGACTGCCTTGAACGCTATGCCCACCAACTCTATGCCCACCTTCGAATCTATGCTTACTTCCGTTGTGCGGCAGCCACTTTTCGCGACCGTGCGCTTCGGCATCCTCAGTACCTACGCCCCGACTCCATGCGGGCTCGCGAGGTTCAGTGCCGGGCTGTCCAGCGCATTGACTGTGCATGGGTCGGAGGTCGGCGTTGTGCGGGTGGCCGACGAGTCACCGCCCACAAGCGCCCGGGTTGTCGCAGAACTGGTCAACGGCTCCGCACCCTCGGTGCTTGCCTGCGCGGACTCGCTCAATCACCACGACGTCGCGGTGATTCAGCACGATTTCGGCATCTACGGCGGTACCGACGGTGCCGAATTGATCGACATTCTCGGCGAGTTACGGGTCCCGTCGATCCTTGTGGCCCATGCGGTTCTGAAAAGCCCGACGCCACAACAACGTCAGGTTTTGGAGACTGTGCTGGCCAGGGCGGATCGGGTGGTCGTGATGTCCGAGGCGGCGCGGCAACGATTGTGTCTTACTTACGCGGTAGATCGGCGCAAGGTCGCCATGATCCCGCACGGAGCGACCATCCCGACCAGTCCGCGGCTCAAGCGCCCGAGTAGACCTACGATCTTGACCTGGGGTCTGCTGGGTCCCGGAAAGGGCATTGAGCGGGTCATTGACGCGATGCCATCCCTACGGGACCTTCCTGGTCGGCCGCGTTACGTGGTCGCCGGACGGACGCACCCGAAGGTGCTTGCCGCTGAGGGTGAGGCGTACCGCGAATCCCTCATCGAGCAGGCGCGCCGCATCGGGGTGGCAGACTCGGTGCATTTCGACCCCCAGTTCTACGGTGGCGCGATGCTGAACGCACTCGTCCAGTCGGCCTCGGTGATCGTGTTGCCCTACGACTCCACCGATCAGGTCAGCTCCGGAGTTCTCGTCGACGCGGTCGTCAGCGGGCGGCCCGTCGTGGCCACCGCCTTCCCGCACGCACTCGAGATGCTCTGCGGGGGAGCGGGAATCATCGTCGACCACAGCGACCCCGGCGCGATGCGCGCTGCACTGCGTCGGGTTCTCACCGAGCCGCGCCTGGCCGGGTCGATGGCTGCTGAGGCTCGACTCATGGCGCCAGAGATGGAGTGGTCGGTGGTGGCCAGCGCCTACAACCGCCTGGCGCAAAGCATCCTCGCCGACCGTGCCGGTGTCTGACCACATTGCGGCATTGAAGGAACAGTGAGGCGAGCATGAAACGAGTCGTGGGCGCAGAGCTCGAAGTCGATATCATCGCGCCGACGACGCTGGAGTTCCAGATCGCTGTCGCACCCCACCCCAACACCGAGGTCTCCGAGTCGTTGTCGTTTGTGTTGAACGGACGACCCGTGCAGGCGCTCGAGATCAGTGGCACTCACGGCAACCGGATCCACAAACTGGACGTCCCTGCCGGCATCCTCGCGGTCAACTACGCCGCGACGATCGTCGGCCAGACAGACCCGGCTCCGGTGACAGAATACGATCTTTCGATGTATCTGCGGCCGAGTCGGTACGCCGAGGCTGACAAGTTCTATGGCTTTGCCGCAACCGAATTCGGCAGTTATCTCGATTCGACGACCCTGTTGGAGAAGGTCTCCAGTTGGGTCGGTGGCCGGCTGAACTATGTCCCCGGTTCCAGCGATCCCATCGATGGGGCGGTAGACACGCTTCTCTCCGGCGCCGGGGTGTGTCGAGACTTCGCCCATCTCGTGGTGGCGATGCTTCGGGCTGTCAACGTGCCTGCCCGCGTGGTCTCGGTCTATGCGCCGGGCCTCTATCCGATGGACTTCCACGCGGTCGCCGAGGCGTTCGTCGAGGGGCAATGGCGGGTGGTCGATGGCACGCTGCTGGCGCCGCGCCAATCCCTGGTGCGCATCGCCACTGGACGAGATGCTGCCGATATCGCGTTCCTCGATAACCACAAGGGTGCGATCGTTTTGAATAGGATCATGGTGACCGCCGTGGTCGACGGTCTACTTCCCCGGGACGCGATCGACCAGCTGGTGTCGATCACCTGACCCGGCCCCCGTGTCGTCATCGGCGCCGGGTGGATCGGTAGTCGACAGTCGGCAAGCGTGCGTTAGTGATCCAGGACACGGTGCGAAAGGCGTTGTGGTTCAGCGTGCGTTGTGGTTCAGCGTGCGTTGACGCTCGCGGCAGGCCTCACTAGCCTGTAGCTAACGCCGACGAGCTGCCGTTGTCTATGGATATCGGCTGGTGGTCCGCATCAGTTTGGGTTCTCACAAGAGCTCCGTCACTGACCAGCAGGACCGCTCGATAGGACACTACTCGATAGGACATTCCAATGGCCATTGCCGACGTCGGTGCGTACACGCATCTGAATGAGGTGGAGATCGAGGCCTTGGGCCACGAACTCGACGCTATTCGCCGCGACGTCGAGGAATCCCTCGGCGCCAGCGATGCCGCCTATATCCGGCGCACCATCAAGTTCCAGAGAACGCTCGACGTCGGGGCGCGGCTGCTCATCGGTTTCAGCCGATCGCGGGCCGGCTGGGGGCTGGGGACCGCAGCACTGGCCTTCGCGAAGTCCGTCGAGAACATGGAGATCGCGCACAACGTCGGTCATGGCCAATGGGACTGGATGAACGACCCGGAAATCCACTCCAGCACCTGGGAATGGGACATGGTCGGGGTCTCGTCGCAGTGGAGGTATTCGCACAACTACCGCCACCACGTGTTCAGCAATGTGGTCGGCGTGGACGACGACCTCGGTTTCGGCGTGATCCGGATGACCCGCGACGAGCCGTGGAAACCCGAACACCTGCTGCAGCCGCTGCGGAACCTGCTGTTGGCCAGTATCTTCGAGTGGGGTATCGGCCTTCATGGTATCCACTCCGAACGCGATCGGCTGGCACCCGATAACGCAAAGGTCGTGCAGGCTAGAAAGGCGTTCCTGGCCAAGATCGCCCGCCAGTCGGTCAAGGACTACGTGCTCGTCCCGGCAGTGAGCGGATCGCGTTGGCGCAGAACTCTTGCGGCGAATGCGGCAGCCAACCTGTTGCGCAACTACTGGTCGTACTTAGTTATCTTCTGCGGACACTTCCCGGACGGTGCGGAGAAGTTCTCCGCTGAGGTCCTGGAGAATGAGAGCCGGGGCGAGTGGTACCTGCGGCAGATGCTCGGGGCGGCCAACTTCAAGGCGGGCCCACTGCTGGCCTTTTCCAGCGGCCACCTGTGCTATCAGATCGAGCACCACCTGTTCCCCGACCTGCCGAGCAACCGCCTCCCGGACATCGCCGTGCGGGTACGCGAAGTGTGCGACAAGTACGACTTGCCTTACACCAGCAGTTCGCTTGCGCGCCAATACTTCCTGGTGTTGCGAACGATTCATAAGCTGGCGCTTCCCGACCGTTTCCTGGTGGCCACGAGCGACGACGCACCCGAAACCGCTTCCGAAAAGAAGTTCCTTGACCGTTCGGGCCACAACCGAGCAGAACTCACTTCCGCTCACTAACCAGGAACGGTCTCGAATCAACCCACCAGTGACAGCGCGTGCGCCCGTCGCAGCTTGCCCGACGGGGTCTTCGGGATGGTGCCCGGCGCGAGTACCACCACATTGCGGGGCCGCACGTCGACCTCGGCGAACACTTCGTGGGCGACCTGGCGCTCGATCCAGCGCACCTGGGCGTCGTCCGAGAAGTCCTTGCATTCCACCGCGACCGCGAACGTCTCTCGCGAGCGGCCCGCATCCAGTCGCACTGCGACGGCACACCCCGGCCGCACGCCAGTGACGCGGCCGGCAGCGCGTTCGATGTCGGTCGGGTAGATGTTGCGGCCCGCCATGATGATCACGTCTTTGAGTCGCCCGCAGACGACCACGTCGCCGGCCTCAGTGAGATAGCCGAGATCGCCGGTGTCATACCAGCCGCGCTCGTTCTGTGCGGCGATGAATCCGGCCACCGTCGTGTAGCCGTTGGTCACCGGCTCGCCGCGCACCTCGATCACACCGACGCCGCGGGCGGGTAGCTCGGCACCGTCTTCATCGACGACGCGCAGTTCCAGGCCCTGCAGCGGCTGGCCGAGGGTGACGAGGCGGCGGGTGTTCCCCTTGGTCGCCGGCACTGCGCGGTGCAGGAGCGCGAGTAGGTCGGCGTCGACTTCGTCGATGACCATGCCCCCGCCACACTCAGAGAACGACACGGCCACCGTAGTCTCGGCCATGCCGTAGGCCGGGATGATCGCCTCGGGCTTCAGGCCGAACGGGGCGCCGGCCTCACACAGATCCTCTACGTCGAGCGGGTCCACCTGCTCGGCGCCTGACAGCGCCCACCGCAGTGAGGACAGATCGAACTGACCGGGTGTCGCCTGCCGACGCAAGCGCTTGGCCAACAGCGTGTAGGCAAAGTTGGGCGCGGCCGTCATGGTGCCCTTGTACTTGTCGATCAGCTTGGGCCACAACAGAATATCGCTCAGAAAGTCCATCGGCGTGATCTTCACGAGCTCGGCACCGTAGTACATCGGCACCGTCAGGTAACCCGTCATCCCCATATCGTGGAAGCACGGCAGCCAGCTGACGATCACGTCTTTGTCCACGTCGAAGTTGCAGCCGACAGTCATTGCCTCGGCGTTGGCGACAATGTTGGCGTGAGTGATCTGCACTGCCTTGGGGGATCCAGTCGAACCGCTCGTCAATTGCATCAGCGCGACGGCGTCCTCGCCGGTGTCGACCGGCGGGATCGGATCGCTGGCGAGGAGTTCCTCGATGGTCAGCACGGTCATTCCCAGTCCGGCGAGCACCGGTGCAGCGGCCATGAACGGATCGGAGATGACGACGGCTTTCGCGGCGATCATGTCGATGACGGCGGTGGTCTCCTCAGCCCAACGCACCAGGTCGGTGCGTGGTGTGGGCTGGTGCACCATGGTCGCGCTCGCGCCGCGCATCCAGATGCCCTGGGCCGTCGGCGCGATCTCCACCGGCGCACCGGCCAGCACCGCTACTGCGTCGCCCTCTCCGATGCCCGCCGCGGCCAGTCCACCCGCCACCTGGCGGGCCCGTTCGTGCACCTCGGCCCACGAATGGCGCACGGGTGCGTGCGGCTCTCCGGTGGTCAGGCCCTTTGTGCTGCGCCGGGCGTTGGCGTACATCGTTTCGGTAAATCGGCTCATATAAGCCCCTATTGCATTGGCGGGAA
>Ga0210003_1004906_pt1 | contig 10420 bp, 10 predicted proteins | sample LantaG_FD_182804 | JGI IMG/M metagenome (GOLD analysis project Ga0210003, IMG submission 182804) | Deep subsurface microbial communities from Baltic Sea to uncover new lineages of life (NeLLi) - Landsort_02402 metaG (SPAdes) (version 2) | ecosystem: Environmental > Aquatic > Marine > Oceanic >...
CGCTCTGGGTCACACCCTTCGAGGCTCCGCAGCGCGTAGGCCCTGACGGATGGGACGCCGCCGGTGGGCCCTTCCAACATGGCCAGGGCCTGGAGCAGCGGCGCCGGGTCCCACAGGGCCAACGCGTCCGTCGGCGACGACGAGCGGAACAGGTCGGGGCTGACCGCCGGCGGGGCCCCGCCGTACGACGCCTCGAGGGCGCCGGTGCAGCAGCCGCAGACGCCGCCGCACATTTTTCCCTTTATATTTTAAGTGCCGTGATTCAGTCACTTTCTGCTTTCAGCACGGGAAGCGCAGGGCCCCTCTGCCTTCCGATAGGCCTTCTGGCGCGCGGTAAATGTCATGGGGCACCCAAAGTCTTTGCACGATCCTTTCGCATTCTGGGCAAAAAAGGGCGTGCCTTTGGGCGCCATCTCCAGAATATCGTGGTTACCCATGGTCGGGACGGTCGGGACGGAAGAGAGCAGGGCCTTCCAGAGCCTCGCGAACGAGTCCCAGCGGCCACCCCTAGTCTGTCCGGGTTTCTTCTCCTCCTCCGCGCGCCCTACTCTAACCTTAGCTCTCACCCTAAAAATTTTGAAAGGTAACAAGAAGACTACTCCTTTTTTCAAATTCTTTTTCGAGTCGATGGTTCACGCGTACTCGACAGCAAGGAGAGCCTCTGCCGCGCCCCAATCGACCGTTTCGAACACGTATACGTCTCGTCCTTTTCCCTCTGCTTCGTCCTCTGCTTCGTCCTCTGCTTCCTCCTTTCTTTTCGCGCACCCACCTTTCCCATTCCCTCCCCCCTTCCCCTCCCCTCCGACCCCGAGGCCCCGGATTCTCGCGGCCAAGCGCCTCGCCCGAGCAACGTCTCGCAGCGTCGACCGCACCATATGCTCGAGCGGGAGGTGGCCTCCCGCAAAAGGGTCCTCGAGCGAGTTGGCGAGCTCGACGAGGCCAAGCATGAGCAGGTTCACGAACACGTAGAGGACGTACTCGCAGGCGAGCGAGAAGGCGACGCTACCAACGTTGTCGTCGTAGGGGAGGAGACCGCCGCCTCCGCCTCGGCCCCTCGTGCCTTTGCCGACGCGGAGCGCAGACAGAGGATACAGCAGCAAGAAAGCCTCGGAAACTCCGGCGCACATGAGCGAGACGGCTGGTGGGAGGCACTGCGACTTGAGGGCCGCACAGGCGTTGGACGCTTCAGAGCCGGACCGGAGAAGGTCGTGCGCGACGAATGGGACACCGCCGCCGCCCCCGCCGCCGTTTCCGCCGGCGCCGGTTCCACCGCCGCAGCGGCCGATGTTGCAGCTGATTCCGACGACGCCGTCTTCGCCGCCGTCGCAGCGGGCCCCTCTAGACCCACGGACGACGCCCTTTCTCGCTTCCTCCCCCTCGTTCCCGCCCTCCTCCTCCCCCCGCTGCTGCTGCTCCTCCTCCTGCTCCTGCTCCTCACCTCCGTCCCCGAGCAAGAGGTGCGTGAGCCTCTGCACCACGAGTTGCCTTCCCTTGAGGGGAGCCGCGGCGTCCTCCGAATCGTAGAGGTCCAGCTCTCGCGGCTTGAGCAGCATCCGGGCCGCAGGGTGGAGCCTTGGGGAGCCCGTCACGAGCTGGAGCACGCTAAAGTGCCAGACAACGGACCAACGGGAAATATCCTCGGCGAGGAGAAGGGAATTCGAGGCGCGGCGCCGGCTGCGGCGTTCTTTCTCACGTGTCGTTCTCTCCCTGCCGCTGCTGCCGCTGCCGCTGCCGCTGCCCCCGCTGCTATGGACTCCTCTACCTTCGACGCCGACCTCCGCGCGCTGCGCCATCGTGACTGCAAGCGAACCGAGCGCAGCGAACGAACTCCTGGCACGCCCCCACCGCTCGCAGACGCGAGAGATGCGGTGCGCCTGCAGCAGCGCGATCGCAAACAGCGAGAAGCGGAAAATGCCCTCAAGCGACGCCGTCACAGACGCCGACAGCGGAGGGAAAAGCGAGCGCAGCTCCTCGACGGCGGGGAACCCCTGCGACGGGGACGCCGACGACGAGGCCACAGCCGCCTGCTCCTTGCTGACGGCTGCCCTCTCGCTGAAAGACGCGACGAGGTGGTCCGCCGCCATGAGAGCGAAGGCCAGAGAGTTGAGCAGCAGCGGCGGCCACAGCCTCCGCGCGAGGTGGAGCGGCGGCCCGAGCCAGAAGAGGAGGCCCTCAAAGTAGCGCCAGCGCGAGCGAAGGTTGGACCATTGAGCGGGCCCGGTCTGAGGTTGCGGGTGTGCGCGGGTGCGCGTTTCGGGTTCGGTGAGGGGGGGAGGGCGTTGAGGAAGAGTGGGAAAAGAAAAAGAGAAAAAAAGAGCCTCTCTTCTTTGTCCGAGAGAAAGAGAAAAGGGGGGGCAATGTCCCCCAAGGAAAGGAAATAACGATCAAGGTCGTCTCTCGCTTGTGCCAGGCGATGCAAAGCAGAAAAAGCAGGGACCCTCACTTCGACGCTCCATGCGTTCATCCTGCGTGCATTGGCCATCCAAGAAGAGGCCGCGCACTGGCTCTTCTTTTTCACAACATCGTTGTCGTCTTGGATGCTTCGGCGTCCAACCGAATTCACTTCCGCTCCTCTCCAGCGCTGCCGAGCTCTGATCGCCTGTGAAGCTTCGCCGGTCTCCAGGTCGACCGACATCGCCCGTTTTTTTGCACACGTTTCCGAATTGACTGGTGAGGGAGGGACAGGGGCAGAAAGATGGGTAGGGCGCACGAAGCAGGGAAAAAAAGGTGGCGAAGACAGTAGAGAGCAAACCTCCTTCATCAGTGCGTCGAGAGAGCAGGAGAACGGCGCACCACCAGCGTTGCGACGACAGCGGCGGCGGCAGCAACGTCACGAGCAAAATTGCTCGTAACCTCAAAAAACTCAAACGACAGGATCGCCTCGGCCAACCTCGGCGACAGCCTGGCCTCTGCTACGCCCGCACCCTGGTCCTCCACCCCTAAAATCCTCCTGCGTTAGGGCTTGTTTGAGGACGATCTTGGCCTGTGCCGCTGGATGGGCAGAAGACTTAGCTCGAGGCCGTCGACGCTGCGGGCCTTCTGCCGCTTTGAGGTTTCCTTCTCTCTTCTTCTTCCCTCTCTCCCCGCGGGCGTACCCTCCCAATTCTCCGATTCCCCCTTTCTTCCATCGTGCTACAAGACAGGCTCAATCTTTTACGAGAGGGACTTTGCCCGCAGCGGTGACGACGAAGACGCAGCGGCCGCGGCCGCCGCCGGAAGAGGAAAGAGAGGCCGCCGCAGCTTCCGACTCGTCAAGCCTCTCGAAAACCACGTGCGACCCTCGCTCGAAGGCCCCCGCAGCGCGCAGGGCTTCGGGCCAGCCCGCCGAGATTCGGAACTGGACGGTGCTCTCTCCAGGTTGCGGCGCGGCGGTGAGCTGCACCTGGACGATGGTCGGCGCCGGAAAAGGAGCGGAAGAGGCGCCCTCAGCCTCGCCTGAAGGCGCCTGTTCCACTTCTTTGTTGCCGTCCTTTTTCTTCGCGCCGCCGCCGCCGCTATCAGGCGCCTGTTCCGCTTCTTTGTCGCCGTCCTCCCTCTTCGCGCCGCCGCCGCTGCCGACCACGATGAGGTCGAATCCCGTCGACCAGACCGTCTTCGAACCCTTGCTGGTGCTGGTGCCCTCCGCTCGGCGCCTCTCCTGATTGTCTCAAAGGGGTTCGTTGGAGGAGGGGGAAAAAAAGAGAGTGAGTTTTTTTCCGTTCACTCTCTCTCGCTCGTTCTCGCTCGCTCTCTCAAAAAAAATCAAAAGTCTTACCTCGTCGGCCCTCAGCGCCTCCATGAGCTCTCTCCCGAGCAGGTCGCTCGCCTCCGGAGGCAGCAACGGCCAGAAGATCGCCGCGACCTCGGAGGCCCGCAGTTTCAATTGTTTGAGATGTCCATTCGTGACTATCGTCTTGTGGAAAGAGGCGGCGACGACGACGGGCTCTCTGCCGCCGAGCTTTTCGGCGACGGCCGCCCTCAGCCCCTCGGACCGCTCGGCCAGCGGCGGCAGCGGCTCCGGCATAGGCGCCTCGCGCGTCCTCTCCGTGGGCTCCCCTGCGGCGGTCTCGGCCGTGACGAGGAATAACGGAGGGAGAGGGTCGGTTTCGTCACCTCCTCCTCCTCCTCCTCCTTCTCCTCCGTCTCCTCCTCCTGCTCCCCCGTACCGCTCTATCCGCACGCGACATCCGACGCTGCGCGCCCCGAGCCGGTACAGCAGTCTGCTCCAGCCCGTCGTGAAGTCGAAAGGTGCGTAGCCGGCGTTTAGATAAGCCTGCAGCCTCAGGCCGTTCCCCCCGCTTGCTCTTTCGTCGTCCCCGACCTCGTCAATGTTTCCGCCGAAGATGACGTCGCGGAGCGCTGCCGTCGCCACCTCGCCCGTCTCGGAGTCCACCAGCTCGACCGTCGTCGACCACAGCACCCCGCGGCCGTTTCCCCCGCCTCCGGGCAGGTGCCCCGCGGCTCTCAGAGGCTCGACGAGAGCCCGCCCGCGGAGCCCCAAGGCCGCAGCCGGGAGGAGAGAGCCGAACAGCGCCTCCGCGTCGGCGGGCGCGACGCCGACTCTGCTGCACGCGGCCTCGTTGACGACCGGGAACACCGCCGAGGCCGCCGGCGGCGGGGGGAAGGGGCCATTTTCGCTGCCGCCCGTGCGGGCGCGGATCAGTTCGAGGACGCGCGGGTGGAGGGAGCGGAGCGGGAAGGCGGGGTCGACTCGCTCTTTTCCTCCTCCTTCTTCATCGCTCTTCTCCCCCCTCGCTGCCGCCGCCGCCGCCGCCGAGACCGACGAGGAAGAAAGCCTCTTTCTTTCTCGCAATCCTCGTCTTCCGGGGAGGAAAGACGGCGGCGGCAGCACCGGAGGAGGAGGAGGACGCGGCGGCGCCTGTCGAGGTCGGGGTCGAAAAGAGGAGGGTCGAGCGGCCGCGAGGGGATGAGGCCGCCGAGGAGCTCCGATTACCGACGAGGCGGCCGTCATCTTCTTCTTCTCCTTCCTTCACTCGCTCTGCCGCCGCTTTTCCTTCTTCCGTTCTGTCCGACAGCTGCTGCCTGCATGCAGCGAGAGGGAGCGCCGAGTGCCGCAGTCGTCGACGGCAGAATGCACGACAGCACCCCCCACGCGATTCTTCTCTTTGTCTTTTTTTTCTTTCACTTTCTGAATTCACCCTCGAAAAAACTCGAGCGGAAAAAACAAGAAAACCGTTCGACCCCCCTCGCGGTCCTCTTTGAGCGCGCTCGAGCCTTGCCCTGTGGGCCGCTGGTCTTCTCGTGTATTTCTAATGCGCCCGCGCTGGAGCTCGTTTGCGATGAAAAAGAGTGTTCTTGCAGTAGCAGATGGAAAGAAAGAGTTTGCTTTGCGTTTTTCGCCGCTGGGCTTTTTTATTAACCCTTTTTTTTCACGAACCCTGGCTCATATATTTTTCATTCTTTGCTTCCCCACTTTTCTTTACTTTCTGCACAACACACGTGACACTTTGAGATAACAAGAAAACCTCCCTACACAACATTTCACCCTCCGCGCATCTCCTTGTCCCTCCGCAGCTTCTGTCGCAGCCTCCCGGGAACCGCCTTCCTCTTTTCCCTCTTGTTTTTTCCCGCTGATGCGGTTTTCGCCGCCGTCGAGGTTTTCGCCGCCGCCGAGGTTTTCGCCCCTGTTCCAGAGGCCTTTCGGTAGAGCCCGAGCACCGGCGGCGCCGCGCGCTCGTCGTCGCTGGCGTCTTCGTCGCCGCGGAGGGGAGCAGCAGCAGCATGGTCGTCGTCGCCATGAGCCCTCCGCTTCCTCTGCTTCCCAGCCCCGCAGCCCCTCTTGCTCTCGGCCGCCGCCGCCTTGGCCGCCACCGACCGCCGCAAACGCTCCCTGTCTTTCTCTTCTCTTTCTCCTTCTTGCTCTCCCTCCTTCGTCATCTCTCCCTCCTCCGCCATCGCCTCTCCCAACAGCTCCCCCTTCATCATCCTCTCCTTGGCCACCTCGTACGCCTCGGCCAGCCTCACCAGGTTCGGGTCCACGCCCTGGCCGTGCTCCTGCAAAAAAGCGACCACGCCTCTAGCCAGCGGCGCCAGCGGACGGCCGAAGAAGCTCGACACGTGCCCCCCCTTGCCGTCGCGCCCGGCCCGCCCGACGCGGTGCTCGTAGCTCTCGAGGTTCGACGGGAAGTCGTAGTTGACGACATGGCGCAGGCCTGAGACGTCGAGCCCGCGGGCGGCGACGTCCGTGGCGACGAGGACCGTGGCCTTGCCGGCGCGGAAGGCCGCGAGCGCGGCGTCGCGCTCGGGCTGCGTGCGGTCTCCGTGGAGCGTCTCGATCTTGGAGGAGGTCCTGGAGGCGGACGGAGGAGAGGAGCTGTTATTCCTGCTGCCCTTGCTGCTCCCGCCGCCCCCGGGGCCCTTTCCGCTCTTGTTCGCGGCCCTCTCGGCCGCCTTCCTCTTCTCCTCGAGCTGCTTCCTCTCCTGCGCCCTCAGGAAGTCGGCGACGAACTGGACGGTCTTGATCCGGTTGGCAAAGATCAGGACCCGCGGCGCGTGGCGCTCCCCCGCCGCGCTCGCCGCGTCCCTCGCCCGGGACAGGTGCTTGAGCAGCTTGACGGGCTTTTTGTGCTCGGCGCAGACGGTCACGACCTGCGTGACGCCAGAAGAAGAAGGAGAAGAAAGAAAAGAGTTGGCCGCTTGGAGTCGAGCAGCAGGAGTCCCCTCTCCCTCTCCTCCTCCTCCTCCTCCTCCTCCTCCTCCTCCTTCGCCGACCGAGGCGAAGCCCTCCCCGAGCCACACGGCAGCCAGCCTGGAGACCGAGGCGGGCATCGTCGCCGAGACCAGCATGCACTGCAGCTGCGACGACGACGGCGACGGCGACGAAAGCGACGGCGAAGAAGCTTGCCCTCCTCCCTCGGGAAGCGCTTGCCGGATCTCGGCGAGCTGCTCCGCGATCCCGGCCGAGGAGAGCATCTTGTCGGCCTCGTCGAGCACGACGGTGCGGATCGAGCCTGTTTCGTTGGGATTTTTTTTTTGAGTTTTTTTTTTGATTTGAGATGGCGGAGAGCAACGAGTTTGAGCCGAAAAACGTGATCGAGTGGAGGGGGCTTGGAGAAAGAACAAGAAGAAAGAAGAGGAAGAGGGAAAAAAGGACGACCATCATGCAATAAAAAACGAATGCGTTCTCGTTCACGTGTGCTCGCCCCCTTCCTCGAAAGAAGAAGGAAAACGAGCACTCCGAAACTGTGAAAGCAAAGATACATGCATGGATTCTAATCACGCGGCCGTGGATAGGGAGGGAGAGGGCGAGGGGCGAAACGCATGAGTCTCGAGTGGGCTCTCGAGGCTTCAGCGCGATTAAGGAAAGAGGAGAAAGTGTCGGGTAGAGCTCGCACGAACCGGGGACAAAAAAATAAAAAAAAAACGCCTAACTCACCGAGCCCGACGTCGCCCCCCCTGACCAGATCTAGCAGCCTCCCCGGAGTCGCGACCAGCACGTGTACGCTGCTGCTCTTGCTGCTGCCGCCTTTGCCTCTGCTGGAAGCCCTGAGCCTGTCGACCTGGTCCTCCCTGCGGTCCCCGCCCGCGACGCGCACGACCTTGAGCCCCGCGGCCCTGCGCAGGGGCCTCGCCGCGGCGGCGACCTGCCTCGCGAGCTCGCGCGTCGGAACGAGGACCAGGACGCGAGGGGACGGGAGGAGGAGGGAGGCGGAGCGAGAAGAGGACGAGGCTTTCTTGGCGCGCTTGCGGCGGCGGTCGACGCCGCCGTCGTCGCCGTCGTCCTCGCTGTCGTCGTCGTCGTCCCCGCTTCCATCCTCCTCGCTCTCCATCACCACCTTGGCCGCGGCAGGCAGCAAGTAAGCCAGCGTCTTCCCTGCCCCCGGAGGTGCGACGATCAGCAGGTTCCGGTTTCCCTTCTCCTTCCTCTCGCCCTTCTTATTCCCTCCTTCCCCTTCTTGCTCTCCCTCCTCGGTCGCCAGCGCCCACGCGCTCGACTGCACCTTCGTGGGAGCCTCGAGCCCGCAGGCCGCGGCCAGCATCCGCAGCGAGAGCGGGAGCGTGGAGAGATCGAAGGAGCGGTCGATCGTCGGGTGGGAGGAGAGCGCGGGAGAGGAGGAGGAGGAGGGAGGAGCACCCGCAAAGTCGATACCGGCGCCGGTCGAGAAGCGCGGAGGAGCGGCGGCGGCGGCAGCGACGGCGGCAGCAGGGGCAGGGGCGCTCGCTCCGGCGCCGCCTCTCCTGCTGGGCGTCGCCGGCGCCTCCACTTTCGTCCCAGTGTCCTTTTTACGGTTCCTCTTGCGCTTGCCCGAGGATTCGCCGCTAGCATCGGCGCCGCCGCCGCCGCCTCCCCCTCCGCCTTCCCTCTCGAGCAGCACCCTAGCCTCGGCCGCGCCGCTCTCGAGCAGCCTCGCCGCCGCCGCCGCGGCGCGCTCGGCCTCCCTCGGCGGAGGCGGAGCGCGCGGGTCGTAGACCTTCGCGCCGCGCTCGCCGTCGTCGTCGTTGGAGCGCCACGTGATGTCGTCGTCGAGGATCTGAGAGAGGGCGGGCGGGTGTGTGAGGAGGGGTGAGAAGAAGAACCAGAGGTTGAGAAAACCGAATGAACGGGCCGCCGCCGCCCGCCGCCGCTCCCTCTCTCTTCGCTTCTCACATGCCCCAGATTCCAGTCTCTTCCCCGCCCTCGCCAACTCTTACCTTGGGCACCTGGAAGCACATCCCCTTGCACAGCCTGCGCGGTCCCGATCGCCCGCGCTTGGGACGCGACTTCTTGTCCTTGCCGGAGGCGCCCCCTTCTCCCCCGGCAGCGCCGTCCGCATTGCCGGTCTTTTTCTTTCCATCGTTGAGGCGGCGGCGCTGCTTCTTCGCGGCCTTGCGCTGGCAGTAGTCGACGGCCATTGTTTTTGTTTTTTCTAGTCTGCTGTTAGAAGCAAAGACCCGCGATACAGAGGAGAGTCTGGCAGAGACGGAGAGGGAGAGAGAGCGGCTCTGTGTGCGACAAAAGGGTGAGCTAGTAAAATTGGATGCGTCAAAGTCGAGTCGAGTTTCTGAGCTTGGAGCAGAGCCGACCGACGGCTTTGCCCGAAACTTTCTCCTTTGGCCCCCGGCTCTTTTCACTCTTCTTCTTCTTACTCAAGCTCTCCCCCTCAAGGAGGCCCCCCGCCTGCTCTGTTTTCTCGCGCTTCGCAGACACGAGAGAGAGAGAGACAACCTCGCGCCCGTCCATCTCGCCTCCGTCGGCCAGCGCCTGGCGAGAAAGAGCAAAAAGAAGGCGAACGAAACAAAGGAGCTCTCTCGACTCTCGACGTGCGATCGATAGTTTTGTCCGTCTCGTCCTCAATAACCCCCCCGAGAGGCTTTTCCTCTTCTTTCTCTTTCTGTAGCCATGGCCAAGCGCGGTGCAGGCCTGCGTGAGCAGGTAAGCAACGAGACCAGGTCGAGACAGGGAAGCTGCCGCGGGAGAGTCTCGAGGAGAGTCTCTCTGTCGTCGTCGACGGCTGATGATGTCGATGACGACCGACGACGACGCCTATCGAACAAAGACCGTTTCCTGTTCTCTCCGGCTTCTGTCGCCGTATCTTTTCCATCGCTCGCGCCCCCCTCGGGAGGCACGTCGCCCATGCCGCTGCTCTGATTCTCTCCCTCGCGTCGCCCGAGCTGAGAAAATCGAACGGAAAACTCCGGGGCCGCTTGCTTTTTCTTTCTCTACTTTTCCCCTCTACGCTCTCCGATGGATTGATCAAGCTAACTCTCCTTCTTCTCGCCCTCCTTTTCAAAACTTCTTCCCAACAACAGGACCTCGCCACGCTCGATGTCACGAAGCTAACGCCGCTGTCTCCCGAGGTCATCTCCCGCCAGGCCACGATCAACATCGGTGAGGGGAAATTGGCGCTGGAGTTGTGCGCAGAAGGGAGGCAGGAAATCGACGGCGATTCCCCCCCCGCCACGGCTCTCGCTCTCTCGCTCCCTCGCCCTCTCTCGCCCTCTTTCTCACTCACCCTCTCAACCCCGCACCCTCCCCGCTCGACAGGAACCATCGGCCACGTCGCCCACGGCAAGTCCACGGTCGTCAAGGCTATCTCGGGCGTGCAGACGGTCCGCTTCAAGAACGAGCTCGAGAGGAACATCACCATCAAGCTGGGGTACGCCAACGCCAAGATCTACAAGGCCGCCGACCCGAGCTGCCCGCGGCCGAGGTGCTACAGGGCCTACGGGTCCTCGAAGGAGGACTCCCCCGCGTGCGACGCGCCCGGGTTCGAGGGCACCAGGATGGAGCTGCTGAGGCACGTGTCGTTTGTCGACTGCCCTGGTGCGTCGCTGGCATCCTCTTGCTTTTTTTCTTCCTTTTTATTTTTTTTGGGCGGGGGGTGGCGGCAGCGGTCGTTGGTCGAGCGAGCAAGAGAAAAATCAACTGAACACTTTCTTCCCCCCACCCCCTCGACCCCCCACGGGTCTTCCCCCCGCCCTTCCCCCGCCCTCCCCCCGC
>Ga0210003_1004907_pt1 | contig 10419 bp, 9 predicted proteins | sample LantaG_FD_182804 | JGI IMG/M metagenome (GOLD analysis project Ga0210003, IMG submission 182804) | Deep subsurface microbial communities from Baltic Sea to uncover new lineages of life (NeLLi) - Landsort_02402 metaG (SPAdes) (version 2) | ecosystem: Environmental > Aquatic > Marine > Oceanic >...
GGGGGGTCGGGGGGAGGGTTTTTTAAGAGTTCGAGAGCGATGAGAGCGAGAGAGCGATGAGAGGATAAAAAGAAAAGGCGAGTTTTGCTTTTGAAGGGCCGCGGGAAGCGGGCGTCGACGACGGCGCATTTTCATGAGATTCGAGGGCGCAGGCCTTTCTGTTCTCCTCTCTCTTGGCCCCGGACTGGAAAAAAAAGAGTCGGGAATGCAGTACCTGTGGGAGTGAGGATGAAGCGTGCCGAGGCAATGATGCGGCGTCGAGGGGCGATCATCGACAGAGGCGACGCCTTTCTCGCCGTGACAGCAGCAGCGGGAGCGGTGCTGTGTCGCATTCTGATGCTCGACGGCATTCGCATCGAGATCGTCGGCATTTCCAGCGGAGGTCAGAGAATCGGACGGGGGAAACAGAGAGCCGCGTGACAAGAGAGAAGAGAGCTTTGAAAAAGTCGAGAGAGAGCTTTGAAAAAAGTCGTGATTTTTCTTGTTTTTTTGGATCACATTCTCTCACGTTTTCCCATACTCTCTCCTCTCTCTCACGTCAAGTTCATAATAAAAAAAGGGGGACCGGCTGGATTGAATAAAAGAAAAGGAAAGTACGTGGTGGCTTTATTCTCATGGTGTTGTTTTTTTGATAAGCTCTCTCTCTCTCTCTCTTGCGCGCGCATGAAATTTAAAAACGAAAAAAAATGCAATTTTTTCTCTCTGGTGGTTTTTTTTCTCTCTCTCTCTCTCTTCTCTCTCTCCCTTAACTCAACTCAACCTCTCCCGTCTCTCTCTCTCTCTCCCTCTCTCCCGATGGTTCACGATGAAAAAGGAATATATCTTGGAAAAAGGTTGCGCTCTCTCTCTCTCTAAAAAGAGAAGGGGGGACAACGAAGAAAAAAACGGGGCGGTATTTTTTTTCTTGTTTTTTTTATTTTTTTGGAAGTGCTGTTTGGCGTTGTCGTTCCCCGTTCTTTTCACGGGTTTCCCCGAAAAAAAGAAAGAGGACGCAAGCGGGAAAGAACAACGAGAAGCACGAAGAACAAGGAGAGGGGACGAAAAAGGTCGGGGACTCGAGGAGAAAACGGGAAACTCAAGCTAGAGGAAGAGAGACGGGGCCGAGTTTTTTTCCCCCTCCTCACGCCTCGGCCACGGCCGCCGCCGAGACGGGCCTCGCAGGAACGTCCGCGACCTTCTTCCCGCGGCCGATCTTTCCCCCGCTGCCGGAAGTCGTCACCTCCGTCTCCTCCGTCGAGGTATCTGCCGAGGAGGCGGCGACGGTGGCGTCACCGCCGCTGGCCGCCCCGAGGGCGTCGAGCTTGGCCAGGGCGTTGAACCCGCCGCCGGTGCCGGGCGCCTTGGGCGCCGCGACGAGGCCCCGCCGCACCGCGTCCTCGGCCGCGGCGGCGTTCTCGGCCCGCCACCTCGCGATCTCGGCCAGCTCCGACTCCTCGACCGCGCCCACGCCCTCGGCCCAGCACGGGTGCGCCTCGCTCACGTTGCGCACGGCCCGCCAGATGGCGCTGTTGCACTTGAACGCGCCGCCCAGCCCCAGCTGCCAGAGGCGGTCGCCCTTCCTGACACCGCCGAGTGTCTCGCGGTGCGCCAGGGTGTAGAAGGTCGAGGCCGCCGAGGTGTTGCCGAAGCGCTGGAGGGTCTCGCGCGAGGCGGAGATCTCGTCCTTGGAGAGGCCGAGGGTGCCGGCCATGGCCTCGAGGATCGCGGGGCCTGTTAATTTTTTGTTTTTGGGAAAAAAAGAGAGAAACAAAAGTGAGTTTTTCGGCCTTCGAGAGAAGAGAGCACAGCACGCGCGCGCGCGCGAGAGAGAAGAAGACAGAGATAAAGCAGCGAAAAAGGTCCAAAAAGCCGTCGACGACAACGCACCTCCGGTGTGCAGCAGCAGGTGCTCGAAGCCCTTCCCGAACCTCGGCACGTATTTGGGGTCCTTGGCGGCCTTGCGCAGCTCGCCCCAGGTCAGGACGTGAGGGGCCAGCCTCTTGAGGTGGAACTTGATCGCGTCGGTCGCGACCGGGAGCAGAGACCGGCGGATAAAGTGCCCCTTCTTGCCGTCCGCGTCCTCTCCGTCGCCCATGCAGTCGTAGCCCTCCTGCGTGCAGGCCCAGTGCGTGCGCTCGCAGTGCTCGAGCATGTAGCGCGCGCCCGTGCCCCTCTTGGTGTTTGTCATCAGCGCGGCAGCCCCGCCGGCGCGGAAGAGGCAGTTCACCAGGAGCATCGAGCGGTCGTTGCCGATGTACCACCCTTGGGAGACGTTCTCGTGCGTGACGATGATGATCTTGGCTCCCTTGGGGAGGGTCGCGAGAAGCTGTTGAGTCGTGGAGAAGGAAGGTCGAGGTGGGGAGAAAGAGAGGGGGGGGGGAGTGAGTTTTTCTCCCGTCTTTTTTTTCCTCTCCGACGGCGACCTCGAAAGGAAAAAAAAAACGGAAAAAACGAGCAAAAAAAACAAAAACCGAAAAATAAAAAACGCACCCTCGCCGCCATGTCGACGCAGACCACCGACGCCCCGCACCCCATCCCCGCCAGCGAGTACGTCTGCACGTCCTTCCGCATCCCGAACCGGTGCACGACCAGCGCGGCCAGCGACGGCATCGGCGCGAAGCAGGAGCACGAGGTGATCACGGCGTCGACCTCGTCGGGCCGCGTGTTAGTCTTTTTGAGCAGGTCGCCCACGATGTCCTCGAAGATGGTCTCCGTCTCGCTGAGGATGTCGCTGTAGGAGGGGGTGTAGCTGAGGTCCTGCATCCGGAGAATGTTCTGGTGGAGCGCCGTCTGGAGCGGATTTTTTTTTTGGGGGAGGGGGGGTTGGTTTTGGGAGAAGAAGAAAGAAAGGAGAGAGGGAGGGGTGAGAAAGAAATCAAGAGCTTGTCTCGCGGCGCGCCCTAACTCTGCTCTCTCTCTCTCTCGGAAGAAGAAGGTTTCCCTCTCTCCTCTTCTCCCTCCCTCTCAATTCTGACCTTCTCGGCGAGCCCCGAAGCGTCGAGGACCTTCTCCATGAAGGAGAGCGCGACCTCGTTGAAGTAGCCCTGGTGTTTTGCGTTTTTTTGTTTTTTTTAGGTCGAGTTGGTGAGATTTTTCCGTTGTCGGTTTTTTCTCGACGAGCAGCCGACGACCAGCCGCTCTTGCCCCCCGCTCGCTCGGAACTCGCTGTAGCTTCGTTTTTCGAGCTCGCTCTCTCTCGTCGCATCGCTCTCGCTCTCTCTCTCCTCCCCCTCGAAACCCTCGCTGTTCCTCGAGATGGTGCGGGCATCGACTTCCCTCATCATCCGCGCTCGGAAAGAGGGGGCACGCGGGGCGCGCGTATCGAAATTCGGCCGAGGCGGAACTCAAGCGCGCCTCTCACTCGAAGAGAGAGAGAGATGCGACAAAGCAAAAAGCGAAGAAACCGGCAGCGGCAGTCACCACTCGATCAATTTCCATGCCCCCTCTCTCCCCTCTTTTCTCTCCTCTCCCTCCATCGCTGGTAGTTTGACGCCCAAGGGCAGCAACAGCAAACAACTCACCGACTTGCGAATGGCGTTGATCAGGAACGTCTTGTGCACAAAGTCTTCTTTGGGAGGCAGGTAGCACGACGTCCCGACGAGGTATGCGCGCTGGCCCTTGAGGAACTCCGGCTTCAGCCTGGAGGCGACGGCGGAGACGTTGCCTCCCCTGGCCTCACGGGAGGAAGGAGCGGAGAGCTGCTGGGGGCCCGTGTGGGTCCCGTCATCGCTCCCGCCGATGTCGATGCCTGTTTTCGAATGGTTTTGATTTTCAAGGGCAAAGTGGGGAAATTGGAGAGGGAGAGAAGTCAGCGACAACTCGATGAAAGAGCTTGGCTTGCTGCATGTTTCGCATCTCCGCTGGGAAAGCGGCTCCCGGGGTCCGATGTTCTCTTTCTCCAGCCGAATCACGCACAGCACCGGGCATCATGCCACCGCGCGAACGAAATGCTCAAAGTTCCCCGAAGAGAAAGGCATACGGAGAGGGAGCGTTTTTTTCTTTCTTTCGATTTGCGTGCGGCGCGAAAGAGACCGGCGACGAGCGTTTCCATTTCATCAATTCATCGTCTCCTTACCAGCGGGGATGTCCGGCATCGTTCTTCGATTCACTTTCTTGCGAAAGGGAAAGAGCAATGAGACCGGGTTCCGAGTTCTGAGGGGCAAGCTTTGCACGGAGTGAAGAGCGCAGAGGGCGAGAGAGAAACTCCGAAATGGAAGAAAGGGAGCGCCTTGGCTTTCCTTTTTTGAGAGAGAATAGTGAAGACCTCCCTTACGACCCCTCGATGAGATTTTTTTTCCCTTCGTTTTTTTGCAAAACTTGAACCTCTCCTCCTCCTTTTTGCCCGTGCCTCGAGAGGGGGCAGCGAAGTGGAGCTTGCTTGTCAATGGGCGCTGCTTTTGATTCGGCCTCGGCTTGCTGCTGGAAAAAAAACGCTGCTCGCTCACCTGCTCGCTCTTCGCTCCCCCTCAGCCGCTGCTGCCCGTCTCTCCCCCTGTTGGCTAGGTCGACGAAGAAAGAGAGAGAGAGGCCTGTTTGCTGCCTTGCCCTTGACTCGCTAGCTCCTTCTCTCCTTGAATCACTTACGATCACCTGGGGATTACGAGACCGGAGAACACGATCATCAGTCTGTTCTCGCGAGAGAAAAAGGAGGAATCAGAGAACACGAGAGCGGCGGCCTCCTCTTCCTCCTCCCTTTCTCGTTTCTCTCGTTCACCCAAAAAAGCGGTCGAGGTTTTCTTTCTCGCTCTCATAAAATCTTTTTTCTTAATTCCTCTCTCCCTCTTCTTCTCATCCGCGATGCGAAGGCTGCTCTCCTCGGTGGCCTCCGCGGCGCTGCGGTGCCGAAGCGGAGGAAGCAGTCACAGCGTCAGCGGCGGCAGCGGTGGAGGAGCTCTAGCACAGGCAACGGGAGCGGCGTCCATATCTTCTTCTGCGACCGCCACGGCGGCCAAGAGCAGCAGCGCCGCCGCTTCTTCGCTCGCTCGTGCCATCAATGCCCCAGCGGCGACGATGGGCTCCTCTGCGCTCCGCGGGCGCTGCGCCTCGACTCTGGCTCCGGCCGAGGCCAAGGAGGAAGCAGCTTCTGCGTCACCCCTGTCCGCCTCTTCTTCGGTGGAAGAGGCGCCGAAGAAGCGGGTCGGCCGGAAGGCGAAAGCGCAGCAGCAGGATTCTTCGCCGGAAGCGGGGGCGACACCGGCGACGTCGCTCTCTTCTTCTTCTTCTTCTTCTTCTTCTTCTTCTTCTTCGAAGAGCGACAAGACGGCGACGGCAAAGAAGAAAAACCCTCCCCCTTCCTTCTTCGCCCCAACCGACGCCTCCGACCCCCTGCTGACCGCGATCGAGAGGTTTTCTGCTTCCGGAGACTTCCTCAAAGCCGTGACGACCTTCAAAGGGGCGGCGAACGAGTTCGTCTTCACGCCCGCCTCCTCCTCGGCGGCCGGAGAGGAGGAGCACGACGGCGGGAAGACCTCTGCGGCTGCTGCTGCCGCCGCCGCCGCTGCCGCTCGCCCTCTCCCGCCCTCGCTCGCCGCCGCGTCGGCCGCGAGGGACGCCGCGGTCCTCCTCTCGGCCCGGGCTCCCCTGCCCCGCCCCGCGGAGCTCGGCACCTTCGGCGGCGGAGACTACTTCGAAGGAGAAGCGGAGGCGGCGCGGCAGCAGCAGCCCGAGGGCGGCGGCGGCTTCGGCAGGCGGAGCAGCTTTGGCGGCGGCGGCGGCTTCGGCTTCGGCGGCTTCGGCGGGAACGACTGGGAGTCCGACGAGCCCGTTTGGTTCAGGCAGCGCCGCGAGCGTCTCAGGCTGCGGGAGCACCGGGAGCTCCGCCGCGCCGAGCTGGAGCGCTTCTCGGCGCAGCAGCGCGGGGCCGCGAGCAGCAACCTCCGGCTTCCGGCCGCCGCCGCTCGCGGCCCCGGACCCGCCGACTTCGACGAGAACGCCGACCCGCTCCCGGACTCGCTCTTCGCGCCGACGTGGGAGGCCGCGAGGGGCTCCCCACCGATGCCGCGGGCCGTGAGCTTCGAGGTGCTCTACCCTGCGCTGGCCCTCTCGGCGCGGGCGGTGAGCGCGGCCAGCAGCGGCGGCGGCGGCCCGCGCGAGGGACGAGGCGAGGGGGGGAGCGGCAGCGGCGAGGGCGAAGGCGAAGGCTTCCACCACCACCACCTCGTCTTGCCCCCGCTGTCGAGGCCGGCCCTGAGGGCCCTGCTCGCGCGCGCAGCGGAGAGCGGCAGCGGCGCCGTCGGCGGGGGGCCCCTGGCGTCGTTCTCGCCGCCGCTGGAGCCGAGGCGCGGGGGCGGCACCGGAAGCGGCGGCAGCGGGAGCGGCAGCGGGAGCGGCAGCGGCCGCGGCGGGAGGAGACCGCGGTCGCTCGCCGGCTTCGCCCTCCTGCGCGAGCCCTCGCCGCTCGCCGCCTCCGCCGCAGCGCAGCTCTTCCTCGAGTCGAAGCTCGGCGGCGGGGGGCTCTCGGTGGAGGAGACGTGGCTCGTCGTCGCGGCGACCGCGAGGTTTGCTCCTCCCTCTCGCGCCGCCGCTCTTGCTCTCGGTGGCGTCGTCGGCGGCGGCGGCGGCACCGGCGGCGGCGAGGGGGATCTCGCCGCCGCCCGGGCGGCGCCCTTCCCCGCCGGCTTCTCCTTCGACTTGCTGCTCGCCGAGGTCCTGGCCAAGGACGCCGCCTCGCGCTGGCAGTGGCGTGACCACCTCGCGCGCGGCGCCGCCGCCGTCGTGCTGGCAGAGAGGCCGGGCGGCGTCGCGCTGCCCCGATCCGGAAGCGAGGAGGGGCCGCCGCCGCCGCCGCTCTCCGGCGCCGCCGCGGCGGCCCGCGTGATGCGCAGCGCCGAGGGCAGGGTCCCGCCGTGGGCTCTGGCGTGCTCGCTGCGCTCCGCGGCCGCGAGGGGCGACCTCCGGGGGGTCTCGGAGCTGCTCGACGCCGCGCTCGGGGCGCCGTCCTCCCCCTCCCGCGCTTCGTCCCCCTCCTCCCCCTCCTCCCCCTCCCCCTCCTCCTCCGTCGCGGCCAGGGTCCTCCGGCACGCCTCGCAGCAGACCGCCGAGGCCCTCTCTGACGTGCTCGACGCCTGCGCCGCCGCCGGGCAGCGGGGCGGAGCCGGGGCAGCAGCGCCGGGAGGGGCGGGAGCAGGAGCAGCGGGAGCAGCGGGAGGGGAAGGAGACGCGGCGGCCGCGACGGAGACGGCGCTGCTCGCGAGGAGGGCGTGGCGCTTGCTGGAAGCGTGCCTTCGCGCGAGGGGGGCGGCGCTCTCGGCTTCGGCCTCGGAGGGCCGCCTCTTCTTCGAGGACGAGGCCTCCCCCCTCGCCTCTCCCTCCTCCGCCGCTGCCGCCGAATCGGAGCGGGGCGAGGAGGAGGAGGGCGACGCCGACGCCGACGCCGACGCCGAGGGCTTCGCGCCGCCGCCGGAGCTGGCCTTCGACGGCGGCGAGGGCGAGGGCGAGGGCGAGGGCGAGGAGCCGCCTCCCTCTCCTGCGCCTTCGCCTCCGCCGCCGCCTCCCCCCCGCCGGCGGCCCCTGTCCCCGGCGCTCTTCTTCGCGGAGACGCTCGACGACCCCGACATCTCGCACCCGGCGCGGCGGCGGGGCCCGGGCGGCACCGGGGGCAGGGGCGGCGCAGGCAAGGGCGGCGGGGGCAGGGGCGGCGCCCCCCCCCCCCGGCGAGCGCCTACCACTCCCTGGCCGCCGTCCTCGCGAGGGCCGGGGACGTGCGCGGGGCGCTGGCGGCCGTCGCGGCGCTCGAGGCGGCCCACGGGCCCCCCCGCGGCGCCGAGGGCGGCGGCGGCCCCGGCGCGGGCGGCCCCCCCGCCGGCCCCGTCTCGCCGCGCTCGCTCTCGCTGCGCGGCAGCGCCGCGCTCGACCCCCACCGCGGCGGGCTCCGCGCCGCCGCCGAGGCGCTGGCGCGGTCGGCCGAGGCCGTCGACGAGGCCTACTTCCTGCTCGAGGACGCCGCGGCCGAGTGGCAGGCGGCGGCCGGGGCGGCGGCGCGCGGCGGCCCCGGGCCCGCCGGCGCCGGCGCCGGCGCCGGCGCCGCGCGCCCGCCGGCCCCCCCGCCGCTCCCGTCCCCCGTCCCTCGCGCCGCCGCCGACCTGGTGCTCGAGGCCTGCGCCCGCCGCGGGGACTCGGAGCGCGCCCTCGAGACCTTCGACGCGTACGCCGACGCGCTCGGCCTCGAGCCGGGCGCGTCGGCCTACAGCTCGGCGGCGTCGGCGCTGCTCGCGGCCGGCGGCGAGGCCGCGGGCGAGGTCGAGGGCCGGGGCGGCGACGGGGGCGGCGAGGAGGGCGGCGAGGACGGCGGCGGCGGCGGCCTCCTCCGCGACGGCGACCGCCGCCACCGCCGGCGCCGCGTCTTCCGCCCGCCCAACCGCAACGCCGCCGCCGTCGCCGCCGTCGCGGCCGAGGCCGCCGAGCGCGGGCTGGCCTCGCCGCGCCTCGCGCGCGTCGCGTTCACCGCGGCGCTCGAGGGAAGGGACGCCCTCTCCGCCGGGAGGGCCCTGAGGCTGCTCGCGCGCACGCTCGGGGAGCAGGTCCAGAGGCAGCGGCACCCGCAGCTGCAGCTCGAGAGGAGGAGCAGCGGGAGCGAGAGCGCGAAGAAGGGCGGCGGCGGCGACGGAGAGAGGGACGTTTTCTCCGCCGAGGCGGCCGAGGGCCTCGGCGCCGCGCTGCTGCCGCGCCTGCTGCTGGGCCGGCTCCGCAACGCCGCCGGGGCGTGGCGCGACTCGGAGGCCATGGAGGAGGTCGAGGCGCTGGAGTCGATGGCCGCGGCGAACGGCCGGGCGCGGCGGCGGCGGGGGCGGCAGGGGCAGCAGGGGAGGCAGCGGGGGCAGGGGCGGGAGGACGAGGCGAGGGGGGCGGGGGGAGGAGGAGGAGGAGAGCCTCGGTCGTCGTCGTCGGCGGCCGCTCAGCCTCCTTCTTTTCCTCGCGCTTCCTCCGAGTCGCGTCGTCACGGAAACGGCAGCAGCAGCAGTGGCGGCGGCAGGAGCGGCAAGCAGCAGCGCTCCTCGGGGGGCGCGGGAGGCCGCTCGGCGAGCGACGAGGAGGAGGTCGCCGCTTGAGGAGCACGGGAGAAAGGAAAAGAAATAGAGAGGTAGAAATAGAGAGATGAAAATAGAAACTTTCCCGTGTATTTTTTATCGCAGTAAAACCGAATTCGAACCCATTTGACTTCAAGGAAGACAAAGAAGAGAACGCGAGAGACGGGCACCGAATGAGATAACTAGAATGGAAAAACAAAAGAAACGCAGAATTTCTCACAGGGCAAAAAAAGAGAGAGAACAAAAAAGGTCGAAAAGATCAAGAGGAGCTCTGCATCATTTCTCTCCCTCCCTCATCCCTCCCCCTCTCCACTCAGGCGAACCCGGCCTCCGCGCCGTACGCGGGCGCAGCAGCGGCCGGCGCCGGGGCGGCCGCGGCGGGAGCCCCCGCGGCCACCTGCGCGACGCCCGACTCGTCGTCCTTGGGCGCGTGCACGGTGACGACGTCGGGCAGCGGCGTCTTGGGTCCCTCCCTTCCCGTGGGGTCCCACTCCTTCATGATCTTGACCTTGATGCCCAGGACGCCCTGGCGGAGGAGCACGTGGCGCACGGCCGAGTCGACGTACTCGCGGACGGGGTCGCCCGCGGAGAGCATGTAGCTGTTTTTTTTTGAGAAATTGAGACGAGGAAGAAAATAGGTTTTTGTATGGTGAGTTTTTGAGTTCCTTTTCTTGTTCTCTCGCTCCTCGAGCTTCTCGGGGTCTCTTCTTCCTCTTCCCCCCCTCTTTTCTCCTTCCCCCGTCTCCACCCCAAAAACGCCGGAAGCGAGAAAAGAAGGAGAGAACCGAAAGAAAAAAAAGAGAAAGAGCGGGAAAAAAAACGCCCTTACCCGTCGGAGAACTTCATCGCCTTGGCGCGCTGCGCCCTCAGCTTTCCAGAAACGACCACCTCGCATCCCTTCGCCCCGGCCTCCATCACGTAGCGCAGCACGCCGTAGCACGCGCGCCTGACGGCGAGGCCTCCCAAGAGCTTGTAGCGCAGCGACTCGGCCTGCGCGACGGCGCAGAGGCCGCGCGAGGCGACCTTCTCAGCATAGAGCTCGACGCTGCCGTCGGCGAAGCGGAAGCGCTTCTGGACTGCGGCAGTGAGCTCGCGGATGCGGCGGCCCTTGACGCCGAGGACGTCCTGGGTGCGCGTGGCGCGGATGATGACCTCGGTGCGCATTGGCGTGACGCGGACTTCGACGCCGGAGTAGCCCTGTTTTTTGTTTTTGTTTTTAAGAGGTCGGGGAGGTGAGGGTTTCGGGTTTCGGGACGAGGGAGAGGAGCGACGGCTGATTTCGCGATCGCCGTCGACTTGTCCCGGCTCCCTCTCGCCGTTTCTCTTTCTCCTGTGCTCTCCTCCTTGCTCTCTCTCTCTCTCTCTCTCTCTCTCTCTCTCTCTCTCTCTCTCTCTCTCTCTCTCTCTCTCTGCG
>Ga0210003_1004908_pt1 | contig 10418 bp, 5 predicted proteins | sample LantaG_FD_182804 | JGI IMG/M metagenome (GOLD analysis project Ga0210003, IMG submission 182804) | Deep subsurface microbial communities from Baltic Sea to uncover new lineages of life (NeLLi) - Landsort_02402 metaG (SPAdes) (version 2) | ecosystem: Environmental > Aquatic > Marine > Oceanic >...
GGGGCTGCTGCTGCTGTTGCTCCTCCTTCACTGCTGCTCCTGCCACTGCTGCTGTTCCTGCCGCTCCTTCCCCGTCGCGCTCCGTCCTGGCCAGGAGCAGCGCCCGCCGCACCAGCTCCCGCACAAGCTTCCTCGCCGCCGATTCGCCTCCCCCTCCTCCTCCTCCTCCTCCTTCTTCCTCGCCGCCGTCGACCTGCATGTTCCCCAGGATCTTGAAGAGGGCCAGGCACCGGCCCGCCGCCGAGGTCGCGCCTCGGGCCGCGGCCGCGGCCTTGTCCCTCTCGGCCCTCGCGGAGCCCTCGCGCGCTGCTGCGGGGGGGCCGCTGCCGCTGCCGCCTCGGCCAAGGTGAGGGGTGCCGCCGCCGCCGCCGCCCGCAGCCGAGGCGGCAGCGGCGGCTGCGGCCCTGGCCGCCTCGGCCGCCTTGGCGACGAGCGCAGGCCGGAGCACCTCGACGACGCGCGCGAGCGTGAGCGCCCGCGCGACGGCCTCCGGCGTCGGTGGCGCGAGCACCAGCGCCGCCGCCGACGCCCACGAGCTCCCGTCGGCGGGGCCGCCGACGGCGTCCGCGGCGTGGCGGGCCGCGCCGTCGGCGCCGCAGCACCACGACGACGCGAACGGCGCCGGGGGGGCGCTGAGCGCCTCGGCGAGGCTCGGCGCGAGCAGCTCGGCCGCCGCCGCGCGGTGGTTGGAGTCGTCGGTCAGCAGCTCCGCGGCGCTCAAGGCGGCCGCCGCGAGGTGGCCCTCGCCGGCCGAGGTCGCCGGGTGGCGCGCGGAGACCGCGGGCCGGCGAAGGGCGCGGCCGGCGGCCTCGAGGGCGGCGTCGGCGGCGAAGATCGCGGCCGCGCGGCGCGTCGGAGGAGGGGACGGCGGCGGCTTCTTTTCCGTTCTGGCGTCCTTCTTCTTCTTCTTCTTCTTTCCTCGGTCATTTTCTTCGTCCGGCTCCTCCTCGCCTTCGCCTTCACCTTCGCCTTCGCCTTCGCCTTCGCCTTCGCCTTCGCCTTCGCCTTCGCCTTCGCCTTCGCCTTCGCCTTCGCCTTCGCCTTCGCCTTCGCCTTCGCCGTCGCCTCCGCCTTCGCCTCGCTCCCCGCCGCCAGCGAAGATAACGTCCAGGAAAGGGGGCTCCGACAGCTCGGAGAGGGCCACGAAGAGGGCAAAGCCCCTGGCGGCGAGGAGGTCGAGCGCGGTCCTGGCCGCGAAGGGGAGCGTCGGCGCCGGCGTCGCGGCGACAGCAGAGGAAGCACCGCAACCAGAAGCAGCAGCGGCGGCAGCGGCAGCGGCTCTCTGCCTCGCCCCCCGCTCGTGCTCCGCGGCCTCGAAGCCCACGCGCGCGAGCGCGGCGGCCTCGGAGACCACCCGCACGAGCGCGGCCAGCGAGGGGTCCCGCGACGCGAACCCGGCGTAGAAGAGCGGCACCGACAGCGCCTTGCCCAGCTCCTCGAGCCCGGCGCCGGCGGCGAGCGCGAGCGCGGCGACCGACTCCGCCAGCGCCGCCGCGCGCTCAGGGCCGTGACCGGAGGAGCGCGAGCGGGCTTCTCTGCCCCACGCCGCCAGCGCGGCCCTGGTGGCGAGCACCCCGGCGCGGACGGCGTCGGCGACGCCCGGGACGACGGCGGAGGCCCTCGGAGACGACAGCACCTCGAGCGCCGCGGCCCTCGCGCGCGCGTCCGGGTCTTCCAGCACGGAGTAGGAGCTCGAAGGGGGCGCATGGTGCTGCTGTCCCTGATGCTGCTGCTGCTGCTGCTGGCCCTGCTGAGAGTCGGGCACGCGAGGGGCCAGGGCCGAGAAGGCCGCGTCGAGGGCCGCGGGCACGAGCGAGACCCAGGCGAGGGCGCGCTCCCTGTCTGCCGCGACCGATGAGGCGGCGGCGGCGAGGAGGCCGCCGCCGCCGCCGCAGGGGGCGCCGCCGCGCGGGCCCCTCCCATCCTCCTCCTCTCCCTCTCCGTCGCCGCACGAGCTCGCGACGGCGCAGACGGAGAGCGCCAGAGCGTCCACGAGACCGACGCGGAAGGGGTTGGTCCGCCTCTTGCTCGCCGACGCCGCAGCCGAAGAAGCCGCAGCCGACGAAGCCGTCTTTTGCTTCTTCCTCGCTGCCGCCGCCGCAGCAGCAGTCGCGTCGCTGCCCCCCGCGTCAAAAGCCACCACCGCGCCGTCGTCGGTCACCTCCGCGAGCCCGGCGAAGACGCCCGGCGACGCGTCCGCGGCGTGCGCGATCGCGGCGAGCAGCCGCAGCGCCCGCGCCGCGTGGGCAGCGGAGCACGGGGCCGAGACCCTGATCGGTGTGAGGCCCTCGGCCCAGCGCGCGAAGGCCGAGGCGGGGGGGGCGACGGACGACGCGGCGCCGTGCGCTGGCGAAGAGGGGACCGGCGAGTCGGGGGGCGGCAGCGGCGGCGGCCCCTCCTCCGCCTTGACCACCCTTTCGTGCGCTCCTTGTTTTTCTTCTTCTTCTCCTTTTTCTTTGTCAAAGCCGTCGCCACCGGAGAGCAGGCAGGCGACGACGTGCGGGGGCAGCGCCGCCGCCAGCGCCCTCAGGTCCACCTGCAAGGGCCCGTCGACCAGGACGCCTCCCGCGACGAGCCTCCCGAGCCTCAGGGTGCAGGCTGCTGCGGCCGCTGACGCGGACGCGGAAGAGGGAGGCGGCGGGGCGAGCTGCGAGGCGCCCGAAGCCGCGGCCGCGGCCGCGGCCGACGAGGCTGCGTCCCTGGCCGCGAGCCTCCTCAGCTCGGAGGCCGAGGCGCCCAGGAGGCGCTCGACGCAGCGGAAGGGGTCGGCGATCCTGGCCGCGGCCCCGACGGCCTGCTCGTGGAGGAGCTGGCGCTTCTGCGCTCGGTTTCGGTTTTGGGGGAGGAGCGGAGCGAGAGAGAGAGGAAGAGGTGCATGAGAAGCGGCGGCGGCGACGGCAGAGGCGACGATGACGGCGACGGCGAGCGAAAGAAACCAAAATCGCTTCACACACTCCTGCTTTATCGCTCTCTCTCCCTCTATTTCTTCCCATCCCTCACACACACACAGACACACGCGCGCGCGCCGCACCTTCCTCCCCGATAGCTCCGGCACGTGGTAGTCATCGCTGATCGTGGGCATGGTTGTATTCGTTTCTTCTCAAAAAAAGGAAAGAATCGGACAACAAAAATTAATCCTTCTTTCCCGAGCCCAGGAAGACGTTCCCCCCGTGCCTCGGCGACGACCTGATCAGGGAAAGGGCAATCGCTCCGAGTGCGGCGTAGAGCAGGAGGACCGCGGCGACGAGCTTGGACTCGGAGGAGAAGTCGAGCATGAAGGAGTCCTTCTGTTTGCGCTGCTGGTTCGGGTCGAAGAGTGGGAGAGTGAAGGGAGCGACGGAGAAGAAGGAAAACGACACAAAACGAGTTGATTCTCGTCGCTTCGCTCGTCGAGGCCGTTTCGCTCTCTCGCCTCGCCTCGTTCTTCCTGTGCCTTTTTGCAGCAGCCATGCCTCCGAAATCAGGCAGGCGCAGGGCTGCTGCTGCGCGTGCGAAGCCCGCAGCGGCGTCCCTCGACTGCGAGCAGCAGCACGAGCAGCATTCCCTCGCCGACGACGGCGCCAAAGAGAGCGCCGCGGCCGCGCTCGCCCGCGAATGCCCGGCGCTCAGGCGCCTGATCGACTCGCACCTCGCCCGGATCGACGCAGAGGGTACGTGCGGTGGTAGTGTTGCTGCTCCCGAGAGAGTGCTACAAAGCCAGACTGTACAAAAGGACGGGGAAAAGGGCGGGGATGAAAGCGAAACCGTTTCCTGGAGAAGAAGAAGAGCGCGCATTGCCCTGTCGCGTCGATTCGGTCGGCCTCGACCTTCTCTCTCTCACTCCAACTCCAAAAACAAAACAAAAACTCCAACAGTCGACAGGCGCATGCACACCATCCTCATCCCCCTCGGGGAGCACCAGGACGAGCAGTTGTACCACGCGATGAAGGCGCAGGTCGCACGCATCCCGGAGCAGGTCTGCTTTTTGCTTTCTTCGTTGTCGTCGTCGACCTTTTTTCTCTTCGCCCCGGAAAAAAAACTCATGTTTCTCTCCGTCTCCCTTTCTCTCGCGCGACCTCAAACCCAAAAAACGCGCAGGTGCGTGAGATGCCCTTCCACGAGCTCATGGTCAAATACGGCGGAGACATGGCAGCGGCATGGGCGGCGGCCGGGGGAGTGGTCGCGTCTGCCCCTGCTCCTCCCTCGCCGCAGGAATCCGAAGCGACCGCGGCAGCAGCCTCCCTCCCCTCCGCTCCCGCCGCCCCTCGCCCGCCATTGCCCCCTCACCTCCGCGCCGCCGCCGCGGCGGCGTTCGCAGCGTCCCCCTCCAACCCGCCGCCTCGAAAGCGTGTCATGATCGCTGCAGAGCCCCGAGAGCCGAGAGAGGGGGAGAGGGAGCGCGAGGGCGGAGGCGGGCGCCGAGGCGGCAGAGGGCGCGGAAACGGCGACGACGCCGGCGCGGCGAGCCCCTCCTCGCCTCCGCGCCCTCTGAGAGAGCGGGCATCCGGCGGAGGAGGAGGAGGAGGAGGAGAAACTGCTGCTGCTCTTGCTGCCGCTGTTCGCTTCGAGACCAAGCGAGAGCCCGCGGCGGGAGACGTCTTCTTCTCCGCCAACGGCTCCCCATACGCCCTCGACGGCGGCGGCGCGCTCCTCCGCACCGCGGCCAGGGGAGGGGGAGGCGGGGCGGCGGGGCTCGGCGGCGCCGCCAGGGCGTTCGCCAACCCCGTAGCGCCGCAGAGCACCGCCCGAGGCGCCACGTTCACGATCCTCAAGCCGCCGGGAGCGGGCGCCTCCTCCTCGGGCCTGACGCGCTCGGGCCTTGTGCCGGCCATCGAGTTTGTGCTCGCGTCCGGCAAGAGGGTCGTCGTCGACGTCGAGAATGACGTCTTCGACGACGCGGGGCTGACCGCGAGGGAGGCCAGGGAGGTCGAGGACTACCTGACGGGCCTGAACAGGCTCACCAACGTAGCGATTCGGTCGAGGAGGGGGGGAGGGCGCGGAGGAGGAGGAGGGGGAGGAAGCAGGAGGTAGGAGAGAAAAAGAGATAGGGAGAGAGTTTTTTTTTTTTTGCTTTTTCGTTTTTTTTTTTTGAAAAAACGCTGTGAATCAATAAAAAAAAGATAGAACTGATCGTCAAATCAAAAGTCGAGCGCGTCGAGGTCGAGCTCGGACTCCGATCCGGAGTCGCCGCCGCTGCGAGCAGCAGCAGAAGCGTCCTCTTCTTCTTCTTCCGCAGCAGCAGGCGCAGGCAGCTCCCGTCGCCGCTCCTCCCCTTCCAGCGCCCTCGTCTCCACCCCTCCCTCGTCCCCCCCCGCCTCGACAGCCTCCCTCCCTTCCCTCCAAGCCTGCACCTCTTGCATCTCGCTCCACGTCAGCCTGGGCAGCTCGGCGGCCCCCAGAGCCTCGGCGCCGCCGCGCTCGAAGGCGGCCGCCAGCCGCGCGACGGCCGCCGCCCCGGCGGCCGGGTGCGCGAGGACGTCGTCGAGGTCGCCCGCCGGCGACGCGAGCAGCAGGCGAAGGACCTCGGGGGGGGGCAGCGTGCCGCCATTGGCTGCCTGTGGGGTGTTTCTCGTTTTGGTTTCGCGAGGGGGGGAGGAACGTTGAGCGGGAAAGAAAAGAAGAGGAGAAAGAAAGATGAGAGAATTCATTCAAAATTGACCTCAACCCTTGTTGGTGCAACCCTGTTTTTGCGTCAACTTGTCTCTCTCTCTCACCCACCTTGATCCGTTTCGTCGTCCATTTATAATAGTGGTAGTACTTCGGCCTCGGCCTCATCACCTCAGGCAAGAGGTCCTGCGCCTCGCGAGAGAGCAGCGAGGAGAGGGAGAGGGCGGCGGCTACGGCAAAGTCGCCCCCGCCGTTGCCGGTTCTGACGGCGGCGGCGGCGGTCGCGGCGGCGTGCGAGGCTGGGACTCGCCGCCGGAGCCGCTCGACCGCCACCTCGGCCTCTGCCCTCCGCTTCGCCGCCCCCGGACCGCCGCTGCTCTCGCTGCTCAGACAGCGCAGCCATTCGAGCAGCGCCTCCGAGTTCCTCTCCCCGGAGGCCTCGAGCGACGAGGCCAGGAGGGCAGAGGCGGCGGCGCCGAGGGGAGGCCGGGAAGAGGGGGCGCGGGTGACGGCGGCTCGGGCGTCCTTTTTTTTTCGTTTTTGGTTTTCCCCCGCGGGAGTTACGGATGAGCGAGGCCTTTCGTCGTCTCTCTCCCTCTTCATTAGAAAAGAAATCGCACGAGCAATCTCACCCTGAGAGCCTGCTCGCAGTCTCCCGAGGTCAGGAACGCCGCCGAGCGCAGGCACGCGGCGAGACAGCGCCGGGCCTCTCTCTCCGCCGGGTCCCCTCCCCTCTTCGACGGCGGCGAGAGCGACAGCAATACTCCTCCCAGCTCCTCGCTCAGCGCCGGGTTCCCCTCGAACGCCGTCTTCAAAGCCTTCTCGAGCTGCTCCGGACCCATCTCCTTGCTCTGGGGAAGCTTGCGGAGCGCCCAGCGCTCCCTCGGGGGAGCCCAGCGGAGCGGCGCCTCGGCCTCGGCCACGACGAGCGCGGCGTCGGCGGCGAGGGAGGACGAGGTGGGGCAGGGGGAGGAGTCTTTGGCCTGCTCTTCCGAGGGACAAGAGCTTTCTTCCTTCTCTTGCGGTGGATCGCAAGAAGAAGGAGAACGATGAGGAGCTAGAGGCGAGGCTGCAGCGGACATAACGGCTTCTCGACGAAGGCGTGAGTGGAGGAGGAGGAGCTGGAAGAAAATGGAAAAAAAGGAAGTTTTTTTTCCTTCTGCTCTCACACTTCGTCTGTTGTTGTTTCTCTCTTGATCGAGAAAAGGCAAAAGAAAGCTTTTCGAAGAGGGGACGCGCGTCTCTCTTCTTCCTCTTTGCTCTTCTCTATCCCCCTGTGCGCGCCCTCCTTGCTTTATACGCATCGCCGATTGGGGGAAAAAGAGAACAGCAGCACTGAAAAGAGAAGCAGGACATCAAATCAGCTCTCTGCTCGCACTCCTCGCTCGCTCGCCCCCATCAATCGAGAGAGAGAGGCGGAAGAAGCGATGGCCTCTTCCTCTTCCGCGGACTCCCCGCTCCTCCAGGCCATCGCCGCCCTCTACCACGCTCCCGATGACGCCTCCCGCAAGGCAGCCGGTGCCTGGCTCGAACGGTGGCAGACTTCGCCGCAGGCCTGGCGCGAGGCAGACGCCCTCCTCCACGACGCGGCGCGGCCGATGGAGGCACACTACCTCGCCGCGCAGACGCTCAGGACGAAAGTCCAGCACGACGTCGAGGAGCTACCGCGGGAGGCGCTGCCGTCGCTGCGCGACTCGCTGGCCGGGCTGCTGCTGGCGTTCGGGAGGGGCGCGCCTCCCGTGAGGACGCAGCTGTCTCTGGCGCTGGCGAGTCTCGCTGCGGCGCTTCCCGCGGCGGAGTGGAGGCCGTCGGCGGCGTCGGTGGCGTCGGCGGCGGCGGCGGCAGCGGGCTCGGGCTTGGGCGGCGGGGGAGGACTGGGAGCGGGGAGCGTCATGGCCGCGGGCCCCGTGCCCTGGCTCGCGGAGCGCCTCGGCGTGCCCCTGCTGCCGTCTGCCGCCGCAGCGCTCGACGCCGCCGCCTCGGACGCGGGCCTGCCGGCGATGCTCGAGTTCCTCACCGTGCTGCCGCAGGAGGCCGAGAGCCCGCGCCCGGCGCTGCCGCCGGCGCGCCGGAGGGCCTTCGCGGCCGAGGCCGCCGCGTCCGTGCCGGCGGCACTCGCGGCCCTAGAGAGCGCCGCGGCGGGCCCGCACGGGGAGGCGCACGGGGAGGCCATCCTCGAGGCCTTCGCCGCCTGGCTGCGGCTCTCGAGCGGCGGCGGCGGCGGCGGCGGAGCCGAGGGCGGACGCGAGGGCGGGGGCGGAGGGGTCGCGGCGCTCCCTGCCCCCCTCCGGGCGGCGCCGAGCGTCACCGCGGCCGCCCTGTCCTCCTCCCCGCTCGTCACCGCCACGCTCCGCGCCCTGGGAGACTCCGAGGCCTTCGGCGCGGCAGTTGACGCCGCGGCAGAGCTCGTCGCCAAGTGCTGCGCGCCCTCGTCCCTCCCCGGCGGCGGCGGCAGCTTTTCGGGGACGCCCGACCCGGCCGCGGCGCCGCTCGTCTCGCTGCTGCTCCCGGCGATCATGGGACTCCGCCCGCGCTTCGCTGTCGCCAGCAGGCGCGCCGCGGCGGCCTTCGAAGGGCTCGAAGACGACGACGGCGGCGGCGGCGGCGGTGGGGACGAGTACGCAAAGAAGAACAAGCACGGCAGCGGCGGGGAGGCCGCCGGGGGCTCCCCACGCGGCGCCGGCGCCTCGGCCGCCGCCGCCGCCGATTTGGACGACGACTCCGACGCCGCCGCGGGCATGGCCCGCCTCTTCGCCGAGGTCGGCGAGGCCTTTGTCGAGGCCATCGCCGCCAGCGACCCGGGCGACGCCGCCGCGAGGGCCCCCGTCGAGGCTCTGCTGGAGGTCGCGGAGCACCCGGACGAGCGCGTCGCTGGCAGCGGGCTCGTCTTCTGGCACCGGCTCGCGCGGTGCCTCGAGGTGGGCGGCGAGGGGGGAGGCTTGTCGAACGGGAATCCTTCCGCTGCTGCCCGTGCTTCGTCGTTCGCGCCGGCGTTCGAGCGCCTCGTCTGCGCCGTGCGCTCGCGGGCGAGCTGGCCCCCGGCGCGCGTCGTCGCCCACTGGCGCCCCGACGACCGCGCCGACTTTAGGCGCTCCCGCGCCGCCGCGGCGGACGCGCTCGAGGACGCCGCGACCGTCTTGGGGGGCAGGAGGACGCTCGAGCTGCTAGCCACCCCTCTTGCCGGGGTCGCGGCGGCCGTGGCGGGTGGGAGTCCGAGCCCGGGGTGCTGGAGGACGGCGGAGGCGGCGCTCTTCTGCGTGCGGGCTGTCTCGCGCGCCGTCGCGTCCAGATCGAACGGCGGCGGCGGCGGCGAAAACGGCGACGGAAGCAACGGGGATCATCCTTCTTGCTCTTCGTCTTTCATCCCCCCGAGAGACCCGCTGCTGTCGTCGCTGCTCTCTTCGCTGCCCTCGCTGCCCAAGCGGCCGGCGGCGAAGGGAACGGCGGCCAGCTCCCCTTCCCCGTCCGACCCGGCGGCCGAGGCGGGCGAGCAAGAGGAGCTCGGCAGGCTCCAGGCCACCGCGGCCTCGCTCGTCGCCTCTTATTCGAGCTGGCTCTCCGCCTCCATCGATGCCGAGGAGGCAGCAGCCGCCGCGGGAGCGGGAGCGAGCGGGGGCGTCGGCGTCGCGCAGGGCTCCGCGCCCCTCCCCGCGGCGGCGGCGGCGGTCGAGCGCGCGCTGCTGCAGATGCTTGTCGACGCCCTCTCGCTGCACGAGGCGGCCCCGGCCGCGGCCGCGGCGCTGGTACGCGTCGTCTGCGCCGCGGGGCGCAGGGCCGGGGTCTACGCGGCGCCGCTGGCCGATCTGAACCTGCGGGCGCTGGCCGAGGGCGGCGCGAAGGCGAGCGGGGGGGGAGGGGGCGAGGGAGGGGGAGGGGGACGGAGGAGCGGAGGCGACTCCTCTGCGTCGTCCTCTCTGGGGAACCTCGGCGAGACCGAGGTGCAGCTCATCACTGAGGCCGCCGTCATCGCCGCCTGCGCTCTGGGCCCCGCGGGGGCTCCGGAGGCGGTCGAGAGGCTTTCGCAGCCCCTGGAGCGCGCACTGGCCGCGGAGCTCTCCTCCTCGGCGGCGGCCGAGCAGCAGCAGCAGCAGCTCCTCGTTGCGCAGGGAGGAGGAGCTGCTGCTGCTGCTGCTGCCGCTGCGAGCGCCGCCCGGCAGCACCGCAGCAACGCGCTGCTGCTCTCCGAGAGGCTCACGGCGCTGCTGCGGGCCTGCGCTGACGCCAGGGCTGCAGCCGCGGCGCTGGCGAGGGCGTGGCCGCTCGCCGAGGCCGGGATGGCGTCGGCGGCGTCGCTGGCGGCGGCGGCAGAGAGCGCGGCGGCCGCGGCCGCGTCGTCGTCTGCCGCGGCGGCAGACACCAACGGAAATGCTGCTGTACCTCCTCCTACTTATTATCCCAGCGACCCCACGCTCAAGGAAGCCTCCGCAGCGGCCGAGAAGTGGTGCCGCCTCGTAAAGCACGGGCTGAAATCGGCAAGACACGCCGCGGCCCCTCTCCTCCCAGCGCTCGCGGCGTCGCTGCCGCGCTGGTTTGCCGCCACCAAGGCTTCTTCCTTCCTTTACGTCTCCTCGGAGCTCGTCAAGACCTTTGGAGGGGCCTGCCGCGCTGTCAGCGAGGGCTCCAGCGACAACGGCGCCGCCCCGGCGACCGAGGAGGACCGACGGGTCGCCGCCGCCGTCGTCGCGCTCCTCTCGGCGGTGCTGCCGGCCGCCGTCGCCGCGCTGCCGGACGAGGCCGCCGCGCGCGACCGGCCAGACCTCGCCGACGACGTCTTCCTGCTGTCGGCCCGGGCCCTGTGCTACGCGCCCTCGGCGACGCTCGGCCCGCCCCTA
>Ga0210003_1004910_pt1 | contig 10415 bp, 9 predicted proteins | sample LantaG_FD_182804 | JGI IMG/M metagenome (GOLD analysis project Ga0210003, IMG submission 182804) | Deep subsurface microbial communities from Baltic Sea to uncover new lineages of life (NeLLi) - Landsort_02402 metaG (SPAdes) (version 2) | ecosystem: Environmental > Aquatic > Marine > Oceanic >...
TGGATTTATATCAAACTTCATACTTTTGGTATAGCACTTGGTGTGGCATTATTTAACACCGAAACCGAAATTCTTCGAGCAGACCCTAATGATGGTAACGAAAGAAACAATCATACGCAAAGAATGCGTAGTAGGAACCAATTGCTTGAGAAATTCTATGCCGGGAAGACTGATGAGAAATATGTTCAGGAATATTACGAGGTTTTGAAGAAAGCAGACAAGTTTATCAGAACAGCAACGCCACATCAGATGGCGGTTGCTGCTGATAAATATGGAACAAGTTATGGTATGAAAGACCGTTATGGTAGGCGATATGAACACTATGGGTTCTTCGATGAGAAACACAAACATGCGGGGAAAACCATTGGAGAAGTTATTGCGATGGAGTTCGAAGAAAGGCGAACAAAGGATGATGATTTGGAGATTCTTTACATCTTCAATAACACACCAGTTGAAGTCGGTCTAGCTAATATATTCGATTCTATAGGTGAGAAAACTTATGGGTATGATATTGTGGAGTTAAGAAATGATACGTGGAATTTCGTTGATAGCTTTCCTTCTTCAGTATTAGATGGATATAAGAATCACGAATACCCTTCATATATTACTAAAATCGGTTTTAAGAAAAATAGTGTTGATATTGTTGACATTAATAAAGCATCCAAACAATTTTCGTTTCCAATCACTGCTGTACGTGAGAATGAGAACGTTATTAATAAGATTGAAGAACTCACCGAGTTCCTTCACGTTAAGAAAATCGGCTTCGAACACGTACAATTAGAGTTCTTCATACCTTTACAATATAAGACAACAGAACTCGATGAGGACTCCGATGTCTTTAAGGAACTTATAGACATCCAACAAGTTTATATACGGGATGAATATGGTGATTTAATTGGATTTGGGGTGAATGAATTTTTTAAACGAATAAATTACAATGATACCCATGAAGTGTTGAAGTTCAATGGAATTACAATGCAAATAATGGGAATAAAAACTAAATGAGATGAGTGACTTTTTAGAAAAATTAAAGAAAGCTGCTGATACCGGAGAATTTAACTCCGAGGCAGCAAAAAAAATACTTGAAATCAATGAGTTGGCAGATAAGAAACTTGGAAATGGTACGGAAGCAGACCTTGAAAATTTAAAGGAAAAACTTAAGAGGCGAGTTGCCGGAGAACTCGAAGAGGTTAAAGCTACCGAAGCCGTGCCGGAAGAGGTTGAGGCAACTGAAGTTACTCCCGAAGAAGTTAAGGGAACTGAAGTCGTCCCTGAAGAACCGGAAGAAAAGAAAAGTGTTGAAGCACCCGAATCTAAAGTAAGTGAAGAGGAAGTGGCGGTTCTTAATTCAATATATGAGAAAAAGATGGCAAATCTGAAGTTAATTGATTCGGTTAATGCACAGCTTGCAACGCTAATCGAAATCGAAGACATGGTTAAAATGAGCATTGATGACATGTTTGGATTTATTAAAGATTTAGAAGATAAATTTAGTTTGGAATTTGAAAAAGAAAACCCTATCTTTGGTGACCTCTATCTGAAGATAGAAGAAATTCAATCAAAGTATAAATATTAAAAACGATTATTTATGGCAAAAATTCAAAAAGCGTCTGAGGACGTAGTAAATCTTTTTAGCGAAGTCAGGGAGAAAACCACAATCCCACATTGGGTTGTATTTGAGGTTCTGTGTGATGAGGCGCAAAAGGAAATTTACAAAATTAGTAAATTAAATGATGTTGTTGAAATTCTTACCGAAGGCGTGAACTTCTCCGTAGTTTTTAACGAGGAAATTCTTGAGGGGCTTCCCGTTAATATGCAGGAGATGGTAATCGAAGAATGTCTGGCTGGGGTAAATGTGAGTGATAGTGATGCCGTTAGTTTGGCAAAACCAAACTTTAATACGCACACAGGTATCTTACAGAAGTTTGGTCATGACGACATTATAACGCTTCACGAGTCAATTAAAAGTCTTTACGATGAAAAGAAACAGCGTGAAGACGAAGAGAAAGCTGCCACCAAAGGCAAAAGGGGTAGGAAACCCAAACAGTAACCTGTATTAAGCATAATGTGAATCCCGGCAAACAAATTGTCGGGATTTTTTTCTTTATAAGTATTTATAGGAAATCAGTTATAATGAAATCGTATAATATTACATATCCATTCAGAGACGACAATGAACTTAATAGGTTTATTGAAATGAATCAGGTGAGTAAGGATGCGTATAGCTCAAATCTATTGTTGTTATTATTAACGCAAAAGGGTGAGAGATACATGGAACCGGATTATGGTACAAATCTCCTGAAATATATCTTCGAACCCAATGACCAATTAACGGCAAACGATGTCGAAGACGAATTAAAAAATACGGTGGCATTATATATACCTGAACTCAATATTACTTCGGTGGCATTTAATTGGGACACTGATGAAGACGGGAATATTATTGGCGAAAACCAATTAAACGTCAACATTAAATTTACATATGAAGAAGGTTCTCTTAACGAAGAAGGTAGCCTTGATTTAAATTTTTAAAACATAGAACATGGCAACAGATACAACAACAAATGTGATTCAATACGGAAGTAGAACTTTTGGTGAAATAAGAACCGATTTAATTGGAATGATTCGTCAAACCTATCCCGAAGTTCTTTCAGACTTTACGGATTCAAGTGTCGGTGCAATGCTTATCGACTTAAACGCTGGTGTTACTAATAACCTCAGTGTTAATACCGATAGAGCATTTCAGGAAACTCAATTAGAATACGCACAGAAGAGGGCAAGTATTCTGAATATAGCAAAAAATATGGGCTTCAATATTCCCGCTCGTAGACCAAGTGTTACCGTTGTTGATTTCACTGTGACTGTTCCTGTTCTTGGAAATGCCCCTGATGCAAATTATTTTCCGGTTCTAAAAGCAGGTGCACAAATACTTGGTGGTGGTAAAACATTTGAGGTCCAAGAAAATATTGATTGGAGTTCTGGTCTAAGTAGTTTGGGAGACCCTAATCGAAGTATTGTACCTGTTCTTAACACCAATGGTATTCCCGTAAGTTATAACGTCACCAAACGAGAGGTGGTTATAAACGGTGGGACTAGTGTTTATAAAAAAGTAATCAGTGCTGCTGATGTTATACCGTTTTTCTCACTTACATTACCGGACCCGGATGTGATTGAAATCGAAAGTGTGTATTTAATGCAAGGTACGAACTGGGCAACAAATCCAACGGAACTACAAGAAATACAATCAGGTGAACAATATTATGAAGTTGATTATCTGGCACAACAACGAGTTTTTGTTGATGACCCCTATAGTTCAAGTGCGAATACAAACACCGATAATTTAAAAGTTGGGACTTGGATTGATATTACCAAGAAGTTTATAAAAGAATATACGCCCAAGGGTTTTTGTAAATTAACCTTTGGTTCTGGTGATGCCGAAACAAATGCATTTGAAGAGGGTTTACTTAAAGAAGGTGTTAGTAACAGGTATTTCCTTGAGAATTTCTTAAATAATACGGCTCTTGGTGCAAAACTCATAGCAAATCACACATTATTTGTTACCTATCGAACTGGTGGGGGAATAGCTTCTAATGTTGGTGCTAATGTTCTCACTCAACTCGGTGCTTATAGTTTAGAGGTCAATGGTTCACGCACTGACTTTAACCAAGCCGTTCGTAGAAGCCTATCTGCAACGAATCCGATTCCGGCTATTGGCGGTAATGATGGGCTGAGTACAGAACAGATAAGACAATTAGTTAAATATAACTTCTCTAGTCAAAACCGTGATGTTACGCTTACTGATTATAAAATACAGGTATATAAGATGCCGGGTAAATATGGTTCACCATTCCGACTCAACACATTTAAGATAAACAATAAGGTTTTGATTTCAACACTTGGTATTGATTCTAGTGGCAAACTAGATAACACCAGTACTTCAGTAATGAATACTAATATTGCTGAATATCTTACACAGTTCAGGATGGTGAACGATTATGTTGAAATCAACAATGGAAAAATTTATAATCTGGGTTTTGAAATCGATGTGTATGTTACGAATACCGCAGATAATCAAATTGCAAATAGTATAATTTCAATCGTCAGGGACTATCTCGATATTAACGACCACGAGATGAATCAGGATTTATTTCTTGGTAGACTTGAGAAAGAAATTCTAGGAGCCAATGGGGTTATTAATATTCTTAGTATCAAAGTATTTAATAAGGTTGGTGACCAGTATTCAAGTAATACTATTCCACAAACAATTACCAATACCAGTACTGGTGAAATACAGATTGAGAATAATACCATTTATTCTTCACGGGATTCGATGTTTGAAATAAAGTATCCTGAAAAGGATATTAAGGTCTTCTTAAGAAAGAGTGTTGTGTAATGGAGAAGATAAAGAGAACCATATTGCAAGCAGTAACCACTGGTTTAACGGCATGTACTGCTTCTACAACTGGGTTTTGTGTTATAATTGTTCCCGATTTGGATGTAACATATCATCTTAAATTTGGATTAAAACAGGTTGCACGTGATTTGGGGTTCTTTGATGCATATATTGAATATGTTCCACCGATTCCACCAACACCTCCACCAGAACCAACAATAACTTTTTATCTCGAAGATGATAATGGTGATATATTCACCGACAATAACAGTAGTAATATTTTTATATACGAATAGATATGGCAAACAAAAAATTATTTGAACTCCTAGAAGGAACCCCCGGCAGTACCGACAAATTAGTTTTTGGTAAGTCTGGAAGCACTTACAAAAACATTACATATCAAAATTTTAAGGATTTAATTATCGCTGCAATACAACCAGCAGGAACCCTATTATCTAAAGTGGTAAATATTGGTCCTTGGGATATGAATCGAAGTAGTGGTGACGCAGATTTAGAAGTGCCTTTAGGTGTGACAAGAACCAAGATTCGTGCTATTGTGGTAAATGTGCTATCAAATACTGGTGGTATTTATACACTGGCAAGTCCTGTAACACAAACCGATACATCACCACAATTAAGGTCGTGGTGGAGAGTACTGGATACCGGAACAAACGCTACAATTAAATTATATTCAGACGACAAAGGTTTTTTCGACCAAAGTGCTTTTAATGGTAATGGACCCGGTGGGAACAGGGGTTATATTACTGTATGGTATGTAAGTTAATTTATTAGATATGAAGATAATACAAAGTTTTGCAGAATTTGATGAGGGTAATTTTTATTTAAACAATGAAGGTAGTTCTTGGAATAATAAGTACTTAAACTTCTATTCATTTTTATTGAGTTATTTAACTCTTAAGAAACATCATGGTGGTGTTAAGATGTATTGTAATCAGAAAGCACACGATAGCTTCATCAAATATATCCCATATGATGAGGTGGTGATTGTAGAGAACCCTAACGATTTTAATTTTTGGAGCTATTATAAGGTTGAAATGATAAAGAGAATGAGGTCTGATTTTATTCATGTTGACCCAGATGTCTTTATTTTTGACAAACTTTTCACACCCTTCATTAACAAGAAATCTGATATTATTGTTCAAGACAAAATAAGTTTAGAGGGGAGTCCACTTAAAGCAGGTGTTCCGGCAATATTAAATTATTTGAAGAAAAAGAAAATTATTGATGTTAGTAAGTACGATGGAAAATTTTTGAGTTGTGGAACAGTAGGGATGATACAGAAAGTAAAGAATGAATATGTAGATGTTTGTGAAGCACTTAAAACCGCCTATTTGAAAAAAGAAATTATACTTGATAAGCAATATGCAAGTATATTGATAGAAGAATTTCCATTATACTTAGTAGCATTAAATAGTGGGTACGGGGTTCACGAGATATTACCACATAACGAAGTGATGAAACATGGGTCAATTAAGGTAGGGAATGACCATAAATATACTCATATGTGGTTTGGAAGCAAATTTAACCCACAATATATCAAGGCGATGAAATTAAAAATAAAGAAAGATTTCCCGAAGTACAGTGATTTAGTCGATAAATATGATGGGGAAGTTATGTACAACGTGACAATGTAATGATAACTGGAACAACAGAACATAGTAGATTAAGTGAATTGCGTAAATACCGGATAACAACTGGTTTTACAGAGCAGTACGTTGGTAGCGGAAGTTGGACCAGTGATGGTGTTGATTATGGAAGTTCACCCAGTATCGAATATGTTGTTTATTATCTGGGTGGTATTAGATATGTTGATGAGACCCTGATTGATGGTGTAACCACCACATTTTCATACACACCCAACAGTGACCCCAATTTTGTTGATGTCCCGTATTACAAAAACATGAATAAAGAAAAAATTTTAGGTAGACCTAAAATTAAGGATGATGTATTTATAATTAGAACAGACCAATCTGCATTTGATAAGAACTATAGATTAGAATATATTAGAAACCTACAGGACTTAACAACATATGCTGGTGGTAGTTTCTTTAACATAATTAATAACTCATAAGATGGCAGTTGGAATATATGGCATAATAAGACCCGCAGACGTAAGTGTTGATGATATCGACATCTATTATAATTATACCCCTAACAGAGAAACCCTCAACACCGATATTTATAAGCTAAATGCTGATGAAATATTGTCATATAATTATCTTCCAGAAGACGAACAAATCGTTGGAAATGAAAATCTCTTGGAGGGTCTTTATACCATGAGATTACCAGCTACGGTTTTTGGTCAAATAGGAATTTATACCATTTATATTAAACCAAAAAAGATTGATGCTGTTATTATGGATTGTAGTGTGTTGTCTTCACTTCCAAGTGTGAAGGGAATTGTACTTGATGCCAACGCTCTTCCTGAGAATTTAAGGGCGAATAACGCCTTACAGGGATACCGCATTGAGTATGTTGACCCAGATACGGATGAAAAGGTTAGAAATCTCGTTCGTTATGTCGTAACTGCAAATCGAGTGGTTCCTGTTACCGAGAATGTGGGAAATACCAACCAGAACGCCACCAGATATCGATTTGACGACAGTGGGACGCTTCTTTTCGTTCAAGTGACCCCAAGTAGTGCCAGCGATGTTAAACCCAACGCATCGGCTTTTATTGGAACCCCGGACCAAACAATCTTAATTTCAAACACATTCTTCTCACCACTCGTTATTGAAGTGGATATGGTTGCTAATACAATCGATACTCTTACGAATTATGTTGCTGGTGAACAACTCAAAGATGTTGATAATGGCATTCTCACATATTACGATGAGAACCGAGTGATTACTAAACAATTTAATATCTATGAAATTAAAGAAGATGTTGGTGATGTGCCATTATATGAGGTGAAGGAGAAGCGAACAAATATTGACGAGACACAGGACTTCAACAATGTTACTGGTGATGTGCAGTAAAGTATTTTTAATTAATTTCAAGAAATCCCAATTCATTGGATTGGGATTTTTCTTTTTATCGTATTTATATTAAATTGTAAGGACTGTGGCAAAAGTAAAAGTAATCAATACAGGAGTACCAACTGAACATTCAATAGGTAAATCTTTTAATGACACACCTTCCAACACGATATTCTCGTTTGGAAAGTTCTTTGTTACAACGAACTTTGATGGCAAGACAAATGTTAACTACACCAATACTCTGAGTTCATTTGTTCGTCCCATTACTTTAGAGTCAATCAACGTCAACGACACTCAATCTGAAATAATTGATTATTACTCAAACAATGCTGTTCTTAATCTTGACAAATCAGACCTAAACACATTTGTGAGATTTGGTTCTGCTTACGAATTTCTGAGAGTGAGCATCCAAAACATTATTTTAGCCTATCCCGGTAGTTTATTTGCTAATTCACAAAAAGATGTTGGTGGAACCACAACATATGTGGGGTTAAATTATAATGAAGTTACAAACATTGCCACATTTTACGTCCCAACGGGTAGTACAAACAATAATTTTGGTTTGGTTTTTAATGATGGTAACGAAAGTATTCCCGATGATAAGGAGTTGAAGAATCTTAATAATTCGTTTGAGAAATATTCGATATGGACCAGTCATGACCCAGATACTTTATTCCCTGTGGTCGGTTATACCGGGAACACGATTAATAGTGCTGCCAATTACGCTGGAACTAGTATTCCAAAATGGAATCATATTAAGCTAGAGGTTGAAGGTAATCCTTTTGCGTTAATTGGAACCCCTGAAACAGCTAGTTATGATTATCATATCAGACCAAACAATGTGGAATTTGAGGAATTCCGTGCGCTTCTAAAGCAATACGAACAAAACATAGTTTCGAAAAGAGTAGGGACTGATGGGTTTGAATTCGTATTGAAAAATCCAACAATACTTGATGATGGTAAAATTATTTATAGCGATACTCAAATACTTTGGAATACTGGTGATAAATATAATATTGATATCAATACCCCTGCATATCAGAAGTTTCTGAGAATCGTATTGACTATTGGTGAAAAGTATGATAAGGTTAAAACGGATTTAATTGCGAGGTTCCTAACCCCGGCATCACTTAAAATATATGACCTTACCGAAGAAGGTAAGATAACTAAACTCTTAAGAATTTATGGTGAAGAGTTCGACCAAATCAGGGAATTTATTGATTCCCTTGTTTACATAAACAAAATAACCTATGATAAGGTCAATAATGCCCCTGACCAAATAATTAAAAACATGGCAAATGTTTTTGGTTGGGATTATTTCTCATTAGTAAATGAACAAGAACTGGTTGATGGGTTCCTAACTGTTGACGATAAAGAAAGAGACCTAAATGAAAATATTTTACCAGCAGAAATTGATGTCGAACTCTGGAGAAGAATCATAAATAACACCAGTTATTTCTGGAAATCAAAAGGTACACGTCATGCGATTAAATCAATGTTCTTACTAATTGGAATCCCTGAACCCTTCATTAATATAACAGAATATGTTTATACTGTTGATGGAAAAATAAACCCAAATACGGTTCCATTAACACAAGCCGAATTCCCATCAAACTCATTACCATATGACAGTAGTGGTTATCCTGTTGCCCCATTGGAGACTAGTGATTTCTATTTCCAAATCAGTGGTAATAGCGATAGTGGGCAAGAATATCTGGATGTCTTCAGAGATGCGGGATTCAATCTTACACCTGTTGTTGATAATAAAAAATCTTGGGTGCAAACCGGAGCCACAACAAGGGTCCATAACACCACACCTCAATATTATCAGGAAGACAGTAAGCTCGTAATTAACACCAAGGAAATTGATGTTGCACTCGATACCGCACGTGGTATTGAATACGATGTGTATAAGTACATTCAAAAAGACTTTGCTGCGAATAGTAGTGGTTATACTTTACCATACTCGTATGTAAATATTTCATTACCAATTACTTCCCCTAGCGGTCAAGCCACGTTCCAATTACCATATAATGTCGATGAAATGCAGGGTGATTTTGAGGTTCGTTATAACGGAGTTCTATTAAATGCCCCTAGTCTTAGTGGGGTGACAGGATATACAACAGATAATGATTATACTGTGAGTGGGAACACGTTTACAATAAATCCCCTTACTGGTGTTGTGGCAAAAAATGTGGGAACCAGAAGGGATGTGATACAAGCAACTCTTGTAACAACTGGTGGGACAATTAATAGTGCACTTAGTGGGGTCACTGTTGAATATATTGTTACCAGACTTTATAAGGATGCTGGTAGTATTTATCTGGATTTGCCGGATTATCCACGTGGTGATATTCAGGTAACTATTAATGGTGTTGCACTTACGAAAGGTACGTCACAATTCACTGCTGACTACATATTAGACCCCGCAAATAGTGTGTCTGGAACAAATAGAATCATTCTCCAAAATACTGATGTAATCACTTTCTTGAATTCAAGTCCTGAAGTACAGGTTGCATATATGACTGTTACTGGAAGTGATGACATTAACATGAGAAGTGAGATTGTAAGAGTGGATAGTTTTAACACAAGCAAAATATATTTCAATGCGAGTGCAAACAAATATGTATATAAACTCAATTACAAAGCAACAAATACCAGTGATATTAAATTCTTAGTTAATGGTGTTGCTCTGGAACCCGGTAAGGATTATAATATTAATGTTCAAAATCAATATGAAGTCTTTTTACCAAGAGGTATAAAATATGGTGATGTGATTAGTGCATATTATCTTGTTGCAAATAGTGGCGCATTTCAACCTGTTGTTGGGGATAATTTTGGTCTTGGCGATATAAGTGAATTGTCGTTCCTAGAATTCATTGAATTGATTCAGAGAAAGATGATTAGTGCCAGAAATCGAAAGGTCGTAACGGACTTCAAAGGCGGTTGGTATCCAGCATTATTAAGAATTTACGAAACCTACCTAAAACGAGCATTACTCCCAGACGACAACCCGCTACAAT
>Ga0210003_1004913_pt1 | contig 10409 bp, 8 predicted proteins | sample LantaG_FD_182804 | JGI IMG/M metagenome (GOLD analysis project Ga0210003, IMG submission 182804) | Deep subsurface microbial communities from Baltic Sea to uncover new lineages of life (NeLLi) - Landsort_02402 metaG (SPAdes) (version 2) | ecosystem: Environmental > Aquatic > Marine > Oceanic >...
AAAAAAAAAAACACACTCTCTCTCTCTCTCTCTCTCTCTCTCTCTCTCTCTCTCTCTCTCTCTCTCTCTCTCTCTCTCTCTCTCTCTCTTACCTCCCAGAAACGCCTCGCTGTACGTGACCGGGTCGGACACCACCGCCTTCGCCACCAGCGCCCGCAGCTTCGGAGCCGCCGACCTGGTGCCTTCCATGACGTAACCCACGGAGGCGAACAAACAAGAGTTGTCGGCGTCGACGACGCGGCGCGCGACGGCGGTCCCGTCCCTCAAGGACACGGTCGGCGTGCTCCCCTCGTTGGCCGACCCGGCGTTTCCGCGGTCGTTGGAGGTGGCCCTGGAGGCGACCAGAGAGCGCATGTCGCCGAATCTGCTGTTGTTGCTGCTGTCGCGTGGAGCTGCTGCTGAAGCTGCTGGTTTGGGGAAGGAGGGCATCGAGGAAGTTGTCGCGTTTCCGTTTCCAAAACCAGCTCCGCCACGTCCACCTCCTTCTTGCGAGTCCTGCAGCGAGGCGGCGATGGCGGCCGCCAGGGCCGTGTCCTCGTCCATCTGCCCCTCTCCGACGAGCGACGACCAGTCCGCGGCAGAGGCGGAGGGGCCCGAGGTCGAAGCTCCTGCTCCCGCTGCTCCCGCTGCCGCCCCTCCTCCGCCGTCGTTGTCGTCGCCCCTCGTCGCCTCGGCCACCGCTCTCACGGACGCGGCCTCTGCCTCGGCCTCCTCGGCGGCCGCGAGCTCCGCGGCGAGCTCCGCGTCCGAGGGCGGCCCCTGCCTCGCCACGAGCGCGTCCCCCGAAGAGAGGCCCAGACACGCGAGCGTTTTGCCCTGCTTCTCTTCGGGTAAGCTCAGAGGCGCCGGCGGGAAACCCGACAGGAGCTCGACGCGGGAGGCGCCGCCCTTGATCCCTGATTCGGATGCGACGCGGGTCAGGAAGTCTTCGAGGGGCATGGAAGGGTCCAGGGCTGATACGTTTGTGGAGGGAGGGAGGGAGGGAGGGAGGGAGAAGAGAGGTTGTTGAGAAGGTTGAAAAGGTTGAGGTCGAGAAAGAAGAGAAAAAACCGACGATGAGAGACAGCGTTTCCTTCTCTCTCTCTCTTCTCTCTTCGCTTCGTACCTGCCAGGGTCGCCTGCCCGCCCGGGCCACGGACGCGGAGGGTCAGGGACATGCGTCTGTGAGAGGGAGAGGGAGCGAAAGATGATCCAGAGAGAGCGCGCGCAGAAGAGAGAGAAGAGATGCTTCGAGAGCAATCGATTGAAAATCGACAAGGCGACGAGCGCGACGACGGAGACAAAAATGGCAAAGGGGGAGGAGCTGAAAAGCATGCACTCTTCTAATTTTCGGACACCGAAAAATAAAGGTCTCGCTTTCTCCTCCTTGTCGCCAAACCTCACACCTCTTCCTGCCCCTCCCAGCAGACAGAGCTCAACACACACGCCATGCAGCTCGCCCGGAGAGGAGGAGGAGGAGCGTCGTCGTTGACGATGCGCTCCTCTTCTTCTAAGAGGGTTTCGCCGGCTTCAAAATCTCCGTTGTCGGCCAGCATTGCCGCGGCATCAACAATGTCGCCTCTCGGCCTCGCTCGCCGCTGCCCTTTCAGGCCCTCTGTGACCCTCCGCCGCGGACAGGCACCCTGTTTCACGGTGCTGGCCGCATCGAGCGACGCGGGGGCAGGAGAGACCAGCGCCAGAGGCTCCGGAAGGCGCAAGGTTTCGTCGGGCAATGATGATGCCATGGCCGGCGGCGGCGGCTTGTCGTCGTCGAAGAAGCGTCCTTCTTCGACCTCCTCTGCCAAAAAGACCTCCTCCGCTTCTTCTTCTTCTTCGTCACCGTCTTCTTCTTCCTCCTCCTCCTCCTCCTCCACCGCCAATACCTACAAGAGCAAAGAAGAAGACGACGCGCGCCTGTTCGCCCAGCTCTCGGAGCTGGAGCTCCAGGACTTGCCCCTCCTCGAACGCCTGTCCCTCGCCGCCGGCGAAAAGTCCGATTCGAACGAAGAAGAGCAGCTCTCCGCCCCTGTCTGGGCGGGGCGCCGCGGAGGGTACACCCCCTTCGAGTACGTCGATTTCACCGACGAGGACGTCCTCCACGAGGTGCAGGTGACCGTCGACAAACCGCGAGAGCACGTGTTCGAGGTCTGGGCCGACCGCCTCAACTACGGAGAGTGGTTTTCGCTCTTGGGGCAAGCGGTGCTCCACGCGGATTCCCCGGAGCTGGCTTCGTATTTTGTCTTTTATAAATGGGGGCAGCTGCCTCCCTTGGAGCTGTATGCGACGCTGGCGAGGGATCTCGAAGAAAGCGAGTCGGTGCTGGAGAGGTCGGTCGACGGGTGGGACCTGGCCGTCGGCGCGTTTTTCGAACCCGATCGAGCCGATCCCAGGAACAAGACCGTCGTCACCTTGCGGCTGGGGTACGCTTTGCCTGCCCCTCTGGCGGAGCACGTTGGGTCAGTGGGGATCTACGGCCACGTCGAGGAGATTTTGAGGGCCGACATGCGGGCGATGAAGCGCTTCATCGAGTCCGGTGGCGGCAGCGACCTGGGCTTGCTGAGGGAAAGAAGGAAGGAGGAAGAGGCGGCGCTGGCGGCGCAGGTGCAGGAGGAGAGGAGCAAAGGGGCCGACTCTGTGCTGGTGGCTGCGTCGCAGGCGGAGTCGCAGGGTCTTTACGACGAGGAGGTGGCTGAGTATGGTGACGGTGATGGCGGTGATGGTGACGAGGGGGGAGAAGGAGGAGAGGCGTCTGGAGCTAGTCGAAAGAGTCGCGGAGGAGGAGGAGGAGGAGCAAGACGGCGAAGCAAGACGGCGGCAGCTGCTTCTTGAGTTTTCTTCTTCTTCTTTTCTGATTTCCCCTGTCCCTAGAGAGAGAGAGAGAGAGAGAGAGAGAGAGAGAGAGAGAGAGAGAGAGAGAGAGAGAGAGAGAGAGAGAGAGAGAGAGAGAGAGCGTCTTCCCACCCACCCACCTGTGCAACTAAAAAAACAAACCGAAAAAGAAGTCCCCGTGCTGGAAAAAAGGCAAAGAAGAAGAGAAGAAGAAAGGAAAAGAGGGCGTTGAGGCGACGAGCCCTTTCACAAAAACGTCAAAAAAAATCAGGCCTCTCTTTCCACTCGACAAAAAAGAGAGCCCGCAGTGAGTGTGCTCCGAGGCTTCAATTGTTCGCTCTCTACTTCTTGTGGCTGTCAAGAGCGATTTCTTCTGCGTCGCGAGGGCGCAAAAGAGCGAAAGCAGCGCGGCTTGCGTGGGGGGCCGCGGGCGAAAAGAGAATTCAAAAACTCTGCGTCGTCGCCATTGGCTGCCGAGCTTCTTCTTTCTCACATGCGGCCACTTTCCAGTCGCTTGGCTCTCGCTCTCTATCCGGCTTCTTCTCCCTCCGTTTGCACCAACGTGTAGCAGACGTCAACCGTAACCCTTCCATGCTCACGAATTGCAATCACTCTCCCTCCTCACACCTCAAAAAGACAGCTTCCCCATTCGCTTTTTTCCTCGATTTCGTATTCGCCAGGTTTGGAAAGAAAGAAACAAAGAAAAGATGGCGCCTCGTCTCGCCGTGCTGGCTCTCACACTGCTGCTGCTCTTCGTGGCTCTGGCCGCGGTAGGTTGAATGTCACACGAAGAAGAGCGCAGGCGGGCGGGAAAAGAGCAATTCAAGGGCGAAATGGAGTAGGAGAAAGAGCAGAAGTAGGAGAAACGGCAGAGAGAGAGGCCGCGTCGCCCTTTTTCTTTCTTTTCTTTTCACTTTCTCTCTTTTTCCCCTCAACCTCCACACCCTCTTCCACCCTCTCTCCCACCTCAACACCACCACAGGCCCAGTCAGACAACTCCTTCTCGTCCTACGAGAACATGTCCTCGGCTGCCACGCGAGATGCGGCCGCCATGAACTCAGAGAGAGGAAACGGGAAAAGCTCTTCCGCAGCAGCAGTTTCGGCGTCCAACCCGGTGCAGGACGCCGCGTTCGTGCGGGGGGCCATCGCCAACGCCTTACCGCAGCTGCTTCCTGGAGCCAAAAACGCAGACGTGACCGTGAGGGCAGAAGTTCCGGGCGTGGTGGAGAGGCCGGAGGCCGTGCCCGGGAAACCCCTGGCCGGGGCCTCTGCGGATTCGTCGACTTCTGCTTCTGCATCTCTGGCCGCGAAAGCGAAAACGACAGCCCCGGAGAAGAAGGACGGCATCTTCTTCCAAGACGTCACCATTCCCTCCACCGCTCCCTTGATCCTGGCAAACCAGCAAGGCGACCCCAACGGCCCACCCAAGCCCCCACCAAAGCCCGCTTCGAGCCTGATCTCCAGCGACAACGCCGTCGCGGAGACCGCCAAGAGAACCGCCGGCGACCCTTCCGCCGACGTCGTTCGCGCCAAGGGGGCCGCGGCCTTGCCCGTGCTGACCCCTGACAGGGAGGCCAAGCTCGAGGCCGCCTTCGACCGGTTCTTCGAGAAGCTGACCTCGCCGCAGACCGAGGAGATGGTGCAAAAGGTGTCCAAGGGGGCGTTAAACGGAGCCCTGGTTGCTTCGAGTTCTTCAAATGGAAGCCCAAACAATGCCATTGCCTCGTTGGTCGAAGGCGGAGGCAACCTGCCCGCCGGCAACGAGGCCGACGCGACGAGCTCCGGGGGCATAGGTGGTAACGCGGGCTTTCTGGGGATCCCCCTGAGCGACGTCAAGAGGGTCGCGAAGAGCAGCGGCAGCAGCAGCAGGAACAGAAAGAGCAGGAGGAGCCTTTTGCACCTCGGCGGGCGCGAGCCGGCGAGTTCTTCTTCGACTTCTTCTTCAACTCCGCAACAGCCCCCGCTCCCGCCGCTTCCTGCTCACGCTGTCGTCTCCACGAGCTCTCTACCGCAGCCCATCGGGCACAACCCCCCTTCTGTGAACGGCAACGACAATGAGCTCGGGCCCGATCACAGGCCCCCGGCGGTGCTCGCTGCCCTCAACAACAACGACGCAGAGACGACGAGCGTCTTCGCCGCAGAGGTGGCCGAGGTCGCCGCTGCTTCTTCTTCTTCGGGCCAGGCGCCCAGACCTTCTTCTTCTCCTTTCATGGCCCCGGAGACGGCGTTCGAAGCCGCCGCGTCTTCGCCAGCGCCCTCTGTCGCCGCTGCTGTTTCGACCAGGTCCACCTCCGCTTCTTCTTCTTCTCCCATCGGCCACCTGCCGCCGCACTCCCGCGCCACGGCGCCTATCGGCCATCTGCCCCCGATCGACCACAGGCCGCCGATGGACCACAGGCCGCCGCTGAGCGGGGTGGAAGTGTAAAAAAAAAAACCTTTTTTTTGAAGTCTCTTTCTCTCTTCACAACTCCATCGCCGCTTCCGCCGTCGTCCTCAAAGGCTCTCGAAAGCCAAATTCAGAAAGAAGAAGGGAAAAAAAACGGCACGCGACCAACTGTTTACCTCTCTCTCTTTCTGCTTCCACTTTCGAAAAAACGTCGCAAGAGATCGATCAATTTGCGAATCTGCGGGGAAACATGGATATCGTGTCGGAAATGGTAAGAAAGAAAAAAAGAATGGTTTCATCAATTCGTCGTCGACGACGGTCACGAAGGCCGAAACCAATTTCGGGGAATCTCATTCCCCGCCTGTTCCGGCGTCCTTCCGGTCCGCTTCTCTCCCTCCTCCCGTAGATGCCTCGCCGAAAGACCGTTCCAGACCGGACTAGCTGGTCGAAGAGGGAATAAAGAAGCACCGAGTGCTCAAACGGGGCATGCATCAATGGAGCGTCAAGCGGCGGCGTTTTTGGTTTTTCTCGCTTTGGCTTGCTGCGCGGGCTTTTCTTCTCATCTTTTTTCTCTTTCCCCCTCTCATCCAAAACGACAGCTCCTCCAGGCCTCGCACGAGTCCCGCGCCAGGTCGTCGGCCTTCGCCAGCGCCGCCGCCGTTGCCATGAACGTGGACGACGAGGACAAGAGCGAGCAACAAGATGCAGACGAGACCAGCACGCTCGAGCGGCGGTACGGGTCGCTGCGGCCGGCGGCGGTCGGCCTGCTCGCAAAGGTAAAAAAGAAGATGAAGAAAAAGAAGGTTCTTCTCTTTCTTCTCTTTCTTTCTTTCTTCTCTTCCCCCGCCCCCACCCACCCTCACCCCCCCTCCACCCACCCAAAACCACCACCACAGAGAAACTCCCGCAAGTGCTTCGACTCGGCCGACTACGCCCTCGAGAGGCACGCCGCGTCCTCGGGAAGCCTGGAAAACAACTCCGTCGCGAGCGGCGGCGTCGTCACAAACGTCTCTGCCAGCGCGGCCTCTTCTGCTTCCTCCTCTTTTCCCTCGGCGTCGTCGTCGTCGCCGTTGCCGCTGCTGCTCAAAGACCAGCAGCAGCAGCAGCAGCAGCAGCCTTTCCCCCGCATCTCGAGCTACAATTCTAATGTTACCAATACTAACAACAACAATGGCGTTTTGCCGTTTGCTGCCTCGTCAACGTCGTCGTTTGGGAGAATGGCGTCGAGCACGCTGGTTTAGAGAGAAAGAAGAGAGAGGGAAAGAAGAAAAAACTCGGGGTTTTTTTCTTTTTTTCTTGTTTCTCTTTTCGACGTTTTCTTTCTTTTGTGTAAATTATTTCAACTCCAAGCAACCACCATCTTCTCCTCTCGTTCTCTCTCTCCACTTTGTGTGTGTGTGTATGTGTTGTTCCAATTGACAATAAGAGGGTAACAGAAAAAAAGACGGGGTATTGCTGCTTGCTCTCTCTCTCTTCACATCACTTTTTTCTTTCTTTTTCTCTCTTTCATTCTCATTTTTTCTCTCTCTCCAAAACCTCCTTTTCTCAACCTCTTTTTCCCCCTGATCATGATGCCGATGATGATCAACTACTCAATTCCTCATATAAAAAACCAATTTCTTTCAAGCGGCGACGTTGGCGAAACGGGGCGAGGAGCCGTAGATGTACTCCTCAAACTTCTTGACCTCTGCCTTGGACCCGTAGCAGATCTGCGTGCGCTGGTCCCAGGCCGTGACCTCGACGTCGAGACCGGAGACGCACTTGCCGTCGCAGGAAGAGAACCCTCCGGCCTTCTCGACCATCAGGGCCAGCGGGGCGACCTCGAACAGCAGGCGGAGCTTGGCCTTGGTGGTCGGCGAGGTGATGTTGGTGAAGACGCCCTTCTCCTTCACGATGATCTGGAACACGTCGGGGACCATGCCGCCGGTGTAGCGCAGCGTGTACTTCTCGCCGATGTAGTGCGAGATCAGCTTCTCGTACTCGGGGTTGTCGAAGGTGGCGCGGAGGTTTCCGGGGGAGAACATCTTGCCCTCTCCGATCTCGGTCGTCTCCTTGACGTGCAGCCACTTGCCGTCGTCCTGGAGCAAGAACTCGTGGCACCCGGGAGCGTCCTTCAGAGCCAAGCAGTAGACAGTACGGGGACCGTAGATGCCCATGCCTGCCGCTGCCTGGTCGCGGCCCGTGATCCCCTTGAGCTTGTCCCCGGGCCAGATGCCGAAGATGGTTCCGACGGTGAAGTTGGTGTCGACGATCGACGAGCCGTCGAGCGGGTCAAAGGCAACGGAGAAGCCCTTGCCGCCCAGGTCCACGGGCTCGGGGACCTCCTCGGAGCAGGCGAACTTGACGACGCCAGAGTACTTGAGCGCCTCGAAGAGCAGCTTGTCCGCCAGCAGGTCGACGGCGAGCTGCTCGTCGCCGAACGTGTTGACGCAGGCGGTGGCGCCGCACGAGGCGGTGCGGACCTTGAAGGCGATCGTGCGGACCGCCTCCCCGAGGCACATGACGACCTGGCGGAGCTTGGGGTCGGCGGTGGCCTCGAGCAGGAACTCCTCGAGGGTGTCTCCGACCTGGGTTGAGTGAAGGGGGTGGGAGGGAGGAAGAGGTGGGATTTTGTTTGAAAGGAAATGAGTGGAGGAGAAGAAGTTTTGTTCGATCTGGCTTTTTGCGACGGCTCGAGAGCGAATTCGACTCTCGTCTTCCCTCTCTCTCTCTCTCTCTCTCTCTCTCTTCCCTAGCGCCCTCGCATCGCAATTCGACACTAGCAGCAGAAACTAGCTCTCTCCATCTCCTCCCCCCTCTTGTCGCACCTTGGCGCGGACGGCGACGGCGCCAGAGGCGCGAGCCGACTTGCGGCCGACGACGGCGGAGGCCGACTGTCGGAGCGACGCGCCGCCGGTGGCGAACGCGGACTTGGCGCCGACGAGCGCGGCGCGCGGGGCGGCGGCCGAGGCGCGGGCGGGAGTGACCTGTGGTGTTAGTGTTTATGAGGTGGAGAGAGAGCGCGTTAGTTTTAGGCAGAGAGAAGAACGAAGCGCGTGTCGGGAATTGAAGATAGGCTAGAGCAGCAGCGACGCAGCGCGCGTGAAGGAAAAAGAATAGCGACGGCGACGGCAAGAAAGTCTTTCTCTTTTTCTGCGCTCAATTCCTCCGTAAAAGTGCCACGCATTAGCTCTATAAACCCCACGAGCGCCTCTGTCTTGACAGGTTCGATGCCCATGAGGAAACAAAAGGCAAAAGAAAGGAAGCGATTCCACCTCTCCGGCCTCTCAAAAGTCTCGATCAAACTTTTTCTTTTTTTGCTTGGCTGAGAGGCAAGAGAAAGCAAAAAACTCAAAAAAAAATCGAGCCAAAAGATTTTAGACACTCGATCGCCGCCTCCTCCTCCCCCCGCGCGAGGGCCTTTCGCTCCCCTCCGCCAACAGTTCAACCTCGCGTACCTGGCGGCGCGTCGTGAAGACGCCGGCGGTGGCCTTGGAGGCGAGGGCGGAAGCCATGATGAGGGGTAAAGTTGAGGGGGTGAGAAGAAAAAAGGGGAAAAGTTTCGAGGAGAAAAAAGAAAGGAAGTGAGGACGAAAATGACTCGGTTTTTTTTTCTTTGCCCTCTGCTCGCTCGAGAGCCATCACTCTTTCTTTCTTTCTTTCTTTTCTTTCTTCCGCACGAACGCTTTTTACTCCGCACCAGCTCTCTCGCGACCTGCTGCTGCTGCTGCTCTCAAGACCTCACTCCTCTAGCCTGGCGCAAGAATAAGGGGGGCGAAAAGCAGCATGAAGCAGTCCTCTCTGGCGGCCTCTCGCCCGAGCGCCGCTGCTGCTCTTCTTTCTCACCACGGAAAAGCGAAAAAGCCGGTCGTCGTCACTCGCGCCGCTCCCCCTCGCGGGGGTGCTTCGAGTTCCGGTTCTTCCTCCTCCTCCCAGCCCCCCTCGCGCGTCGAGGTGCTGAAGAAGGAGAAGGAGCTGCTGCAGGAGACGCTCGCTGCCGCGGCGCAGGCCACGGACCAGCTCGCCGGGGCGCTTCAGGTGAGAGAGTTGGAATGGAATGGAATGGAAAAAAAATTCGACGCTGCTCCTGGCCAATCGACCAAAGAGACGAGAAAAAGAAGAAAAAACGAAATGCATTTGGCAATCCGAGCGTTGGAAAGGCCGAATTCGTAGCCCATTCCAGTCCCCAGGCGTGGATCTTGATGAGGGGCTTTTGCTGGACGCGAAAGAAAAAGAGCGCAACGCGTGGATGAGTGCGAAGCGGGGCACGAAGAAAGAGGAAAAGAAAAAACGTCCCCGCGCGAGATCAAGCCTCGAAGGAGAAGAAGAAAAACCAAGCGATCTCTCTCTTTTTTTATCCTCTTTCGTTCTTTCTCTTTCTCATTCAACCCCGAACCTCGACCTCTTCTCTGCCCTCATTCCAACTCCAATTCTCCTCAACAGGACGCCGGCAAGCCCGTCGCGGCCGCAGAGGCCAAGGCCAAGGCCAAAGCCACCGGAGCAGGAGCAGGAGCGAAAGCTTCTTCCTCTTCCTCCTCTGCTTCCACTTCTGTCGACCTCACCTCGGACCCGCTCGCGCTCTGGGCCCCCGTCGTCCCCCGCTCCAAACCCTTACCTTTCACCGACCCGAAGCAGCCCATCTCCCCTTTACCCGAATCGTCGGACGGCACCGAGTGCCTGAAGTGGGACGACTCGCTCTGGTCGCACGCCGACCACTTTAAGTACCGCTGGAACGTCTTCAAGGGGATCCGCGCCGCGATCGACGCCAACGAGGGTGGGTTGGACAACTTCTCCAAAGGTTACGAAAAGTACGGGTTCAACCGTGGTCTTGGGGGTACTGACGGCAAAGCACCGGGCATCTGGTACCGCGAGTGGGCCCCCGGAGCGAGGGCCGTGGCCCTGGTCGGAGAGTTCAACGCCTGGGAGCCCAAGACGGAACACTGGGCGAGCAAGGACGAGTTCGGCGTGTGGTCTCTTTTCCTGCCCGACGCCGCCGACGGGACCTCGGCGATCCCTCACCGCACGAAAGTGAAGGCGAGGGTCGAGACAGCGTACGGCGAGTGGGTCGAGCGCATCCCGGCGTGGATCAAGTGGGTGAGTAGAAAGAGTTTTTTTTCCATTTTTTTACGTGAGAGTTTTTTTTTCATTTTTTTACGTGAGAGTTTTTTTTCCCTTCTTCTTCTTCCTCTCTCTTTCACTCACTCACAATCTCTCTCTCTCTCTCTCTCTCTCTCTC
>Ga0210003_1004914_pt1 | contig 10408 bp, 6 predicted proteins | sample LantaG_FD_182804 | JGI IMG/M metagenome (GOLD analysis project Ga0210003, IMG submission 182804) | Deep subsurface microbial communities from Baltic Sea to uncover new lineages of life (NeLLi) - Landsort_02402 metaG (SPAdes) (version 2) | ecosystem: Environmental > Aquatic > Marine > Oceanic >...
AAATTAAAAGATATTCCCCTGAAAGAAATGGTGGAAAAAAAGTTTAAACTAAAAACCTGGTTAGAAAATGATGCCAATGCAATTGCCCTGGCAGAAAAACAATTTGGAGCCTATAGAAAATATAAGAATTTAGTTTATATTACGATAGGAGATGGCTTAGGAGCTGGAATTATAGTAAACGGGTCTATCTTTCGTGGCCGTAATGGCGGGACGGGAGAATTTGGCCATACCAGTATAGACAGAAATGGAATGTATTGTGATTGTGGAAACAGAGGTTGCCTGGAGAATTACGTTAGCTGGCCTGCTATTTACTCCAAACTATCCTCTTTAGTAGCACAAGGAAAATATACAATGATATTGGAATTAGCGAAAGGAGACGTAGATAGAGTTACCCCCACTATTTTTCTCAATGCTTTAGAAAAAGATGATCAATTGGTCAAAGAAATTATAGAGGAAGTTGCAGGATATCTTGCCAGCGGGATTGTTAATCTGGTCAACTTATTAAATCCAGATATAATTATTTTAGGAGGGAAAGTAGCTTATGATAACCATTTTCTGCTTTCCCGGGTAAAAAAATTAGTATGCAAACAGGCACTGGCCATTTCGACCAATAAATTAGAAATATGTCCAACTTCTTTAGGAGAAGACTTTAGAGTAATTGCTGCTGCAAGCATTCCTTTACAGGAAATATTTCATTTTTCGGTATTTTCTTAATTTAGAACCTAAGGTAAATGGCTTGATTGTTTATTGATCTTTTCGGATTTTATTTTTTGTTTAGCAAAGAAGTTTTTACCCAATTTTGTTAAATAAATCTATTATTAAACAGTAGGTAGTTAAGCAAATACTTAAATAGATATTTAGAATCATTTGGGAAGTTTTAGGAATAAGAATCTTAATATAAGACTGATTACATTGAAAAAATAATAGAAAAATATGTGGTTGTTCTAAATAAGAGAATAGTTATGCTAAGTATATATGGATGGAATGTAATAAGGAAAAGGTAATACCGTTTTTCTATAAATTTTCTTTATCTCTATTCTATGGTCGGATAATATTTGAAAAATGTTTAGCTAAGATTGGAAATATTCTCTTTTTTGAGATTGCTTATCGACATAGGACATTAACAATTCTGCAGTTATTAAGGATATATTTTTAACGAGAATCAGAAAAGTTAAGTGATCTGATGAAATGTGGTATAGAGAAGCTAAAGGAATTGTTTAATGAAAATACTTGTCGATATTAAGGGGGTGGTCGTTTAATATTAAAATTTTATCGTTATATGTTTAAGAATTAAATTATATAAAGGAGAGGATAAAAATGAAAAAAATAATTAATTTTATTTTGATGTTGGTTTTGATATTTTCTTTAGTTATACTTATCGGCAACGCTTCAAGTGCTTCCAATTCCAACCCATTAAGTGATGTACGTGTACGTCAAGCAATTGCCTATGCGATAGACATGGAAACTATAGTAGAGGGACTGTTTGAAGGCAAAGCTACTGCAACAAACAACTTAGTACCTCCAGATGATGCGATGAAGGCAGAGGGATTAAATAATTATGCTTATAACCCTGAAAAAGCAAAAAAACTATTAAAAGAAGATGATTGGGATTCTGATTATGTACTTGATGTTGCTTTTTATTATGGAGACCAACAAACAGTTGACCTAATGGCAACAATTCAAGCTTATCTAGCAGATGTTGGAATGAAAATTTCATTTAGAAAAATTGAAGGCGATACTGCAGCTCAATTATGGACTGCTCCAGAAGATAGAGTTAATGGTCCAGCAGAAGTTGATTGGGATCTTTGTTATGGTGCTATTGCAGCTTTGACTTTAAATGACTATTTCGACCGTTTTGGAACAGAATCACACCTTAACTCACATACGCCAACAGATCCAGAATTAGATGCTTTGATTGAAACTACAAACACAACTGGTGATTTGGCAGTTCAAGCAGAAGCATTTAAACAAATTCAAGCTATAATTAATAGCAAAGTATATGCAATTCCCCTATATCACCAACAACTATTTATCTATGAAAGCAGTAGATTAGATAGAGGTACTTCGGAATATGGTAATGACCAGTATTTCTATGATTGGGGAATTACAGGCTGGACTCTTGAAGGATCAACTACTCTACAGGGTATTGGTGCTCCAACAGAAAACTTCCCGGCACCATTCTTGAATCCTGGATTAGATATATCAAATAAACTATTATTTGACAGACTAATCCTTGCAGATGCAAATTTAACTCCAAGCGAACCAATGCTTGCTGAAAGCTATGATTTGAGTGACGACGGAATGACATTGACTCTTGACCTAAGGGATGATGTTAAATGGCATGATGGTGAACCATTTACTGCTGCCGATGTGGAATTTACATTTGAATTATTAGCAACTGTTCCAGCATGCCACGATATCGCAAGGAGTACAATTTTAGCAATCGAAGGTGCACAGGCATTTGCTGAAGGTACTGCAGACAGTATTTCCGGTATTTCAGTTGATGGAAACACGATGACAATTAAATTTGAAAAAATAAATCCAAACGTATTACTTGTATTGTCACAATGGGCAATCCTGCCAGAACATTTATTAGGCGATACTAACCCATTAGAAATCCAAAAAGATAAATTCTGGCAATCACCTGTAGGAACTGGTCCATTCAAGGTTGAAGAAGTTAGTCTAAATGATTTTGTAACATTCTCAAGAAATGCTGATTACTTTATGGAATCAACTGGTAATATTGAAACTATTTTACTAGTTGTTGGTGGTGAGACTGAGGGTGATTTACCATTAAGCGCTGAAGCTGGAAAAATTGACTATGCATTTGGAAAGTCTGTACCAGAAGCAACAGCAATCGAAGCTCTAGACAACATGAAAGTAACTCCTGTAAATATTCGTTATACACGTTTGCTTTATGTTAACAAATTTCCAAAAAAATAAATTAGCAACAAAAAATTGTGATAAAATTATGGAGCTGTTTTACAGCTCCATAATTTTTAAAAAGGAGCGGTTTATTTGTTAGTATACACTTTAAGAAGAATTCTAATATTAATACCAATGCTGCTGTTTATTACATTTCTTGTTTATACAGGAATAGAGTTAATGCCGGGTGATGCAATTGACTATATAGCATCTCCAGAGGCAATAGCGAATTTAGCTCCGGGAGCATTGGAAGCTCTCAGGGAATCATTAGGATTGAATGACCCATTTATCTTTAGATATTTTAGATGGTTGGGGAATATTTTTAAAGGTGATTTTGGTTATAGCTTATCTTCAGGGCTTCCAATAAGCGTTATTGTGTATGACAGATTACCAGCAACATTGGAATTAGCAATTGCTGCTCTAATTTTATCAAGTTTGTTTGGCAGCATACTTGGAGTAATCAGTGCTCTTAAAAGAGGCTCTATATTGGATTATGCTCTATCTGTTGTAGGTATGATTGGAGTATCTATTCCACAGTTCTTTTTTGGATTAGTGGCAATAGTGCTTTTTGCGTTGAAGCTGGGATGGCTTCCATATGCAGGTAGAACTCTACCAGGATATGTTAGTTTTTTTGATAGATTACCACATTTAATCTTACCTTCATTAGTTTTGGCGTTTACTATGACTGCTGGTGTAATGCGTTATTCAAGAACAAGTATGCTTGATTCCATGAATAAGGACTTTATTAAAACAGCTAGAAGTAAAGGTTTGCCGGAGTGGAGAGTGAATTTGATTCATGGCTTAAGAGTAGCTATGACTCCGGTTGTTGTATTGATTGGTTTTAGATTGCCATCACTGATAAGCGGTGCAGTTGTAATTGAAACGGTATTCCATTGGCCGGGAATGGGGAGTGAATTCATACAAGCAGTGCGGAGTCAAAATACACCACTGGTTATGATGATTTCATTTTTTTCAGTAACAGCAGTATTAGCTGCAAGTGTTGTAGTCGATGTTATAACCGCATTATTGGATCCAAGAGTAAGATTAGATTAAGAGAGATGTTACTTATGGAAAATAAAATTAAAAGAAAAACGCGGCTTGATCGTAGAATGGATAAGATAAGAGCATTGGAGGAATCAGGCCAGTTAAAAAATAAAAGAGTAAATAGATATTTTAGAAAATTTAAGAATAATAGGCTAGCACTTTGGGGTGTGATTGTGTTTGCTGTAATTGTTGTACTATGTACTTTTGCACCTATATTTACAAGACACGATCCAGGTGAAATTGATGTTTTAAACAAATTTCAACCGCCATCTAGAGACCATATTCTTGGTACTGATCAAATAGGTCGTGATGTGTATTCGAGAATATTGTATGGAGGTAGAATTTCAATTCTTGTTGGACTTGGAGGTGCTCTGGGAGCAGCAATTATTGGAGCCTCCCTTGGTTGTTATGTGGTATATAAAGGTAGGAGATTAGACAATATAGTAATGAGATTTTCAGAAATAATGATGAGCTTTCCACAAATAGTACTGGTCCTTCTATTGGTAACAGTTATGGGCCAAAGCTTAAATAACCTGTTATTGATATTTATTTTGACTGGTTGGGGTGGAGTGTATCGTATGGCAAGGTCTAAAATTTTATCAATTAGAGAAGAAGAGTATATACAAGCTCTAGAAGCGTTTGGATTGAGTAATTTTGTAATAGTATTTAAACACATGTTGCCAAATGTATTGGGACCAATTGCAGTTAATATAACTCTTTCTACAGCAATGTTTGTTTTGCAAGAAGCAGCTTTAAGCTTTCTGGGGCTTGGAGTACCATTGCAAATTCCAACATGGGGCAATATTCTGAATGTTGCAAGAAATGTCGCAATTTTAAGAAATAATTGGTGGATGTGGCTGCCAGTAGGATTGGTTATTTCAGTATTTGTATTGAGTATAAACTTTATTGGGGATGGGATTCGAGATTCTGTAGATCCAACACAACAGGGCTAATATAAAAGGGGCTATTATAATGAATAGTGATGTAGTAGTGAGCGTAAAGAATATTAAAATTTTCTTTTATACTGATCAAAGATGTAACAAAGCTGTGAACGGAGTTTCTTTTGATATTAAAAAAGGTAAAACATTATGTATAGTAGGAGAAAGTGGATGTGGTAAATCTGTTACTGCGTTATCAATTATGAGATTATTACCAGAACTGTCTCGCATTGAAGAAGGCGAAATTATATTTAATTCTGAAGATGGACCAGTTGCTATTCAAGAATTAACTAAAAACGGAAAGGCTATGCGTAAAATTAGGGGATCAGAGATTGCAATGGTCTTCCAAGATCCTATGACTTCATTAAATCCCGTTTTTACCGTAGGTTTTCAAATTATGGAGAACCTGCTTAACCATAACAACATGAGTAAAAGAGAAGCAAGAAAGGAAACAATAGGGCTTTTAAAAAAAATGGGCATATCTTTACCAGAAGAACGCATTGATGAATATCCTCATCAATACTCCGGAGGTATGAGGCAAAGAGCTATGATTGCTATGGCAATGAGCTGTAACCCAAAGGTTTTGATTGCAGATGAACCAACAACATCATTGGATGTAACAATACAAGCTCAAATATTTGAACTTATGGATAGACTGAAAAAAGAGTATGAAACTGCTATTGTACTCATTACTCATGATATGGGTGTTGTTGCAGAACTTGCAGATGATATTGCTGTAATGTATATGGGCAATATTATTGAAAGCGGAACGTTGAAAGAAGTTTTATCAAACCCAGCACACCCTTACACAAAGGCTTTGCTCGAATCTATACCAGTTTTAGGCAAAGGCAAGAATCAAAAGCTTGAACCTATTCGAGGGACGACGCCAGATCCGTTTAATCGTCCAAAAGGTTGTCAATTTGAACCAAGATGTGATTATGCTTATGAGAAATGCAAGGATATGCCTGCTGATGAGCTTTTAGGTGGTGAACATGTTGTTAAATGTTGGAAAAGTCAGGAGGTATTGAAAGATGCAAAAAAATAGAGAGGTTTTGCTATCTTTAAAAGGCGTTAAAACTTACTTCCCAATACGAAAGGGCATAATAAAAAGAGTTGTAGGTCATGTTAAAGCTGTTGACGGGATCGATATGGATATATACCGTGGTGAAACAATTGGATTGGTAGGAGAATCTGGTTGTGGGAAAACAACACTAGGCAAAGCTATTCTTCAATTGGTTCCATCAACCGAGGGTGAAATGAACTACAACTTTGAGGGTGAAGTTAAAGATTTGAGAAAACTTTCAGCAAAAGAACTTAATGAGGCGAGAAAGAAACTACAAATAATTTTCCAAGATCCATATTCTTCACTTAATCCGGCACTCAACATATTCGGATCGTTGCAAGATCCATTAAAAAGATTTGGTGTGAAGAAAAAAGCTGATATAGAAAAAATTATCGGCGATTTACTGGAAGCAGTTAACTTAAGACGTGAATATGTATATAGATATCCTCATGAGTTTTCTAGTGGACAAAGACAAAGAATCGGTATTGCAAGAACTTTGAGTGTTAATCCGGAATTTATAATTTGTGATGAAGCGGTTAGTGCGCTTGACGTATCTATTAAAGCGCAAGTGATAAAATTGTTACAAAAGCTTAAAGAAGAACGAAACTTGACATATTTGTTTATTACACATGATTTAAGTGTTGTGGAATACATTAGTGACAGAATGGCTGTTATGTATTTGGGGCGAATTGTAGAGCTTGCAAATAATGAGGATTTATTTTCAAATCCATTGCATCCATATACAAAAGCACTGCTATCAGCAATCCCTGTTGTTTCTTTAGATAAAAAATTAAAAAGAATCGTACTTAAGGGTGATGTTCCAAGCCCTGTAGACCCACCAAGTGGCTGCCCATTTCATCCAAGATGCCCGGAGTGTAAAGAGATATGTAAAACAAAAATACCTAACTAAAAAGATACGGAACGGATAATGAACATTTTGTATCGTGTAATCTATTGGATTAAAGAGGTGTATTATCAGATGAGTTTTAATTATTCTGTAAATATTTTAAAACAAATGATATGTCTATATTTAATATGTCACCACAAAGAGCATTAGAAAACATAAAAAAGGTAATTGAGATGGCTTAAAGAGAGCTTAAAAGTTAAGGTTGAAACAAATATTCAATATAATTTAGATTCAAAAAGAAATGATAAAAGATGGATCTGAATTACGGTTATACGGTAAGTTATACTAAATAAAATATATTTTATTGAGGATGGTAAAAAATTGTGGATTTATTAGATTACAATAGTTCATTGATATTTAGAATATCAAACTTAAACACCTTTAACAGTCCTAATTTTCTAATAAACACCAATCATGGTGATTTAAAAAACATTATCGATGGTAGTATAATAATTAGGTTCAGAAATTATCCTAAACAAGGCTTCATGCCACTTTTAACTTTTGCAAACAATCAATACCCAAGTTCATATATATCTTTTTATATCGAACACGGTCAAAAAATTGGTGTTCTTAAACATATAATTTATAAGAATGGTATCGAAATTAAACATCTGAATCTTCACAAAACAACTGTTGTTGATCCAAAGTTCATCAACACAGTAGCTCTCTCATGTAAAAGAAATTATGGGTATTCTTTATACTTTAATGGTGATAGAGGATGCTTTTACCCTGACAAAAATGCTTGTCTTTTTTCCGACATAAACAAGTATGGTGACATAGACAAAGGAATAGTTGGAGAGTTTTACGAAAGCCAAAAGATCCCATATAAATATTATTCTTTTTGCGGACATTATGATTTTATACATATCCACAACAAAGCACTTAGCGGAGATATCCTAAAGATAATTACTGCTCAAACCAAGGTTTTGAACAGCACCAATTTGCAAGGCAACTCTTTTCATCAGTATATTTTCTTTCCTGGTCTTAATGGAAGCAGTAATTTTAGGATACCCACTCTTTACAAGACTAGCAAAGGTACAATTATTTCCTCAGTAGACCAAAGAGAGTTCGGTCATCAAGACCATCCCAATAAAATTAAAACTATAGTTAGGAGAAGCACGGACAATGGCAAAACTTTTGGACCCCCTATAACTGCTTGTAAGCTATTTGGTAGAGGTCAAACAATAGACTCATCAATTGTAGAAGATAAGGTAAATAACAGATTGTTTTTACTAAACAACTCGTATCCGGATTGTTTAAGGCCATTCAATCCAAAATCCGGTTCCGGTTATATCAAAAATAAAGATAAATATTATTATAGGTTAAGCTATTGTGATTTGGAATATTTTGGAGATATGTCAGGTAAAATATATGATAATAATTGGAGAATAACTGACTTTTCTTTTGATAATGATTTTAACCTATACTATATCGGAAAAAGAATAAGTAACTTATTCAATAACGATAGTCCTATTAAAATATATCAAACAACCTACACCATTATTTGTCATAGTGATGATGATGGTTTGACTTGGTCAAAGCCGCAAATCATAAATCATATGATAAAGGAAAACTTTATGAAATCCTTAAATGTTTCTCCTGGTGTTGGTATCCAAATAAATAGCGGCTCATATAATGGAAGGATTTGTTTCCCCGTATACTATTATAACAAATACAATGCTGGTTCGAGTGCAATTATATATAGTGATGATTTTGGAGAAACATTTTTGTTAGGCAAATCACCAAATTGTGAACGAAAGTTTTTAGGCAACACACTATCATCTGAAACTATTTCTGATGAAAAAGAATTTTTAACAGAGTGTCAAATCGTTGAAATGCCTAACGGTTATCTAAAGCTCTTTATGCGTAATATGAACGGCTACACAGCAATTGCTACAAGCAGAGATGGTGGTGAAACATTTGACGATAATGTTTTGCTAGATGAAAACCTGATAGATCCTTATTGCCAATCCTCTGTTATTGCCTTGTCTAGCAAAATTGATGGCAAAGATTCTATAGCATTTTGCAATCCAAGTTCTTTAGGAAGAGCAGATGGCACGATAAAGATTGGTTTGCTTGATTATCAAGAGAATATAGACGATTACAAAATCACTTGGAAATATAGTAAATTAATTAAGCATGGCAGTTTTGCATACAGTTGCTTAGCACAAATTAATGATAATACAATAGGTATAGTATATGAAGGAACTCCAAGCACATATATATCCTTTGCAAAACTCGATATCGAATTTATCAAGACACCCGACAAAACCCATTCCATTAAATATACTAAAGATATATCAGGCAATATTTTAACTCTTAGTTTTAGTGAGAACGTAATGCTTACTGGAGATAGGTCTATAATCATATCCCAAAAAGATAAGAAAATTATAGCCAAATTTAAAGAACGCAATATCTTTGAAAACAAATATACATTTAAACTTGATGGCACTATTTCAAATGAAAGCTTTGAACTTTCATTGACAGGTTGCACATATCTATATAATAATTTAGGTATAAACTTGGACTTGTAGGATGGGTTGATAAATTCTCTTAAATAATGTAGGAGAACAGCTAAATGAACAAACAAAGATTAATTGAGATAAAAAAACATACAAGGATAGCTCTATTAAATGATATTGTTCCATTTTGGTTAAAGCATTCCTTAGATAGAAAAAACGGTGGCTATTACCATTATCTTGATAGGGATGGTTCAGTACTAAGCAAGGATAAATCGGTATGGATCCAGGGTAGGGAGTGTTGGTTATTTGCCAAGTTATATAATAGCTTTGAAAAAAGAGAAGAATGGCTGGAGGCTTCTGAATTAGGTTATAAGTTTTTGAAAAACTACTGTTTCGATAAAGACGGAAGAATGTTTTTTCAAGTAACATTTGATGGCAGACCTTTAAGGGAAAGGAGGTACTGGTTTTCAGAAACATTTGCCATAATTGCATTTTCTGAATATGCGAAAGCAACTGGAAGCGATGAGGCATTAGAGAAAGCAAAAGAGTTATACAGGATGATAGTTGATTTTTATAATAATCCCTCAAAACTACCATCAAAAATAAATGCTGAGATACGTCCGCTTAAATCCCATGCTCCCACTATGATTCTGTTGGCTACCAGTCAGGCAATGAGGGATATTGACGAGGATCCGATTTATAATGAAGTGATAGACCTTTGCATTAAAGACCTGCTTAAATACTTTCTCAAAAAAAATAAAAAAGCTTTATTGGAAGTTACGGGAGCAGAAGGTGAAATAATTGATAATCCAGAAGGAAGAACCATTAACCCAGGTCATTCTATTGAAACATCGTGGTTTTTAATGCATGAAGGCTTATATAGAAATGAACAATATATAATTGATATTGCATTAGATATATTGAATTGGTCACTGGAAAAAGGCTGGGATATGTGTTTTTTTCATTTTCATCTTATGGACCGTATAAATCATCATCTCTTAGGTAACCTTTGTCCGGAAAATCCTGATTATACAGAATCAAAGGCAAAAGAATCGCTTCAACTTTATGA
>Ga0210003_1004915_pt1 | contig 10402 bp, 7 predicted proteins | sample LantaG_FD_182804 | JGI IMG/M metagenome (GOLD analysis project Ga0210003, IMG submission 182804) | Deep subsurface microbial communities from Baltic Sea to uncover new lineages of life (NeLLi) - Landsort_02402 metaG (SPAdes) (version 2) | ecosystem: Environmental > Aquatic > Marine > Oceanic >...
ACCATCCCGGGCAGGATGGTTTGGCGGCAACGCAGCCATCCGCCAGATCCAGCCCCGGCAGGCCGACGGCCGCCCACGGGGTCTTCGCCACCGTGAACGAGGCCGTAACCGCCGCCACGACGGCATTCCACGAACTGGAGTGTCTCGGGATGGACGGCCGCCGCCGGGCGATCGCCCACATCCGTCGGATCGCGATCGAGGACGCCGAGGAACTCGGGCGGATGGAGTTTGCCGAGACGAGGATCGGCCGGCTCGACCACAAGATCGAGAAGCTCAAGGTTCTCGGCGAAAAGGTGCCGGGCGTCGAGTTCATGCGGAGCGAGGTCTTTAGCGGCGACCACGGCCTGGCTGTGATCGAGCACGCTCCCTTCGGCGTGATCGCCGCGATCACGCCGGTGACCCACTCGCTCCCCACGATCGCCTGCAACGCGATCAACATGATCGCGGCCGGCAACACGGTCGTGGTAAACCCACACCCGAGCGGCAGGAAGGTAGCGGCCGAGGGTGTCCGTCGGTTCAACGCCGCGATCCACCGCGACCTGGGGATCGATAATCTCGTCTCGCTTGTGGCCGAGCCGACGCTCGAGAGCGCGGGGGAACTTTTTCATCACCGCGGCGTGAAGCTGATCTGCGTGACCGGTGGTCCGGCGGTGGCACGGGCGGCGCTCCAGACGAGCAAGCGGGCGATCGTGGCCGGCCCGGGCAACCCGCCGGTGGTGGTCGACGCCACCGCCGATCTCGATCGGGCCGCCCGGTCGATCATTCAGGGAGCCGCCTATGACAACAATCTGCTCTGCATCGGCGAGAAGCAGGTGTTTGTGGTCGGGGCCGTGTTCGACGCAATGCTGGCCGCGATGGAACGGGCCGGGGCGCTGCGGCTCAGTGCGGCCCAGGTGGAGACGCTCACGCAGCGGGCGATCGTCTGGACTGGCGAGGGTGCCCATCGCCACCAGGTGCCCTGCAAGGACCTGCTCGGCCAGGACGCCTCGCTCTTGGCCAAGGCGGCGGGGGCGAGCGGCCGCGACGGCCTGGAACTCGTGTTTGGCGAGACCGACGGCGACAACCCGTTTGTGCCGGTCGAGCAGATGATGCCCTTCCTGCCGTTTGTGCGCTGCCGCGACGTCGACGATGCGATCCAGCGAGCCTACGAGAGCGAGCATGGCTTCCGCCACACCGCGATCATCCACTCGACTGACGTTCGCGCCATGACCCGGATGGGCCGGCTGCTCGACACAACGCTGTTTGTGAAGAACGGTCCGAGCGTGGCCGGTCTCGGGCTCGGCGGCGAGGGCTATCTGTCGTTCTCGATCGCCACCCCGACCGGTGAGGGTGTGACGACCCCGCTCACCTTCACCCGCCAGCGGCGATGCACGCTCGTCGACGATCTCCGCATCCTCGGCAGCCCTGACGCGGGCGTGTGACCGCCACCAGCACCACCACGAACCTCCCAGCCCACTCGCAACCCTCGATCTGAATTAGCCACCATGCAACTCGCCCGGATCATCGGCACCGTGACGACGACCGTGAAGCATCGGTCGCTCGCCGGCGCCCGGCTGCTCGTGGGCCAGCCCCTCATGGCCGACCGCACGACGCCCGACGGTGATCCGCAACTCGTGATCGACACACTCGCGGCAGCCGCCGGCGACCTGGTCGTGATCACAAGCGACGGCCGGATGCTCCGCGAGATCCTCAAGAGCGACACCACCCCCGCCCGCTGGAGCACGATCGGCCTGGTCGATCCCTGACCGCGCCCCCTCCCATGTCCAACCGATCCACTATCGCCATCGATCCCGCGGCCGTCCGAGCTATCGTGGCGGAGGTGTTGCGGCGGCTCCGCGCGGATGCCGGGCCGGGCCAGGCAGGCTCCAAGCCGGCCCCAGCTTCGGATCGGATAGCGGGTCGCGTGATCTCGCTTGTGATGATCGAAAAGCTGCCCGCGGGCACCGGCCGCGTGACGGTAGAGGCGGCCGCCGTGGTCACGCCGTCGGCCCGTGACTACGCCCGCGAGAAGGGAATCGTGATCGATCGGGCACCAGCCGCCGGAGAGCAGCCGGCCGCGGCCCGCGGACCGTTCCTCGTGGCCCACGCCGGGTGTGGCGAAGACGCCGCCACCCGCGCCGCGGCCATCGTCCGGGGCGTGCCCGGAGCAACGCAGCTTCCCGCCAGCGGCCTCGACGACGTCGTGGCGGCCTTCGCGATCCAGGCCTCCCGCGACGGGGCCCGGGGCGTGTTGCTTGCGGGCAAGCCGGCCGTCGCCACGGTGCTCGCCAACCGTTCGGCGAGCCTCCGAGCCGTGACCGCCCGCGATCCGGCGGCGCTTGCCGCAGCGGCAGCCGAGTGTAGCGCCAACCTGCTCGTGGTCGACCCCGCGGCGTTCCCCGCCGCGGCACTTGTGCGGCTCGCCACCGATCTGGCCATGCGGTCGGCGGCGGACGTGCCCACCCCCCTTGCCGCCCCTCCAGCGGGCTGCGGCTGCAAAGGACATTGAGAATGAACGCCACAGGGCTACGGCCAAAACCCAACGCCAACCGGGGACAGTCCCCGGTCCAACCGGGGACAGTCCCCTGTTCACGGTCGAACATGAAGGTGCGCCATGCGACTCGGTAAGACCATCGGCACTGTGACGCTCGTCGAACCGCATCCGGCGGTGCGGGGGGGCGTGTTCCGGCTCGTGGTGCCGCTTGCGGTGGGTGATCTCGCCGCCCAAGACGGTTCGGCCGAGCCGCTCGTGGCCTGGGACGACCTCGGGGCCGGCGAGGGGCAACTTGTCGCCTTGAGCGAAGGGGGCGAGGCAGCCCAGCCGTTTCGGCCGGCCGAGAAACCGTTGGATGCATACGTGGCGGCGCTCATCGACCGCCTTCAGATCGCAGGAGAACCGTCATGAGCAGCACGACCCTTATTACCCGCCATCCGACCGGGACCGGAAAAGTGGGCAAGAATCGATAGAGAGCGCATTGGCTCCCAACCCCAACCCAATCCAGCTACCCCCCTGAGGAGAAACCCATGGCCTACCAGCCCGCCCCCGCGGCCGCCGCGCCGCAGAAGTCACTCGCCCAGCTCAAAGAGGAGATCTGCGACATCGGTCGTCGGATTTACAACAAGGGCTTCGCCGCCGGCAATGATGGCAACATCTCGTTCCGGCTCAACGAGAAGGAGGTGCTCTGCACTCCGACGATGATCTCGAAGGGCTTCATGAAGCCCTCCGATCTGTGCATCGTCGACATGGAAGGTAACCAGCTCGCCGGCCAGCGGAAGCGGTCGAGTGAGGTCCTGCTGCACCTCACGATCATGAAGGAGCGGCCCGAAATCCGCTCGGTGGTCCACTGCCACCCGCCGCATGCGACCGCCTTTGCGGTGGCCCGTGAGCCGATCCCGCAGTGCGTGCTGCCGGAAGTGGAGGTGTTTTTGGGCGACGTTCCGATCACGCGGTACGAGACCCCCGGCGGTCAGAAGTTTGCCGACACCGTCAAGCCGTTCGTGAAGAAGTCAAACGTCGTGATTCTCGCCAACCACGGCACCGTCAGCTTCGGCGAAACAGTCGAGAAGGCCTACTGGTGGACGGAGATCCTCGACTCCTACTGCCGGATCCTGATGCTCGCCAAGGACCTCGGCCGCGTGACCTACCTCACGAAGCAGGAGACCCGCGAGCTGCTCGATCTCAAGCAGACATGGGGCTTCACCGACGCCCGCCTCGAGCCGGGAATGGAGAACTGTGACATCTGTGCCAACGACGTTTTCCGGTCGAGCTGGGGGCAGACGGGAGTCACGCGGAGCGCCTTCGACGCCCCGCCGCCGATGGGTGCCGATCCCGAGAACGCCGCCCGGACGATTCTCCCGACCGGGTTCGACCAGGAGGCGCTTGTGAAGGCAGTGACCGAGCAGGTCTGCCGGGAGCTGGGCATCGCAGCCGCCTGAGGCAGCACTCATCGGCACTTGGATTCAAGCTCACACGCAGGAACACTCCTATGAAGGTCGGCATCATCGGCGGCGGCGGGATCGTGGGGGCCTCGGCTGGCTTCGCGCTCCAGTTAGGGGGCATTGTCCACGAGATCGTGATCGTGGACACGAACGCCGATCTGGCCGATGGCCAGGCACTCGACATGCTCCACGGCACGGCAGCGATCGCCGATCAGGCGATCCATGCGGGGGGTTATGAGTGTCTGGCTGACGCCGACGTGATCTGCATCACGGCCGGGCTGCGGCGCAAGCCCGATGAGAGTCGGCTGGCCCTCATCAACCGCAACGTCGAGCTTTTTAAGACGATCCTCGGTTCCATCCAGGCCCACGGGCTGCGGTCCGACGCGACCGTACTCGTGGTGAGTAACCCGGTCGACATCCTCACCTACCTCGCCGAGCAGGAACTCTCCCTGCCCGCCGGCCGGGTGATCGGCCTGGGAACGCTCCTCGATACGCTCCGCTTCCGCAGCCTGCTGGCGATGCGGCTCGGGGCGCCGGCCACGCAGCTCCAGGCGCTGATCCTGGGGGAGCACGGCGACAGCATGGTGCCCGTGTGGAGCAGCGCGAGCATCGCCGGGCTGCCGCTCGAGAAGTTTCCCGGCTTCTCCCACCGGCTCGGCGAAGAGGTCTTCCAGCGGGCCAAGACCTCGGGCGCCGAGATGATCAAGAAGAAAACGGGGGCGGGCTTCGCCGTTGGGGTTTCGATTGCCGAGGTGATCCACGCGATCGCGCTCGACTCCAAGCGGGTGCTGCCCGTCTCGACCGTCCAGCGGGGCTCCTATGGCCTCCGCGACGTGGCCCTCTCGGTGCCCACGGTGGTGGGCAGGGGCGGGGCGGAGAAGACGCTCGAGATCGAGCTGTGGCCGAAGGAGATGCAGGGGCTCAGGCGAAGCGCGGGCGTGCTCCAGGAGACGCTCGGCCAGGTGCTTGCGGCCCGGTAGGTCTGCCCCGAGAATTTTCAGGGCTCCCGCTGCGGCTGGCCGATCCGGTAGAGGTGTGTCTTCGTGCGGATCACGAGGTCGTTACCGATGACGGCCGGCGAGGCCATGCAGCCGGCCTCGAGTGTGTTCTCGGCCAGCAGCTCGAATCGCTCAGGGTTGGCCGCCGTTACAACGGTGGTGCCGTCTTCGTCGCACCACCAGAGCCGCCCGCCCGACTCGACCGGCGAGGCCGAGTGGCGGCCGGTCCGCCGCTCCTGCCAGGCGATCTTGCCGGTCGCGAGCTCCACACAGCTGAACACCCCTGTGTCGCTGACGAGATAGAGGTGGTCTTTCACCGCCGCCTGCGAGGGACGGGTGGGGGCCGATTTCTTGAATTTCCAAACGACGTGGGTCTGGGTTACGTCCCCGGTGCCGTCGGGCCGGATCGCCACCACGTTGTCGCCGCCGGCGGTCGTTACGATCACGAGCCCGCCGGCCAGGAGCGGCCGGGCCGCGGCGTTGTAGCCGCCGTGATAGACCTGCCACACCTCGCGGCCCGTCGCCGGATCGTAGGCGACCGTCGCCACGGCTGCCGGGCTCACGAGGAGCGTCCGGCCGGCCTGCTCGATTACCGCGGGCGTGCCATAGGCCTTCTTCATGTCGCCGTCATCGGAGCGGTAGTCGATGGTGCGATCGGTCTTCCAGAGCGTCTTGCCGGTGGCCTGGTCGAGGGCCACGACATACTGGTGGTCGAAGCCGTCGAAGTTGATGAATAGCCGGTCTTGCCAGGGGATCGGCGAGGAGCCGGGGCCACGGTGGTGGTCGCAGGGAAGGTCCTGCCGGCTCCAGAGGATCTCACCGGTGGCCGCATCGAGGCAGGCGGTTCCTGCACTGCCGAAGTGGACGAAGAGCTTGCCGTTGGCAAGCACGGGCGTCGGGCTCGCGGGGCTGTTGTAGGGGTGGCAGAAGGCGGGCTCCGCGATCTCGAACACGGTCACATCGTGGAGGACCCGGCCGGTGTCGGTGTCGACGCAGACGGCCGAGAGCCGCGTGCCGTCTTCGGTGGCGTTGGAAAGCCAGATCCGTCCGTCGGCGGCGACGGGCGATGCCCAGGCCTTGCCGGGGATCGGCGTCCTCCAGCGGACGTTCTCGGTCTCGCTCCACGCAAGCGGCAGGGTCGCGGCTTGCGCGCGGCCGTCCGCCGTTGGCCCACGGAACTGGTCCCAGTCGGCGGTCGCGGCGGCCCGTGCGTGGGCCACCGTCGCCATCGGCACGCCCCAGAGCCGGAGGGTGCCGTCCTGCGACGCGGTCGCCAGCACGTTGCGTTCGGGCAGGAACGCGAGCCCCCAGACCCCGTCGCGATGGCCCCTGAGCACGGAGACCGGCCGGCCGCTCACGACGTCCCAGAGTTGCACAGTGCTGTCGGCGCTTGCGGCCGCGATCCGGCCGCCGTCCCGTGAGAAGGCCACCTTCCACACCTGCCGAGCCGGCCCGCTATACACCGCGGCGAGTGAGCCCGTTAAAACGTTCCAGGAGCGGACGGTCCCGTCGGAGGAGGCCGACGCCAGGCGGCCGCCGTCGGGCGAGAAGCAGACCCAGTTGACCGGCCCGGTGTGTCCCGGCCAGGCGGCCAGTTCCCGTCCGCTCTCCGTGTCCCAGAGCCGTACGATCCGATCTTCACAGGCCGTGGCCAGTGAGCGGCCGTTGGGATGATAGGCCGCGCAGAACACCCGCGCCGGGTGCCTGAGCGGTGGCGTCCGGTCGATGCCGGTGAGCGGGTCGATGATCCGCGAGGTCCGGTCTTCGCCAGCCGTTGCCAGGCTTTGGCCGTCGGGGGCAAAGCAGACCGCATAGGCCCGCCGCCGATGAATGGCGAGCGGCGGGAGCACTTCACCGCTGCTGAGTTGCCAGCGGTGGATCGCCCCATCGTCGGCGGCCGCGACGACCAGGTCGCCATCAGCCGAGAATGCCAGGCCGTTGACGCGGCCGGTGATCCCGGTGAAGCGACGCCGCTCCCGCAGCGTGGCGGCGTCGACGAGCCGGATGACCCCGTCTGCCGACCCGACTGCGAGCGTGCCGCCGTCGGCGGTGCAGGCCACCGCGAGTCCCCCGTCGTCAAGCGGCACAACCGGCTCCCCGGCGGGGCCGAGATCCCAGGTGCGGACGGTGCCATCGGCCGATCCAGTTGCCACGCCGAAACCATCCGGCCCCGGCGTGAGCGCCATGATTGCGGCGGCGTGTCCGCGGCGGCTCGCCACCTCGGTCCGGGTCTTCGTGTCCCAGCACCGCAGCAGGCCGTCGCCCGAGGCGGTCACCAGCTTGTCTCTAGAGCCGATAAACGCAACGGCGTTCACCCGCCGCGGATGCACGCATTCGCTTTGGAGTGAGCCGGTTGCCAGGTCCCAGACCCGGGCGGTGCCATCCTCCGCGGCCGTCGCAAACGAGGCGTGATCGGGAGCGAAGGCGGCCCCAAACACCCGGCTCGTGCCAGCGGTCACGGCGAGCACCTCGGTGGCGTCGGCCACGCGCCAGATCCGGGCTGTGCCGTCTGCCGCTGTGGAGAGAAGCGTGTTGCCGTCGGCTGCAAACCTCACAGACAAGACGGTGCCTGTGTGTCCCTCCAGCCGCTTCTCTTCCTGCCAACCGCGGGTGTTCCAGAGCCGCACGGTCGTGTCGCGGGATGACGTTGCCAGCAGGCTGCCGTCGGGGGAGAAGGCAACCCCATACACAGCACCCTCGTGGGCGACGAGCCGCTGAATCTCGCTCCCGGTCGCCACTTCGTGAACCCGCACGGTGCCGTCGGCAGACGCGGAGGCCAGCCGGTCGCCGGTGGGTGAGAAGGCGACGCCCCACACCGCACGGTCGTGGGGCGTGAATGAGCCGGCATGCGCTGCCCGCCACTGCGTGTCATCGGTTACTGAATGTTTCGATCCCGGCCGTGCCGACTGCCAGAGCCGCACCTGCCCCGCCTCGGTGCCGCATGCCAGGGAGTCGCCAGCCGGCGACCAGGCAACCGCGGTGACGCTCCCCTCGGCGGCCGTGAGGCAGGTGAGCGAGTCGTCGAGCGACGCCGCCAGCAGGTCGAGCTCGATCAGGCTCGTGGCGGGGTCAGAAGTCAGGTGGCGGGCCTCGGCGAGGAGCCGGCGGGCCTCGGTTAGGTTGTCGCGGTCGCGGGCTTCGGCCGCCAGGAGCACGGTGGAGAGATAGAGTTGGCGGCGGGTTTCGGCGGTCCGATCGTCGGCTTCTTGTCGCCGGCGGTCGGCCAGGTCGCGGGCCTCGTCGGCGGCGGCCCGGGCGGCATTGGCCGCGTGTCGCTGCACCTCGGCCACCTGCCACGCCCACGCGACCCCACCGAGCGCGAGCACCACGACAACGCACATCGCCGCCGCCGCTGTCGCTGCGACGCGGTGCCGACGGGCGAGTCGGCCCAGTGCCTGGGGGAAGGTTTGCGGCCGGGCCAGGATCGGCTGGCCGCGGAGCCAGCGGTCGAGTTCGGCGGCGAGTTCCCGGGCCGACTGGTAGCGGTCGGACGGCCGGGGTTCGAGGCAGGTCGTCACGATCACCGCGAGACTCGCCGCCTCGTCGGCCGCCAGGCCGCGGGCCCGCAGTCGTCGCGCGAGGGGCCAGCTGTCGCCCCCCGCGCGGCCGGTGAGGATGCAGGCCGCCTCGAGAATGGAGCGGCCGCCGAGTTCGTAGGGCAACTCGTCGATCAGCAATTCATGCAGCACAAGGCCGAGCGCGTAGACATCGCTGCGGGAGTCGGCCTCCCCCTCGTCGAGGCCGAGCTGCTCCGGGCTCATGTATCGCACCGTGCCGAGGAGTTCGCCCAGTTCGGTGGCGGTGGTGAGCCGCACGTCGCCGGCACCGATGGCCCGAGCCACGCCGAAGTCGATCACCTTCGGCTCCCCCGCGGCATCGACGAGGATGTTGCCGGGCTTGAGATCGCGATGCACCACACCCTCGCGGTGGGCGTGGGCCAGTGCCGCGGCAACCTTCGCAAAAAGCGAGACGCGATCCCGGGGTGGAAGCCGCCGTTCGCGTGCGAAACCGGTTAGCGGCGTCGCGTCGGCGACCAGTTCCATGACGAGGTATGACACATGCCCCGCAGGGCCGGGCTCGGTTCCGGCCGCGTGTACCTGCGCGATGTGGGGATGCCGCAGGCGGGCGAGGAGGTCGGCCTCTTGGCGAAAGCGGCGGACAGCCGCTGGAGAGCCGAGGTCGTCTCGCAGCACCTTGACGGCCACCAGTCGTGCCGGAACGTCCTGCCGCCCTTCGTAGACCCGTCCCATGCCCCCCTCGGCGATGAGCCGCAGGATCGTCACGCCGCCGAGAATGCTACCGGGATCGAAAAGCGTGGTGCTTGGCGGCCGTGGGCTGCCTCCGAAGCCAAAGTGTTCATCCGCGCCGGTGATAGCAGCCAGATCGGATAATTCCGCCGCCGGCCGGGCAGGGGCCGCGTCGGGCGAGCTCCCGCTCCGGGCTGATGGATCGCTACGGGAGTCTGGCGGAAACCCCGAGAATTTCATGAGGCTATGATACCCCACGCCGGAAGCCCCACCGACACCCACTCGGCTGCCTAGGAGTGGACGGCGGCGTCACCCTTTACCTAGACGGCGTCACCCTTTACCTAGACGGCGTCACCCTTTACCTGGACGGCGTCAGCCCTGTTCCCGCAACGCGAACCGCCAGGCGACTGACCGCCTGCTTGAGTAACTCGTCTCGGGCCTGGACGATTCTCCGCATCTCTGTGGCGGCCATCCGTCGCTCGCTGAGGTTTTCCCACCGCCGGTACTGTCGCAGACGCAGATGGGCGTTCGAAATGATGGCGACGGGATCTGTCTCTTCGGACTCAAGGCCGAGAATGTCGGCCGCCGGCCACTCGGCCGACACGCTGAATCGCCCGTGGGGCCCCTGGGGTTCAATCTCTCGAGCACCGTCAAGCTCACGAGAACTCAATGATCGGGAATATGTGACCTTCATCGAGCAACTCTCCTTGGCACCCTCTGGTACCGCCCTATAGGTAAAGGCGAGAATGAGGCCGCTGAGGGGCAAAAAATTCTTGCGTCCCCCGAAAATGCGGGCATAACGATAGATATGGACACTGACCCTGCCCCGGGCGGCCAGCCGGAACACGAGCCGCAGCCCGATGGAGAGCGGCCCGTCGCCGGAGACGATCCGCACAAGATTGACTCCGCTGAAATGGGGGATGTGCTCGGGCGGCTGGCTGCCGGCGACCTCACGGCCCGCGACCGGATCATCGAATTGTGTAGCGGCCGGCTACGGCTCTTGGCCCGGCGGATGCTCGCCCGCTTCCCTAAGGTTCGTCGCTGGGACGACACCGATGACGTCTATCAAAACGCGGCCATGAGGCTCCACCGCGCCCTGGGCAGCGTGGAGGTTCACTCCCCACGATCCGTCATGGCCCTGGCCGCCACGCAACTCCACCGGGAGCTGATCGATCTGGCCCGCCGCCATGCAGGGCCGATGTCGTTTGCAGCCAACCACGCCACGAATGTGCCGGGGGT